>Ga0307517_10002895_pt1 | contig 27184 bp, 40 predicted proteins | sample 23_EM_MG_FD_194515 | JGI IMG/M metagenome (GOLD analysis project Ga0307517, IMG submission 194515) | Populus trichocarpa ectomycorrhiza microbial communities from riparian zone in the Pacific Northwest, United States - 23_EM | ecosystem: Host-associated > Plants > Roots > Unclassified | place... | reverse complement strand
ATTCACGCACTAAAAGAATTCGGCCAACAGCTTTTACCATTGACTCAAACCGTTGAGGCGCTATTTCAGACTTTCCTCCCGGAGGAGCATTCCAAATACACAGCAGTCTATGAGACCATTTACAATGAGAATGCTGACAATATTGACGAGGCATTTGGAATATGGACCTCCCGCTTACTTGTCATCAACGCGAATACCAATAACCATAAGGATCTGGAGGACGTATGCCATGGGTGGTGTGTGATAGTAGTATTCAGAGACTTTGAGGGCAGCGATGCCTGCTTTCCTGAGCTTGGAGTCAAGATTGATTGTACCCCTGGTATGTAGAGACTCCCGCGCATCTTATCCAATTCCAATACGTAACTAAGATATATTCTCTAGGTTCCATTATTTTCATGCGTTCCTATGCAGTGGAACATTATATTGGCTCTTTTGTGGGAAATCGGTGTAGTCTTGTCCACTTTAGACATCAAGCAGTGCACGATACATATGTGGAGAAGACGGGGAAGCCATTGTGGGAGTTCAATAAGATGCCTAAATGGTGGCAGAAGTTGTGCATGCATCTGAAGGTATCATAATGTTCCTAATCATTGATTTTTCTATTTAGTATGGGTATACACTGACACCCCGCCATCCCGGATCGTAATAATCTGGATACCTCACTGTGTGGTGCGAATCTCAGTAAGCTCTGAATTTCTTTACACCAAAGCCTAGCCTGTTGTCCCGGATCACTCGCTATGCCGGATAGATTCTTAGGATTTTGTCCGTCTGGGATAGCCGGGTCCTAGTGTATACTTTTGAGCTTGGCCTGCCCTCGTTTGCAATGCTGTGCCCTCAAAATCATACATCCAAACTATACGCCCAAAGCCATACGCCCAAAACCATACGCCTATAACCATACGCCCAAAACGATACGCCCAAAGCCAAACCATATGCCCAAACCCATACGCCACAAACCATGCGCCCAAAACCATACGCCCAAAAGCCATACTCCTAAAGCCAAACCATACGCCCAAAACCATACGCCCAAAACCATACGCCTAAAAGCCATACGCCCAAAGCCAAACCATACGCCCAAAGCCATACAGTTACGGGGTAACCAACTCGGTAGGATTCCGGGCTAACTAGGCCGGGGATATTCGAGACAACGGAATATAGGTCAGCAAGGCTCAAGATGAATTCTTCGATAAAGTAATAGAAGAATATCGTGATAACTTATAATATTGTTAAGGTCTCTTCTCCGTTGCTTGATGATGTTCTCAACCATCGGGGAGAGCCCTACTATTTATACTAATGTTCACGCTACTTTGACTTCTCTAGTAAACAAGTATCTTTCTAAGAATTCAGTTCGTCAGAACAAAGTGCGAACACTGTTTGACCCTGAATCTTGCCCAGCTTGACTCTGAGAATCTCCCGACTGCTATTTCTTCTGAGGGTGTCCCCACTCCACCAGTAGCCAGTCTTCGATCTCTTCGTCTTGATAGACTATAATGGAATATGCAGTCTAAATGCCTACATACCAATAGTATCATGAGTATGGAGTGATCAAGTCCGATACTCATCTATCAATGCATAATGCGTATGCATTAGTAAGAGTAGAGAACTGGTTCTCTAATCATCGTTCCAATCAGTTAGCCATATCTTGAAATGTGAACTCTTTGAGGTTCCTGAGTAGTCTCCCAGATGCCTCCGGGAAGTCCCTACTCAGGAAGCTTGGGTTCGGATATATGCTCTCCCCTATGGTGGCATATACCTCGCACATAATTTATGCAAGCTATTCCCGCTAGGGTAATACATACACCCATAACCATCCCCCCAAAACCATACGCCTAAAACCATACGCCCAAAAACATACGCCCAAAACCATGCGCCCAAAACCATACGCCCAAAGCCATACGCCAAAGAGAGTCACCTAAAACCATAGCTTTTTATACACGATAGTGAGCGCCCAGTTTAACCAACTATCTGCAAGTTTAGGGTAAGTGATTACCTGAACCTCAGACCAGATTTAAATAGTGGCCAGTATTTGGGTGGATGGCTTGCAAGGCATGTGAGACGTGACGCCTCAACCAACAGTCTTTGAATGAAAAGCCCAAAACTGAATGCCCAAAGCCATAAGCCCAAAGCCATACACCCTGAATGAGATCATGAAATGATAAGCCGGAGACCTTATCCTCGGGAAGATAGGAATCCTGCATGCACCACTATACAACTATACGCTTAGAGTTATGTACCCGGAATCATATGCTTAGAAGTACTTAGAAACATATCTAGATTAGACACTTACAATCCTATACTGAGAGCGATTTCCAAACACTATTTATCTCAAACCAGAAGCCCAAATCATAATGATAATGTGAGCACTATATTCAAATCCTATCTTTTGAGATAGTTGCCGGATTTGCTATATGGAATATCCAAATAGTGGAGTCATCATACTAGACATACGAAGTAATTAGGGGGTGTTTGGCCAGCCAATTCTGATCTCAAATTGTGATTTCACATCAGAATTGAGAGGCCAAACACCCCTTAGATTTCAACCTGCTATTTGTTTAGTCAGAGAATATCACTCTTAGGAATAAGTAGGGCTCCGCACAGGGGCAAGAGTGGGGGACGAGAAGACGGGGGCCCTCTAGGCAATCAGCAGGGGAAGTAAAATACACGCCCCGCCCCACAGCCTGGCCCGGGCCCCGTGTCATACGGGGCGGGAGGAACGGCAAAGAGTTGACCCCGGGCCGGAGTAACTGCGGGGTCACAAAGTGAAAACCCGCCCCGCACCGCCCTGTAACGAACACTACACCCCCTGCCCTGTTCAGAAATGAGAAACACCAAGATATACGTATGTGGTTATTGACATAGGCAGATTATTTTGGCCGAAACAGCTGGCAGTGGCAAGACGAGGCACAGTGAATCCGGGACGCCATAAGCCGAATGGAAGGGAAAGAGGTCGCACGGTTTGCGTTAACCTACCCGCGACAGATGACCGGAGAATTAGGTTATACCAAGCAAGCGGGATACGAGCACTGACATGTGTTTGCAGACTAGGCGGTGTGACGATTTGGCCCTACCCACACGGCCGAAAAATCCTTACACAAATGGGCTTTGTCAAATACCACGGTGATATAGCAAAGTTCTTGCTAGAAATGGAAAGTCTTAACATGCAAGGGAGAGTCACCGGGATAGCATGGAGGAAAATGATTGAGGACTAAATTCCCTAAGATGTATTACGACGACTCTGGTTACGAGAGTACATCGACGATGGGGTATGGTTGGATGTAGTGAGGACCGTCATCAGAGCAGAAGAAGATTTTAGAGAACGAAAATGGCTTTGAGGGGGCGGTCCCTCCGGCGGGGCAAGGGGCGAAAAAGGAAATTCGTGGATTCGAAGCCGACAGTCGCCACAAAGCGGGTAAAGAAACAATACACAGCTAAGGAACAGGTGGACTATCAGAAGAAGAAGGCTGGGGAAAGAAAGGTGAAAAAGAAAGGGTCGGTGGCACCGGCAGGGGAGGTTAAACACACGGTGTGGGCAGAAGCATACAAGGGCATCGATCAGAAAGTTGTCAATAAACGAAAATCCGACAACGAATGCACACAATGTGGAATGAAATACCACACTTGGAAATACTGTAGGAAGCTGGTACAAGTATCGGCTGTATATCGAGGGCCAGCAAAGCCCAAACGACAGTCCACATTGGCACCAAAGGGACGCCCCCAGGTAGCCACAGTGGCCGTTGATGGCCAGAGAGAAAGCTCGAAGCGAGCGGTTCAAAGGCCCTCAGCTTGGGCCTTGGACGATGACGACATTTTATAAAAAGTCACCCAGGTACCGACAACAATGGTGATAGGGTAGTGAGGTTGCCGCCTCGAATCGAAAGACCTGCCGCGTAGTCGGAGAATCAATCCCCCCGGAAGGCTCCAAAAGCCAAAAAGGATACCAATTGCCATTTTAAGACGAAAAATGGGTAGTCCGTACTCACCACGGGAACCATGAAAAGTCACAAGTGAAGAAAGCGGTCGACGAGACTAAAAGGGAAAGAGAAGGGTACCATTCGTCGTCACGGGGCTTGAGTTGCAGGACAGGCGAGGGAGGGTCGAAATCCAGGGCTACCTGACTTTCTCTCTAGGAACAACTGCGAGGCAAATAGAAGCCAGGGGCGCCTCTATGCTGCCCAAGGTTTATGCCCGACGAATTGTGTCGGAGGGGGTCTCGGGAGTGAGACCAGGTCGAAGGGGAAGGTACGGTGAACTCCTGGCAGGGGACGACAGCCTCACAGGTGGGATAAGTTGACAATAAAGGGCTGCACACCCTAGTTGCGAACTCGCGGGGTACTCTAGTGAACCACCACTCCTGTAATATGGGAACTCCTCGGCAGGAGGAAAAGACTGCTAGTAGTGGGCTGCCCATTATTAAAAAAAAGAAAAAAAGAACAAACAACAAATTTAGACACTTATTGTAAAGGTTTGTCTAAGGAGGCTTCAAGAGCCGAAACTGCGCAGGAGCGGTAACAAACCCCCATGTTACATGTAACCGCCGTGATGAAAAGATTTCATCAAAATCCCAGCGAAAGCTTGAGACCCATTAAAAAACTGAAGCATTACGCCTGCCTTGAAGGGAAGGCATTTCTTGAGATAAGAAGAGGAAAACACGCGATAAACGTACTTCTAGATTCTGGTTCAAACATCTTTCTCATGAACCAAGATACCGCACGACGGCTTGAAATTCCGACCGGAGCTAGGGATTCACCGTTAAAAATCAGAAGCTTCGACGGCCAAACTGCGCCTAAGGGAGCAATATTCTACACCCATCCTATTCTATTGGAAATCGGTGCCAACGGTCACCGGAGCATGATATCCTGCAAGGTGGCAAATGCAGGAAAATATGATTTGATCATCGCGTGCGGGTGGTGGCATGACGAACACCCCCTGAAAAATATCACGGAACCAAGTATATGGGTCTTTGAGGAAGCGAAGTGCCATGCGCATATAGAAGATGAAGCAGTGGCGGATGTGTTTGAGGGGGATGAAACTATGGCATACGATGAAGAAGCACAGTATGTGGGACAAATAGAACAGGAGGAAGAAGGGGGAGTACGGTTGGAAACGCTGCCAAAACCCTATTCGCAGTATAAGGAGCTTTTTGAAGAGAAAAAAGCTAAGATGTTGGCACCTCGAAGAACCTTCGACCACCCCATCAACCTTAAAGAAGGGGCCGAACCCCCTTGGGGTCCCATTTACCCGATGTCGGCATACCAGTTGAACGAGCTGGATAAGTACCTCAAGAAAATACTTACAGAGGGTAAAATAGCCGACAGCGAATCCCTTTACGGTGCTTCAATCATCAGCAAAAAGGTGGCCTGCGTCAGACCCAGTAGTGTTGCATCCTGACTCTCCCAGCCTGGACCCTGCGTCCTGTGCGTCCTGTGCGTCCTGTACCAATACGCCACATCTTGTTGTGTCAGGTGCGTCCGGAGACCCTTGCCTACACTGGGTTCCATCTGGACACATCCAACCAAGCACCCCTGCCTCCTGACTTAAACCTCAACACCATCGCACATCAGGATTCACCACTACCCCTGATTCTCCTTTCAGCCTTCTTTGTCTTCTACTACCGTAGCCCGGATGTGAACAAGGAGTATTTCTTGGCAAAGAAAATAGAGTTAGTGCTCGGGCCTGATGAGAAAGCCATCATACCCTTAATCTTAAATTTGCGCTAAAGACTCCAAGTCCGAGTCACACTGGTACTCAGAGTTCTATTTTCAGAACATCATCTTTGAATGAGCGAAAATGCCAGCTCACTCCAGTCTAAAAGCGAGTGATAGCCATAATACTCTCAGGTCTAGCATAGTGCCTGGTGGTTTCTCGGCACTTAGCCTCAAACTGGACGCGAAGCGACACTCTTTTCATCACAAGACTCAACATCCACACTCCCGGGCCCCAGCTGCAACACTCCACCACAGCCAGACAATCAATCCTGAATCCGACACTTGGAGGTTCCTGGACTCGATGCCAGCTATCCACCGGTATAAGATTCATCCCCAGAGGGATATTATTCATGAAGTTCCAGGGCTGAATGGGGTGGGGTGTTGGCGATCTCAGAACTCGATGGCAGATTCCTCCACAACCAGTGCTCCGATCCTGAATCCGATTGCGGGAGATGGTTGGGCTCGATGCCAGCTACGCAGCGGTATAAAGGACGTCTCTGTCGCATCGGAACTCAGGAAATCGCTGACCCTTGTGAGAGTTGTCTTTATAGATACCCTGGCGCTCCCAGAGCTTGATGTCAGATCCCTCCACGACCACTGGGCCGATTCTGGATCTGATTGCGGGAGATTGTTGGGCTCGACGCCAGCTTCCTAATGGTGTATGGTCCATCCCTCCGCGCCCTTTATTCATGAAGTTACAGGGCTGAATAGAGTCCTGGCGATCTCAGAACTCGATGACAGATTCTTCCACAACCACTGCTCTGATCCTAGATCCGATTGCGGGAGATTGTTGGGCTCGACGCCAGCTACGCAGAGGTGTAAAGGACGTCTCTGTCGCATCTGAACCCATGAAATCACTGACCATTATGGTGGGGGTTGTCTTTAGAGGGCCGCTGGCGCTCCCAGAGCTCGATGTCAGATTCCTCCATGACCAGTTGGCCGATTCTGGATCTGATTGCAGGAGATTGTTGGGCTCAACACCAGCTTCCTAATGGTGTACAGTCCATCCCTCCGCGATCTTTATTCATGAAGTTACAGTACTGAATAGTGTGCTGGTGATCCCAGAACTCGATGGCTGATTCCTCCATAACCGCTGGGCCGATTCTGGATCTGATTGCGGAGGGTTGTTGGGCTCGACGCCAGCTACGCAGAGGTATAAAGGACGTCTCTGTCGCATCTGAACCCATGAAATCGCTGACCATTATGGTGGGGGTTGTCTTTAGAGGTCCGCTGACGCTCCCAGAGCTCAATGTCAGATTCCTCAACAACCACTGGGCCGATTCTGGATCTGATTGCGGGGAATTGTTGGGCTCGATGCCAGCTACATGATGGTATAGGTTCCTTCCTGTGCGCTCCGGGAATTTTATTTATGAACTTGAAGTTACAGTGCTAAATGGTACTAAGGGGGGGAATCGGGTGAGGGGGGGGGTTTGGCAAGGGGTCAGAAGGGTTCTTATGACTGAGTTTTCAAGTTTTTCTATGAATTGGCCTGTATATTAGAACAATAGAAGACTACTAGTAGTAAATTTAACGCTTTGACGGTATGAAATGTATTGTGACCCAGGTCAGAAAAAAGTAAAGGGGGAACCCTTCGCTTATCTCTGGAAGATGTGGTCTGGCGTCAGGTAGCGTCCTGAGTATTAGGTGCTGCGTCTGGTGCGTCCTGAGGATTAGGTGCTGCGTCAGGTTGCTCTCAGATGCGTGGTGTGGTAGGGTGGTTTCGTCCTGGTTCGCGATTTGCATTCCAGCGTCAGGTGCGTCAGATGCACAGAATGCACAGAAAGCAAGGTATTATTTTTGCTGATGATCCACTTTGTTCCGAAACCAGATGGTAGTCTACGATTGTGCGTAGACTACAGAAACCTCAACAAGTTGACAATCCTGAATAAATACCCCCTACCACTCATGAATGAACTAGGAGACCACGTTGCAGGCGCAAAAATATTTACAAAGCTCAATTTAAAAGATGGATATCATCTTCTTCAAATGAGGAAAGGCGATGAACATAAAACGGCTTTTCGTACAAGATACAGACAGTACGAATACAAAGTGATACCTTTCGGGCTCGTTAAAGCTCCCGCAACGTTTCAGACAATGATGAACAAAATTCGAAGGGAATTCTTGGACCACGGAGTAGTTGTCTACCTCTGCAATATCCTAATATACTCTGACAATAGGGTTGACCATATCAAACTAGTCCAAAAAGTCCTAGACCGACTCGAACAACACAACTTAGCAGTATCGTTAAAAAAGTCGGTATTCCACCAGGAGGAAGTCGAATTCCTGGGATACATTATCAAAACAAGCAGCATCACCATGAGTGATAGGAAAGTGAAAAGTGTTCAAAATTGAGCACACCCAAGATCGGTTAAAGAAGTCCAGATTTTTATAGGATTCGCAAACTTTTATCGAAGATTCATCCAAGATTTCTCGAAGGTTTGCAAGCAAATAACCGAGATGTTAAAGGGAAGCCCAAAGGATTTTCATTGGGGAAGAGAGCAGGAGGAGGCTTTTCAAGAGCTGAACAAGAGGTTTAGAACGGCACCAATTTTATCGCATTTTTACCCAGGGAGAAAGACGGTAGTGGAGACAGACGCTAGCGATTTTGCGCTGGGATGCGTATTGTCTGAATACCAAGGAAGACGGCTTCACCCTGTTGCGTTCCATTCTCGGAAGCTGAATAGCGGCGAAAGAAATTACGAGATCCACGATAAGGAGTTACTCACGATAATGAAAGCGTTCAAGGAATGGAAAAGATACCTCTGGGGAGAAGAAGAGCCCGTGACGGTATACACGGACCACCAAAACCTACCGTCCTTTTTGACCAAAATGGTCTGGAACCAATGGCAAATTCGATGGGCACAGGAGTTGACAAACTACAACTTCAAAATAGTCTATCGGGCGGGAAACAGAGGCGGGAAACCCAACGCTTTAAGTAGACGGCCGGAGTACCATCCTGAGGAGGGAGCTCGTCACACTGAGCAGTCAATTTTGAAAACAGAACACTTTCAAATTTCTGTGATTCATCAGAAACGAAGTGCGGAGACAGGCCTCACCCCAGAAAAACGCGAACCGACAAGCCTACGAATAAGGAAGCTTTCAGACAAGGCAATAATCCCGACAAAAGGATCAAGGTTTGCGGCCGGTCATGACATCCATGCCCTGACAGACGGACTGGTGCCGGCAAAAGGACAAACAATGGTAGAGACCGGTATTCCGATACGATTGCCGGAGGGAACCTACGGAAGGCCAGCTGGAAGAAGTGGTATGTATAACAAGATGGGAATAGCTGTGGGCGGTAGTGTAATAGATGCGGATTACACCGGGGAAGTCAAGGTCAGACTTCGAAATGATGGCGAAGCGGACTGCTTATTTAAAGCAGGAGATCGGATAGCGCAACTCATAATAGAACTAATTGCCAATGCCGACGCCATGGAAGTAGACCATCTAGGAGCATCCAAGAGATGAAAATTGGGTTTCAGGTCAAGCGACCTAAACCCCAAGCGATAAATCACGGCTAAAGAAGAAGGAGTCAAAATATGTTTCCTTCACACAAACACAAGCGACAACGAATTCTTTAGCACAGCTGATATCGGCTATCACCCGCGGTTGATGAGAGACAAAGAAATGCTATCAGGTGCTCATGGCAATGCAGCCCTGATGCGAACAATGAACGCTTCATTTCTAGACAAAATTAGAGTGGCTGGCAAAGAAGATGAGAGGTGGCAGTAACGAGGCCGTGCACTAGTCTGGTTAAGAGAAAGTGGAAAAAAGATGCGTAACGAGTGGATAGAAAAAGACAGGTTGCTATACTACAAGAATCGATTGTACATTCCCAAAGACGAATCCCTTCAGACCGAGATAGCCCAATGCTGTCACAACTCGTTAGTAGCGGCGCACTTCGGACAGGAAAAGACAATTGAGATAGTAACAAGGGATTTCTACTGGAAAGGACTCACAGATTGGATCAGAGAATATGTATGATCCTGCCACAAATGTCAACACAGTAAATCCCCGGTGGATGCCAAGTATGGATTACTTCAAGCTTTAGAAGTATCTTATACTGCCTGGAGCTCCATTTCGAAGGACTTCATCACACAACTACCGGAATCCCAGGGGAAGACTGAGATAATGGTAGTAGTAGACCGGTTCACAAAGATGGTCCACTTTATCGGCCTCCACGAAAACACGACCAGAAAAGATGTTGGGGATACCTATCTTTGGGAAGTTTGGAAACTTCACGGGTTACCTACCGAAATCATATCGGACATGGACAAGAAGTTCTCCAGTGAATTTTGGGAATCATTGTACAAGATGCTAGGAGTTAAGCGGCGCAGGTCAACGGCGTACCACCCTCAGACTGACGGACAAACGGAAAGAACCAACCAAGTGCTAGAAGGTTGCTTACGAACATTTGTCAATTACGATCAGAACGGCTGGTACCAGCTGTTGCTGTTAGCCGAACATGCCTACAACAACTCGGCAACCAACGCACACAAGATGATCCCATTCTTCGCTAACTATGGCTTTCACCCGCAGACAGAGTGGATTAAAGAAAGAGGAGCTCACAATCCCGGGGTGACAATGTATGCTCACTGGAAGCAGGACATACATCGACAGGCGAAATAAACACTAGGAAATACACGAGAATCGATGAAGAAATATTATGAGCGGAAAGCGACAGAGCAACCCAACATCGAGGTCGGCGAATTCGTAATGTTGGATGCGAAAAACATACGTACCAAACGAACCGTCAAGGAAGTGGAGTCTGAAGCTGTATGGCCCATTCAAAGTGTTAGAGCAGAAAGGGAGTCGGGCATACAAGCTAGAAATATCGCCTAGGTGGAAAATTCATCCCGTGTTTCATGTGTCCCTGTTGGAACCATACCGAGGCTTGAACCGACCAAATCACGAATAACCGCCCCTAGATCCCCAAGACATCGAGGGAGATTTAGAGTGGGAGGTAGAAAGGAGTGTAAAGAGTGAGATTATTATTTATACGCGAGAGATTCGAGGAAGGAATTTACCAATGAAAGAGCTTCGGAATTTTGTAAAATGGAAAGGCTGCGCGGAGTCTGAAAATACTGGTGAACCCTCGGAGGGGATGAAGAACGCGCAGGAAGAGGTCACAAGGTTTCATAGGGAAAACCCAGAGATGCCGAGCCGGGAGAGGTTGAGTAACATAACATAGGTTTTCCATCCGTGGACAAGTAAACGCCTGCGGTTTTTACCCCTACTATGTGCAGATTGAAATGGAAAATAGATTGTATAATAAAACATAAAAGTATTCGGCACGAACACTTCGAAGAGGGGAGCTCGTGTTAGGCGCACGGACTCACAATAAGGATTTACAGGGCAAGGTTACCCTACCTTACCACGCACGAACTTCGAAGGAAAAAAAAGATAAACACCCGCCTCCAGCCCCATCGTTGGGACGCCGCGTCATCACTGGCTGCCTGGGTAGTTGGGTCCCAACACCAAAGACTCCTATCGATGGAACGCCTTTGTAACACCTTATATGTCGCGGCCGTCGATCTGACCGGATCCTGTTCACAGGATATATGTGCGGCGACCTTCAGGCACCTCATGCAGGTGGAAGCAGGTAAGTTGGACGCCGGCACATAAAGTTACAAACACTGGAAGACTGACAGTTGAAACAGTGGGTCGGATGTAACGGGACATTTCGCACGAAAGTTAGTCCACTCGTACCTACAAAGAGGTGTAGAGTATGAAGGAGGTAACTATGCCCAGTAGGTGGATCAGGTGCATCCAAAAAGGACAGGTTGGCACAAGATGGAGTCTGAGGGAAAAGACCTATAGGTACGATCCCAAGGACAAGTTATGTAATGCCGGAAGACCAGAATACGATATGCGATTGCTTGTCGAATTCTCGACGGAATCAACCAAAGAAGATTGACCATCTTCTGTCCAGCGAGTTCGACTACCCTTGAAGAACATGGGGGGGCAAGAGAATTTGTAACCATTGTTGTCAACGGATACATGAATGAGCTGACACCTGACGTGGTCTACACACCATCAGGAATAACAGAAGCGCAGATGGATAAGTTCGGCATGGGAGCAAAAGGGGTGGTCAAGACTTTTCAGGTTCTACGAGTATTCGCACTCAGGTGAAGTTCGCAGAAATGGGAGCGAGGTAGTTAGTATAGCGTTCGTATGTATACTGCGATTGCTCAGACGCGCAATATAAATATCGAAGTATCTTCACTGGTATTAGACACAACAAGCACGGACAAGAGATCTTATCAATATAATAAGTTTCCTACTTTATCGTTACCAATACTTCGACTATGTATACGAAGTAACCTTTATATCTAGCCTACATTACTTGTGTCTTCTTAACGAGTTCTCTGATATACTAACGACCCAGGTCCTACCTGTCGGAAAACCTCACGCTGAAGCTACCACGGAACAGAAGTACGAAAACGGGGACCGAGACGGGTCCCAGTTTTTCGCATGCCGACCGTGCCGTTCCTGCCACTCAGGAGAGAGTGCAAGACCAGAGAGCAGGGCCTCTAGGGCAACTATTTTACCCATAGTCCGAAACTAGCGACCGTGTGTTGACGGAGGAAGGAGGATCAGAGGCCCAGGCTACTCTCACAATGATCTCCCATGGTGTTGAGATTTCAATGGCTGGAGGTGGAGTGGACGTGAATAATAAAAAGGAAATGGGGGGCTGGTTTTTATTTTATTTTTTATATCATATATTCGTTTGTTAAGGTACAAGAAATCGCATGGAGCGCTAGCTATGGCGAAAACGAAACCCAAAAGCCAAAACGAACAAACAAAGGAAATACCATCGCAAATCATCTTCATAGGGGTCCGTACCGGTCTCTGGTCCACATACGGGCGCCAAAATCAAAAAAGTAAATCATGGAAACCCTCCCAGAACCAGCTGAAACTACAAGCAGCTTGAAAAAACAAAATACAAAGCGTAAACGTAACCTTCCCGAGCTGACATAAAATAACCAAAGGAAACTAAATTAGCGGAGCGGGAGGAAACTGAGCCAGCAGGTGAAGAGGCGCGGGAAAACATGCCCGGTGGGAAGGCGGTCCTCGTGGCGATCACAAAGCGGGAGAGGGCCGCTAAGAGCGCCGCAGAGGACCAAATAGGGGCTTCGGGGCCAATGTCAGTGACCCCCTAAAGGTGGCGGTCTCTCGCAGGCTCCCTTGCGGGGCAGGATAGTATAACATGCTCGAATGTTTCTGGGGCCTGGTCACATCTCGGGCACGTAGTGGGGTCTTCATTATCCCATGACGGGTGAGCACGGAGGTAGCTTTTTCCAGACCTCATCTGGTGTAGCCTGCCAGCGTCGAACTTGTTCAAGGGATGTGATTGATTGACTTTGGAAGATAAGGGAGTCTGAAAGATTAGATAGATGCTTGTGGATAATTTGGGAGATTGAGATAGAATGGTTAATGATTTGAAAGAGATTAGATAGCCATGTCTTTCCTTTGTTTATCACGGGAGTGTACGGAGGAATAAAGGTATGGCAGGATTGAGAGATAGGTGTGGTGATCGATGGAAGGATCATGAAGTAGTACTTATGTTTTACTTATACACTTGTTTCGGTCATGAGTTTTTTGTTTTAGTTAAAGAGCGAATTCTAGGAGCTGAGCGAGGTGTCTAAGTTCCATGTGAATTCTCTTTCCACCGTCTACCCCTGTGCCAAACATAACCTGCCTACGCTAATAGAACTTGTTCAGGCCCATGAACAGATGGGGCTTGAGGGAGGTGGGGTATGGGTATCTGGTCCGGTTTAGGGCCGGGGGGCCTTCTATTATTCCATAAGGAGGTCGTGGCAGCGCCGTCTTAGCTGGGTAAGAGCGCCCTTCTGGGGGGTCGGGGGATGTTTCTGCGAGAAGGTGCTGAGATGTTACCGGGAGCGGGGAGAGCCCATCGGGGCCCAGTAGGAACAGCATTGAGTGGGGGAGGGCGTCTGGGGGCAGGTGCGTCCTGTTCTTTGAGGGGGGGCAAGGCTGGATCCATGGGAGGGGGAGGCGACTACCCGCGTTTCTTGCCAGGAGAGTCCTGTGATCTTGGGCATGACGGTGGAGGGAGGGGGTTTGTACTGATTGGGGAAGACGGGCAGCAGCGGGGTTGATCTCGGGGGGGGAGCATAGAACTCAGAGGTTCGCCAGGTGGCGTTTGTATGCTAGGAGCAGGTTCAGGGGGGTGAGGCAGGCCTTGATGGCCAGGATGACAGTCGGGGTGCAGGTGAAGCAATTCGTACACCACCTTTGACCCTTGTGCCAAAAGGCCGCGAGCCTTCTCACCATATGAACCGTTGGGGAGAGGACGTCCCCTCTATGGCTTAGGATGGGGAAGAGGAGGGAAGCAGCCATGCGATGGCATAGGAAAGGGGGCAGACCCATCCCAGGAGGGGAGAGCCTCTTGACAGCCACAAAGGGCGCTTGACCTTTCCCCAGCCGTTTTGTGAAATGCGAGGTTGTCGAGAGAGACGGAGTGAACCACAGGCCAAGCCATCTGAGCTCAACCTTAGGGTGGAAAATACACCCGTCCGAATAGATCGGGGATTGCGAGGGTGGGTCTCTGTCCCTGTTCGTACACCCGTGGATCAGTTCAGTTTTAGGGATCGAGAAACCCACACCCAGGCGGGAGCCTTTGGCCTTAAGTATAGCGCACTACCTCTGCAGCAGTTGGACGTTCTTGCGGTACGACTCCGACGAGACCGTCAGGGCGAAGTCGTCCACATAGGAGAGGGTGAGGCCATGTGGGATCTCGCTATGGAGACCTGAAACATAAATCACAAAGAGGAGGGGCGAGTCCAGGGACCCTTGTGGGGTCCCGACCGAGATGGGGGCGAAGACTTTGGGTGAGCCTTGGAAGAGCAGACGACTGGACCTGCCCGTGAGGAAGGACCTAGTCCAGGCCACCAGGTATGGGTTGACCCCCTTGGCGCATGGCATGCGGCAGAGGGAGGAAGGGCTGACGTTGTCGAAACCCCCTTTGATGTCCAGGAAGAGCGTGGAGACTTTTCCTTTGCCATCAGGAGGGTCCTGACCTTGTGAGAAAGTGTGTTTTACATGTCCGCCACTGACAGGCCTGCCAGGGAATCGCACTGGTGAGAGTTGAGCAGACCCACAACACAGGCCACACAGGAAAGACGACTGTTCATAATCCTCTTGGGGATCTTGGAGAAGGTCTGGAGAAGAACTATAACGCGGAGAGATGAGGGAGAGTCATAGGACGGTTTACCTGGCTTGTCCAGGACTATGCAATCTGCTTTCTTCAGGGAGGGGGGGTGGAAGCCATGGGACACCAGGGGGGAAAGAAGGTTGATTATGAGGTCCGGAACGGCTTTATTGATACGCTTCCAAACCGAGTTGGGGGTCATGTCAGGGCCTGGGGCCGACGAGTGGGAGGAGCGGGCTAATGCCCTTTCTATCTGAGAGGTATCCAAAGCCATGGCATCTCTGTAGGGGAGGAGGAAAGTGTAGGGGTCGTCAGCTGGAGTCCCTGGAAAGAAGTGGTTGAGTAGTGCCGAGTTCAGCTCAAGCCGAGTCTTGGCCCCAGGTAACTCTGCGAAGCGGGGAGGTGGGTGGCCAATGGCGAACTTCATAGCCGTCCAGATGGTTTCGGGGGTTGCTTTAGCCAGGAAGTCACACCAGTGCTCCCTTTTCGCCTTCTTGATAGCCTTGAAATAGGAGGAGCGGGCGGCCCTGGCCGACCTCAGCATGGAGGGGTCGTGGCGATCCTTCCTTTTGTGAAGCCCTGAGTGTAGAGTTGTAGCATCTGTGGAGCTCTGCCAGCGAGGCAGACCACCACGGTTTCGACCTGGGGGTGACGCCCTTGAGGGGGGTGTGAAGTGCATGAGGAGCTGAGACTTTGCCAAGGTTGGTGTCGAACCAAACCCCCATGGAGTGGGAGGTCGGGAGGGTGGGGGGCGTGGGGATTGTGAGGGCTTTGAGGGCGACGATCACCTTGGGCCACTCGGTCAGGGCCCAGTTGGGTCTGGTGGGGGGGAGGCGAAAGTGTGGCGCGTCAAAATGTACGAGAATGGGGATATGATCTGAGCCAGTGGAGGGCAGTGGGTGGGACCATTCCGCAAAATAGGGGATATAAGGAGGGGGCACGCAAAGGCCAGGTCTATCACCCCTGGTCCGTCTATCTGAGACATGGAAAAACTGGTGTAAACCTCGGGTATGTTTAGGAGGGAGAAGCCACGTTCCGTGGCCGTGTCGAAGTACGGGACTGAGGTAGCGATCTCATCTTCTTTGAACCTTCTCAGGGGGTCAGCGGTGGGGTGATGGATGTTGAGGTCGCCCAGCGTAAGAGTGGGACAGGGCTGACAGGGAAAAATAAGGTCGGGAGGCACCAAACGTGAGTTGTTGGACCGACCCTTAGTGCTGTAGGAGTTGATAATAGAAAACCTTGTCATGGAGGTATTAAAGAAGACTTCGGGGGTGAAGAGGTCAAGCGCCATAATGTCGCCCCTATCGAAGAAACGTGGAAGTAATGCAACCTTGGATAAAAATGAACTAAAAACATAAAATGCCACCCTGGGCTTCTTATTTGCAGTAATGGGGGGGAGGAGCTGGTATAGAGCTGAGAAGAAGAAGGAAGTTTGCCCCGGTAGACTGGGGGGTCTTGAAGGGCGATGATGGAAGGAGTATGGGCTAATTGCGAAAACAAGCCAAACAAGGAAAGAAACACATCCCAGCTCCCTAGGGAGTTGTGTTGAACGAGTGAAAAGGCGCGCGATGAGGGTTGGGAGGCATGCTCTCCCTCATTGGGTGAGTGGTTGTACTGCATTAGCGGGCGAGGCCTGAACCGGTGCGAGGGGCAAGTAAGGGACTAGGTGGCTCCAGGGGAGGGAGACCACTCTGGTCGATGGAGGGCCTTTGTGGGGCCAGGATTGTGGACGATCTTTGAGCACGCGGTGTCGCCATTTTGAACGCCTGTTGGAGGGTACGGGTGGGAGAAGCGGGGGCCTGCTGGACCACTCCATCGGTGGCAGTGGCCATCAGTGGCAGTTTCCATCTTGTACTCCACGGACGGAGGAACGATCTTGGCCTCAGGGGGGAAACGCCTGAGAGTGGGGGAGACTGGTCATTCAGTACACTCTCTATACAGGGCAGAACTAGCTTCGCCGCAGTTGGCACAGCGGGCCTGGGAGGAAGAACACCAGTTAAGAACAGGCTTAAAGTTGCCGCTGCCGGGGCAGGTAGGATTAGGGCATCTGTGCTGGGCACGGGTGTGGTTGAGGGAGTACAAGGGGCACACAGGATCCTTCGATTCGCATTGAGGGACGACATGACCGAAACCCCACCAGTTCCTGCACTGAGTGTAGCGGTTGAAGGAGTATGCCCTCTCGACCGTGGGGGACCGACAGTATAGTCGGATTGAGGACCCCATGGTGCGCACGTCTCCGGGATATACAGATACGACGACCGAGGTTGCGGTTTTGCCTGATCGTGTCTCGGGGTTGTGGTTGCGATACCTCGCCGCCAGAATGCGGACGCTTCTTGAGTTGAAAATGGAGTCAGCGAGGCTGGGGAAGAGTTCCTCAGGGACCTGGGGGAGGAAGGCGATTGGGAGGGAGTGGATGGTGAGCTGGAATTCGTTGGGGGCGAGGCGGAAGGGCAACAAGGGAGAGTCTCCCACCGGGAATGACCTGTTAAGTGGTGTCGTGAGAGTGTCGAAGTATGGTGCAAAGGCCGCAGCAGGGGTGGAAGGGTTGGAGACGAGAAGAGTGACTAAGCCTCTCTCATTGACCTTGGTAGTGACTGCGAGAGGGAGGGTACAGTTCGCATCTCGAAGGAGGCGAGCAACGATGTCCGGGAAGGTCACTGCGATCAGGGAGGCCTGTTCGTGTTCAGAGGGGGTGCACCTGGGAGCGTAAAATCTTCTCTCTGCGATTGGGAGCGACATGGGGGCCGGGACATTGGGCACAGAGTTGCTGACGGACGCGACTTGTCCGGCAGTGAGAGAGCTCTTCTTCTTATTGCCCTGCTTGGGAGCACAAGCCATAACGGCCTAAGCGGAGGTCTGGGGGGCCTTGGGGCAGTCGGGATCAAGATGACCAGAGCCAAACAAGGAGGGGTCAGGGTATTTGCCATCACGAAACGTGCTGGCTTCCCATGAGTCAGGGAACTTATCTGCGTAGGCGGGGGGGTTTCCATAGAACATGTGTCTCACAGGGTCGTATTGGGGGATGTCAGGGTCGAAACCCTTGTTGGTGTTGTCAGCTTTTGGGGCGGGGGGGGGGGGGGGGGCAGGACATGGAGGCAGGGGGTGGGGCCGCAGGGGGTGGGACCACACCAGTCAGGGGAACAACAGGCCGAGGTGCGGCGGTCGGGACGGAGGGGGCCGAGCTGACTCTATGTGACAGGTCACGAAGAGAGGCATTGATCGGGGAAAGTTTGCTGTCAAGTGCTGATGAGGTAGGGAGCGTCGCGACCATAGACTGGACGGTGGCGAGCTGCGTGGTGATGGTATCAAGTGGCTTGGTCATGGACGCGAGAGCGTTGAGGGAGGAGCAGAGGAAAGGAATGAGGATGGTTTCGCCATCAGATCGGTCGTTAAGTTGCCCGCTGTCAGGTATGGGGATCTGATTGGAAGAGAAGAGTAGTCTGTCGTGTGTTTCCTGTTGAAACTGGCGAAGAAGGAGCAGGGTCTGAGAAGGTTCGGGAACAGTGGACGACCTACTGGGCGCCCTAGAAGAGGACCTTGAGGAGGGGAGGGAGGGGAACACCATAGGGATGTCTGGGAGATTGTCCATCATGGGGACGGGGTACAGGGACGCAAGGCCTGTGAAAGGGGCAGAAGTATGGGGCGAGGAGAGATCGTGCGCTGAACGATGTGGTGTTGTAATTTCAATTACTGCAGGTGTAGAGGGCGCGGAGCGTGAAAGGAAATAGGGGGTTTTTTTTTTTTTTTTTGTATCATATGTTCGTTGATTTCTAGGTAACTAAGGTACAAGAACTCGCGTGGAGCGCTAGCTATGGCGTGAACAAAACCTTTAAGCAATCCAACGACCCGCTTCACCCCCTCATGGGAAAAATCAAACCCCTCGAGACCAGAGCCCATCCTCCCCCCTCATAGCACCTAAGACGAAAGCAAGACGGAGCAATACCTTCCTCCAGACACGTAAGGAAAAACAAGTATAGAAACGAAAACAGGGAAAGACACAAACCCTTCGGCGGGCCCCCCAAAACAAAAGAAAGACTTTACACGGCACCAAGTGCCGACAGGGAGGGAAGCTAAAACTACTATTGCTCAACCTTAAACGAAGAGTGGATTGAACCCCAAACCTAACGGCTACAGGGGCAGGCTATATCCCAACAAGGCAAAAGCCAGGGGGCGGCGACACTTCGGACTTTACCTTGGGCCAAGGCGGTAGTGCTAGACCATGACACAGCGTAACCTAATGCGAGGTTTGCGACCGTAGAGTAAATCGCAGGAGCGGGAGGAGGACGAGGGGAGTCACCCAGCGAGGAGAGCCACTCAGCAGTGGAGGTGCCAGCTATCGTGAGGGGCCTTATAGCAACTGTGTAACAAAAGAAAGAACACCAAAGCTATCCTAACACGTATCTCACCAGGGGCCCGTGAGAGCAGGGCCCTCACCAGGGCCGAAGTCCCCTGAGGCCTATTCCCGATTCTCCGGTAATGGTCCAGGCTTAAGTGGATACCGTTCGTGGGAATCATCAACTGCCTTTACTTCGTTGATGGATTCAGCCCGTTCCCATGTTGTTTCGTCATAACCCACCCATTTCACCAGATATCGCAGTTGGTTTCTGACCAATTTGGAATCCAAAACCTCCTGAACTTCCCACTCTTCTTCTCCTTCAACTTCCACAGGTGGAGGTGGTGGGATTATCTGTCCTTCAAGTCTGTTATTGGCTGCTAGGTCTATTAGCGATACGTGGAAGAGGTTATGTATTTTCATTGTATTCGGCAGATCCAGGCGGTAAGCATGTGTTCCGATCTTTTCCTTGACCTTTTATGGTCCATCATGACGTTTGTTGTCTAACCTTTGTGAAGGTCGACGTGGCCTAATGTTTTTGGCGTTCAGCCAAACTTTATCACCGACTTGGAAGGAGGGAGCCGGGAGTCGGTGTCCGTCAGCATTTTCCTGTTGCCTTTCCTGCACATAACCCATTTCGGTTTGAAGGTGTGCATGAAGTTCTCTCATAGTCACAATGAAAGATTGCGCTGCTTGGTCGTCAGTCGGGAGAGTTTGTTTGTCAAGGAAATCCATACGAGGATCATAGCCATAGTCGGAAAAGAAGGGAGAGGTGCCGGTAGCCTTGCATGCATGATTGTTCCCCATAAATTCCACTATTGGTAACCATTGACACCAGTTATCTTGTTGGTAGTTCACATATGACCGTAGGTACTGTTCCATTATACCGTTAACTCGTCCTGTTTGACCATCAGTTTCAGGATGGAATGCAGTAGATAGAGGTCGGTCGATCTTCACTCTGCGACAAATGGTTCCCCAGAACTTAGCAGCAAACTGTGGTCCTCGATAAGATATAATTGCCAGCGGTATTCCCATAGTGTTTCCATATGCTATCCAGGAATAGGTAGGCAAGAGAGGGGGCATCGATGGTAGTATGACAAGGGACAAGATGGCGCATCTTGGTTAGCCGGTCTACCACTACCCAGATCGCATCGTTACCGCGAGTCCAGGGTAGACCGGTTACAAAGTCGATTGATATATCTTGCCATGGTCGATAGGGAATAGAGAGTGGTCGACAGATACCAAATGGACTGTGACAAGTCGTTTGACTTCGTTGACAGATATGACAATTGGCCACATATCGTACGATCTGTTTTCACATGCTTGGCCAATGGTATCGTCGGGTGATTAGTTCGTGTGTTTTGGATCTGCCAGGGTGACCAGCAGCAGGAGCGTCGTGATCTTTGCCAAATGATAGCTAGTTTCAAAGGTTCGTGGGCAGGAGGAATATAAGGACGATCTCGATACTCCAGTCGATTTCCATCCCTGGTACATTCGGCTAGGGATATCAGGCGGCTATGTAGTACCCCTTGTTCTAGCATCGTGAGTATCTGGTTTTGAAGGGGGTCAGCCTGATAGGCTTCTGGCCATAATTCATTTAATGGGCTGCTCCAAAGTGAAGCGGAATATCCGCCAACAAACCCTGAGACTGGGACTTGAGAACCACCTGTATCCTATATGTCTCGCCTTCTAATACCTCTTCTTCTGTTTGCCCCGCCATCCTTGTCAACTCATATGCCTTTCCATGTACTTTACCATGTACAAATTCAATTGTATAGTTGAACTGTGACAGGAACTCTGACCATGTGGCTTGTTGTTGATTGAGTAACCTTTTTGTGGTAAAGTATCGCAGGTTCTGATGACCCAATCGTACCATGACAGGTCGTCGGACCAAGTAAGCGCGGCAATCTTCGAAAGGGCGTACCACAGCCATCAACTCTTTGTTGTAAATATGGTAGTTATATTCGGCCGGGGTGTGTTTCTCTGAAAAGAATGTAATCGGATGTAAGAGGCCATCAGGTCCAGGTTGAGATAGTCTGCAGGGAGAGGCGATGTCGGAAGCATCAATTTCCACCAGTATCTCGTGGTCGAAGTCAAAATGGATCAGGATGGAGGCTGTACCAAAGGCTTCCTTCAATGTTTCGAATGCGGCTTGACACAGATCTGACCACACGAATGGCGTACCCTTTTTGGTTAATTGGGTCAGTGGCCTGGCAAGATGTCAGTAGTCTTGGATGAAACGTCGATAAAAATTTCCAAATCCTAAGAAGGAGCGTACATCGCATAACGTCTTAGGAACGGGCCACTCAATGATCGTGGTGATTTTCACAGGATCCATTCGTAGGCCCTCCGTAGTAATAATAAAACCAAGATATTGGACATTGTTGGCATGAAATTCGCATTTCTGAGGGTTTACCTGAAGCCCAGCCTTTGTTAAGGCTTCGAGGATTTGCTTGACATGTTCGATATGTTGTTCCTCGTTCTCAGAGTATATCAAGATATCGTCAAGGTATGCTGTACAAAGCCTATCCAGAAATGGGCGTAGTGCGTTGTTAATATATGCTTGAAAGGTAGCGGGAGCATTGGTAAGTTGAAAGGGCATGACGAGGGATTGAAAAAGCCCGTATCATGTACGTAAAGCTGTGTTCCACTGATCTCCTGCTCTCATGTGGATTAAGTTGTAGGCTCCGCGGATATCATGTTTAGTGAATATCTTTGCTCGTGAGAGTTGCATAAAGGTTTCTTTGACTAAGGGTAAAGGGTAGGGGTTTTGGATTGTTCCCTCGTTAAGTTCCCTATAGTCACCACATAAGTGTAGAAAACCTTCATTTTTCTGGACAAACAAAATCAGAGAAGCAGCAGGAGAGGATGATTCGCGGATAAACTTCTTATCCAGGTTTTCGTCTAGCTATTGGTATAAGGCTGATAAGTCAGGGGGGCTGAGATCGTATATTAGTTACGCTCCGCGCCCTCCACACCTCGAGTCAGTGAAATCACGACACCTCGTCGTTCAGTACACGATTCCACTGTACCCCCTTCTTCTGCCCCCTTTTCAGGCTTCGCGTCCGGGATCCCCCGTCCCTACGATGGACAACCTTCCAGAGATCCCGGCGGTGTTCCCCTCCATCCCCTCCTCGAGGTCTTCCTCCGTAGCTGAACAACCCTCTCTGAATCTCCTTCTTCTCCGCCAGTTCCTTCACGACAGGTGTGACCGGCTACGTTTCTCCCCAGATCAGACTCCCATCTATGGCGACAGGCAACTTAAAGACCTGTCCGACAGTGAGTCCATCCTCATCCTGTTTCTCTGCTCCTCGCTGAACGCTTTTGCGTCTATGACCAAACAACTCGACACTGTCACCACCCAGCTTGCCACTGTACAATCCATCATGGCGACCCTCCCTACAGTCTGAGCGATAGACAGCAATCTTTCCCCGATCAATGCCTCTCTTCGTGACCTGTCACAGAGAGTCAACGCGACCCCCCATGCCCCCTCGGCCCCACTTCGGCTTACTATTACCGCGACTGGTGTGGTTACACGTCCCGCAGCCCCACCCCGCATCCCCAGACACCGTGCCCCCCCCCCCAATACCAGCAGCAATAACACGGGTTTCGACCGGGACATCCCCCGCTACGATCCAGTCAGGCGCATCTTCTACGGAGACGCCTGCGCCTATGTAGTCAAGATCCCAGATTCATAGGAAGCCAACGCGTTCCCCGATAGCAAATACCCCAATCCCTCGTGGTTTGTCTCGGGGCATCTTGATTCCGACTGTCCCAAACCCCAACAGACTTACGCTCAGGCTGCCACAGCTGTCCCACCCAAGAAGGGTAATAAGAAGAAGAGCCCCCCTACTGCCGTACAAGTAGCGTCCGTCAGCAACTCAGTGCCAAATGTCCCAGCCCCTAGGTCACTCCCCACGGCAGAGTGACAGTTCTACGCTCCTTGCTCTTCTACCTCTGAACATGACCAAGGCCCCCTGATAGCTGCCACATTCCCAGACATCGCCCTGCGCGTCCTCAGACATACTAACTGTACCCTCCCCCTCGCGGTCACTACAAAAGTCAACGAGAGAGGCTCCGTCACCCTCCTTGTCACCGACAGTACCACCCCTGCTGCCGCCTTGGCACCATACTTCCACGCTCTTACGATGCAACTCAACCGCTCTTTTCCCATGGGAAACTCTCCCTGGTTGCCCTTCCGCCTGGCTCCCAACGAGGTGCAGCTCGCCATTCACTCTCTTCCGATCGCCTTCCTCCCCGTGGACCCCGAAGAACGCTTCCCCAGTCTCGCCAACTCCATCTACAACTGAATGAACATCCGCATTCTAGCGACCAGGTTTCTCAACCCAAGCGCAAAGTCCATGTCGGGCAAAACAGCAACCTTGATCATCGTTTGAGTACACACGGGGAGGTCACCACGATGGGATCTTGATCAGACTTTTCTCCCACTCCGGCACAGTTGAGCGGGCTTACTCCTCCAACCGTTATACCCAATGCAGGAACTTCTGGGGCTTGGGCCACGTCGCACCAAGGTCCGAGTCCAGAGACCCCGTCTGCCCCCTCTGCTCCCTCAGCCACATCCGAGCCAACCACCGATGCCCAAACCCTACCTGCCGCGGCAGCGGCAACCTTGAGCCTGTTCTTAATTGTTGCTCTTCCTCCCCTGCCAAGTGCCTCAACTGCGGAGAAGACCACTCTGCCCTTTAGAGGGATTGTGCTGAGCAACCAGTCCCCCCCACTCTCAGGCGTTCCCCCCCTGAGGCCGGGATCGTTCCTCCGTGCACGGAGGATGCGATGGACACTTCCACCGATGGAGTGGTCCAGCAGGCCCCCGCTTCTCCCACCCGTTCTCTCCAACAGGCGTTCGAAATGGCAACGCCGCGTGCCCGAAGATCTTCCACCATACTGGCCCCTCAGAGGCCCTCCACAGACCAGAGCGGCCTCCCTCCCCTGGAGCCCCCTAGTCCCTCCCCTGCCCCTCGCACCGGTTCGGACCAGGCCCGCCAATGCAGCACAATCTTGCACCCGGTTGGGGGGAGGGGGGTTCCTCCCCCCGTCGCCGCCAACATTTCAGCCATACCGACAGGGATCCTCGCAGTGGAATCCTGCCTCCCCCCAGTCCCCCTCCTTATCTCTCAACGGCAGAGGATTGCAGCAATAAGGGTTATCTGCTTCCCACCAGAAGTAAACCCATCGACAGCACGCCTCCACCCCTCGTTCCCCTCCCTCTCAAGACACCGGGTACAGGACTCCTCGAGAGCACTGACAAAGGGCCTCACGTCTGTGTACTCTCCCCTGCACTGGAAGGCACCACAGCCAGTCCCCCCCATAAGGAACCACATCCCGATAGACGCGGTGGCCCACAAGAGTATACCTTTCACTCACGGGCTGTGCAGGATACCCATGATCAACTCTCACCTCGTGTCCCCGGCCCTGGCCGTCCCCTCGCAGTCCCTAATGAACTCACACACCTACTCCGCCCTGAAGAAAAGGGTGAGAGAGGCCCTCCTCAAGGAGTTGTTCCTTCTCTTCCCAACACCAGGATACTACCACCATCGCCCCACCCTGAACCGAGGCCCCTTCATGTGACTGGGCAAGTTCATGGCAGGGCGGATTCATCAGATGAGAGCCGGGAAGGGTTACCTGGCCGCCCACCCCACTGGGAGGTCCCCCGATGCTGACACCTCCTGCCCCCACTGTGGTCTTAAGCCCGAGACGTTCGAACATGCTGTCCTCACTTGCCCCTCCAGAGAGGGTGCCCGCTCACGCCTCCTCCACGGCGTCACAAGCATTAGTCAGGACGCTCTCCTATGGTCCTCCCTCACTCTACTCAAAAGGCTCGCCACCTTCATCAGCGTAACCTCCACCGGATTCCCCCCAACTATGTTTCCACCAGACACGCCCCCGTCCTCCCCCCCACTCCCCCTTTCGCCCCTGACAGTGCCCCCTGCGGTGTTTCGTGTTTTTTCGTTAGCTGAGGTATAGGTGTGTTAGATTTTCTTCCCTATTGCAGTATGCATGCTTTCCTTGTTAGACAACTAATAGCTAGTTTGTACTTTTCATTTTTATGTGGCCGAAGGCCCGGCGTCGGAGAAACCTTCGCGCCAGTGGATATTTTTGGCGCCGTGACTTTCATTTGTGTATGTTTTGTTATTTATAGGTTTTGTTCTCTCCATAGCGAGCGCTGCATGAGGCTTTTTGTACCTAAAAACAATGAACGCATGATTACAAAAACAAAGGAAAAACGAAAAAAGAAAGATAAAATGATGTTATAGTTTGTCCCTACTTCAAAACCTTTTGGTCTTACTATAAAAGCACAATCTTTCTAATTCTATACATATCCATCCTTCATTAGTATCATGAGAACGATCAGGAAAGATATTGTAATTGCATCGACTGCACCAGGTAATACCGAGCTCGGTATCGTTCCACTTCCTCGGCTTCACGCAATGGCCAATGCTCCAGTCGACCATAGCTTCTTTGAAGCCAAGGGTTTTCCCCAGAGCTCTGTAGACAACTACAGCGACCTGGAACCAACTTTGTTTTCACATCCTTATCTCTACTCACTTTCCTGAGGTCATGAAGTCATACACTTCTTCTGTAAGTCAAATATTCAATATCAATGCCAGGAACCTAGCTGACACTATGATGTGGTAGACATGATGGATTATCCAAAGGCTAGGATGCACGCCCCCGTCTTAGGTCAGATGTATTGGTTGGGAACCAAGGTACATGAAGACAAGTCTGAGAATGTGGAGCTACAGCGGAAGGAGTTAGTGTCGGGGTTCTTGGACTGAGACGATACAGAGTACAACGGGATCCTTGATGCTCTAGGAGCAGGAATTTATATCCGTGCAACTGTGCATTCAATGGAAATGAGGCGTAGTGGAAGTCCAAGTAGCAGAGTTGTCATGAGTCTTGTTCATCGTACCATTGTAGATTCTGATTCTGATTCTGACATAGAAGCCTATGCTGCAAACTGCGGAGCTTATCTTCTCTAGAGGAATATGCGTGGCTATTCCCTCACATATTTGAACCTAAAATATAATTAAACATTCGCAGAGGGCGTCTTTACATCAACTGCTTTGGGCGGGTATTTTGGGCGTATGCTTTGAGTGTGTGTTTTGGGTGTGTGTGGTGGGCGTGTGTTTTGGGCGTGGTTTTAGGCGTGTGTTTTGGGCGTGTGTTTTGGGCGTGGGTTGTGGGCGTGTGTTTTGGGGGGGTGTTTTCGGCGTGTGATTTGGGCGTGTGTTTTGGGCGTGTGTTTTGGGTGTATGTTTTGGGCGTATGTTTTGGGCGTATGCTTTGGGCGTATGCTTTAACTGCATGGCTTTAGAGCGCATGGCTTTGGACGCATCACTTTGGGTACCTGGTTTTGGGCATATGTCTTTGGGCGTATCGATTTTGCCGAAGAAACCAGAAGCAAAGGACTAAATAGACAATCTCAATCTGTGCTCAAGCTTATCGTTATGTGAGAGTGTTTCTAACTTCTAAACTGCTATCCTATTACATTATACTGCAAAGAGTAAGGTCACCCACTCAATCATGACATCAAAGAAAAGGGCTGAATCCATATAGGCGCCAGGTCTGATAACAAAAGAAATTAAACACTAAAGGAGCGTCGGTGTCGGGAAATTCAGAGTGAGAAGAGAACAACAAAAGACGTAACGTGCTGCGTAAGAATCTAACCCAAGGAAAACAGCACCCGGACTTATGATATGGGAGAAAGAATACGGGCTAATGATGAAATCAAAAGTGAGATATTGTGGTGGATCAATACAGAAGTGGGAGTGCAGGTAAGGCAACGAAGGCGAACGTATTAAGGAGAGTAAGGAAGGCAGAACCTGTTAGGTGGTAGCTTCGGCGTGAGGTATTCCGACAGCTAGGACCTTAATCGTGATTATATCGGAGAACTCGTTAAGAAGACACGAGTAATGTAGGCTAGATATAATGGTTTGCTTCGATATAGAT
>Ga0307517_10002894_pt1 | contig 27186 bp, 12 predicted proteins | sample 23_EM_MG_FD_194515 | JGI IMG/M metagenome (GOLD analysis project Ga0307517, IMG submission 194515) | Populus trichocarpa ectomycorrhiza microbial communities from riparian zone in the Pacific Northwest, United States - 23_EM | ecosystem: Host-associated > Plants > Roots > Unclassified | place... | reverse complement strand
GGGCATGACGTTCATCAAAATTTCCAATGGAATCCTTGTACCTTATTTTTTTTGCCTTAGCTCTTTTACTTTTAAAAAATGATCAACCAGATTTTTTTTTTCAAAAAATCAATATCTTCATATATGTATATGAAAGGATCTTTCGATAATAATATCGTTACGAATCAACGAGGAGAGAGCTAAGAACCGTGCTGTCGTTTAAATCCTTCACGATCACGACGTCGTTTCTGCTTCAATGGAAGCCTCAGAAACTAACACCGCCACCACATCGACCGCCAATCCAAACCCTAACAACACTAACTGAATACTATCGTCAACACCAGTGTGGTCAACAATCGATGGACCACTAGGTCTAATAGAAGACGAATCGTTAACCTACGCACGTAGATTTTACAAATTCGGATTCGCATTCTTGCCTGGGCTTTGGGCCGTCAGTTGCTTCTACTTCTGGCCTGTTCTCTTCGATTCTCGCACTTTCCCTCGCATTCGTCCTTGTAGGTAAAAAAAATTCCAAATCTCGCAACATTGTAAATGATTTGGATTGTTTCACTTGAAATTTGTATGCCGAGATCGAATTGATTACTTCTTTGCAAGCTTCCATTTTGTTGGTTAGTTTAATGAATAGTTGCTGTCTTTCTTGGATAACAGAGTGTAAACATTGCCTATATTATGTATGAGTAGTGTGTGTTTTGAACGAGTGAGGTATGTGGCTCAAGTGGTATTGTTCTGCCTTCCTTGCAACGTTTAGGGAAAACAGTGTTCCTTACTGAGTCATTTTCTATTGATATTGTTTCACTTTGTTAGTTTTTTTTCTTATTGCAAAAAAAGGGGATTGTGTTATCTTATTTGGGGCTGGTTGACGTTAGGGGAACCTCTGGCAAGAAAAAAAAATTGTTAGGCGAAAAGAATGCCATCAAACTCATCTGTTATGTAGCAATGATCTATAATGTAGTTAATGCTCTCATGAACTTACCATTGAAGCATGAACTTAACTTCTTTCTGTTGAGGTTGGTTTTGGCTGTTGATTATGTTCTTAGATCAGCTAGCAGTTGGGTTCACAGTATTTACAACTCTTCTTCTTTCGTGGGCCTAACATTTTCCATTGGAGGGGAGCAACTCTTTGGCCTTGGCTGGGATAAACTACGAATGTACAATGTTGCTGATAGATTAGGCTTGACAGGTTGGATTTAGTCATATGCTCCTGCATGACAGTCTCAATGTTCTTCCTTACCCTTTCGACTGCAGGGCGTGTAGAAAAACAAGTCAATGAGACCTTTTCAAATCCAGCAGCAGACTCCTGAAACGAAGGAGATAAAGATAACAAGTTTTCAATTTCGAATGTATATCATGTACAGGCTAACTACTAGGATGTTTGTTGCATTTCTGCTCTACCTCTGTCAAACTGAAAGTCTTTTTAAAGACATCTTGAATGCATACAAAATAGTTGCAGAAGAACAAACAAAAGACTCTTTAAACTTTCTCTCCAGTCTCTTTGAGTTTCTATATGACACTATTCAGCTATCATTTAGTTCCTTTTCTTTTTCTTTCCTATATTAGCATTGTTGTCGGGTTTTGAACACATTCTGTCATTGGATCAACTTAAATTGCTATGTCTTTTTCAGCCACACTGTCTGTGTTGAAGTATTTATCCCCCGAAGTAAATGAAAGAAGATTTATGGTGAGCCTCATATCCTATGCTTGTTTTTTAGAATAAGGTATATGTTTAGTTTCGACTTCCCTTGTTATGTTTTTTCCTACAAGAAGCATCTGGATTGTTTATGTCTGCAATTTTTGAAGTCCCTAGCCCTTACACTGCGATGGCAGTAATTACTTGGATAATAACTTAAGCTGTCATTAGTTGTCTGGTTCGGAGTTGTTGATTGGTTTGATTGATTCAAGAAAGCTACAGAGATTCTTGATTTGCATGCTGTTTAATTCTTAGTCCCATAAAACACAGGTATTAAGCATAATAAGGTTTAAGCTAGTTGCTCAACTAAAAGCCTACCATCACCATGGTTCTGTCTTAAAACTCTGAACCTATATCACATATAGCTCTACCATGAATATCGTGGAGGTCTCTGGACTGTTAAATTTCAAGATGCCCTTGAAGATAATGGGCATGTAAGGTCTTTAGGATGTCCAGCCTTCATTAGTCAATGGGCCTCGTGTTACTAAAGTTGGCATATATGCCAGTTGGGTACTCATGATTCGGAACTTAATATTATCCATATTTATATTCGAATCCAAAACGATTAGATAAATCCAATTCATTGCATGGCATTGGCAGGTATGGATTTTAAATACTTGAACCTGATCTTATCAAATATTTGGATAAAATAGTTACCAAGTTCTGCAAAAATAACTCCTAATCTCAATGCTTACTTTAAATAAATCTAATAAGAAAATCATTTTGCAAATTATATAATCAATGTGATTAATTTTAATCGAAATTGCCCAACAAAATTCATAAAACTGTTCAATTTGATTGATTTTAGGTTATTTTTACTGATATTCCGAATAATTCAATTAATTTTCTCACCCCTGCTTTAGCTTCAGCAGATCGATGAAGCACCACCAAGATAGCCCATATGAATCGATCTCACTGCCTTCAGTATCCATCGTGCTAGCAACAACAAAACCTTTCTCTTCATTCAATATCCTCACATGTTCAGTTACTCTTTTATGCCACTCACGCGTCCTATATATGACACATGATAATTTGTGCAACATTCATGCCATCAAAGAACCTCCAATTCCTCAAATCCACAAGTCGCCGGTCGAATGAGCACACCTGTGATATGGATCATGGATGTATCCATATACATATATCAAGTTTCGGGTCAGATAGAATAATATTTATTATTTATAACTTTGGTGGTTTTTTGGGGTTTTATTATCCAAATTTGATCTAAACAATAACTATTTATAGAATATTTAATTTATTTGGGTCGGTTTGGATGATCCATCATGCATCAAGCATTGATGTAATTGTCATCCTAACGATAACAAATGGATGGGGAAGTGTTCATAAAAGACGAAACCTCCCATTGATATGGTGAACGACTTTCATAGGTGTTCTTCTATGTTGTTAAACACTAAGCTTGCATGTCTTCCCTTCAGAGTTGGGATTCATAAATTCAGACTCCCCATTTGGGATGTATTCTACTTATCAGTTTGCAAGAAAAGGGAAGAGGAGTTCGCTAGCTAGCCACCTAATCCCCGTCACCAGATTCTGGCAAAACCTTGAAGACGGGAAGCAGCACTACCAGCAGCCACCAACGTTTTTAAGCATCAAAACACAAACCCCATAAGCAATGAACATATGAATTCTCACGATTCCTTGTGACTTATTCTTCAATGTAGAAGCAGGAGTACGGAGGCCACCTCATCCTTGGGATATCTTGTCTAATACTCTTGTTACAGCCCGATCAAGTCTCATATTTAAAATAGCATGTTTTGTGCTATGAAAATCAAAGGAATGCAACTTGCGGGGTGTAGCTTAACTGGACAGGTTTTGGGTTTGTTTTTTAAAAATTATTAGTTCGAGTTTCACAAATCTCAGGGTTACTGGAGGCTTACATGGTTATAACTTCAGGACCCCTAAGATTAGTTGAGGTGTGCGCAAATTGACCAAACACCTACGTTAATCAAAAAAACAATTTGAAGGAATGCAATTGTATTTTAGCCCTTCAACTTTACTGGTTTTCTAAGCTGGATTGAAAATGCAGTTTATTTCAAAACGAATGATGAAAGGTTACTGTTAAGTTAACTTCTTGGACTTGGAAACAAGAGTTTTTACAACGGGAATAACTAATTGTGGACATGAGTTATAAAGAAGTGAGAAAAAGTAAGAGTAGCTCTGCTGTCATTTTCTATTTAGAGCCGAAGTATGTGTCTTAATGACTTGAGGTACAATGAAACAATTGTGCAAGTTAATTTGTTACCAAATGTGAATAAACAAATTGAAAGAGACAGCCCCAGAAGACCCACCTACTGTACTTTGGGGTCGCTATCTTACGTAGTATTTTAGCAGGGATTAAATAGGGTTAGTTTTAGCTAGAAAGCATGTAGAGACTCAGAGAAATTGACATCAAACCTATCTTCCCTGTGTTAGCTTTTTTTTTTTAATCATTATCTTATGTTGGATCCCACTTCATAAAGTTAGGGTTTTTTTCATGAAGCTATCAGTTTTCTAATCATAGCATATACGGTACTTGTGGTGGTGTGGGACAACTGAGGATTTTAAGCAACATCAGGATGAAACATCACCGGATTCCGATGGGTTCGTAGGGATGATGGTTAATTCATCCAGATATATATTACTAACATCCTGTGCTTGATTAAGTTTTTCTCTACAAATTTGCCATATTTTTTTCCACATTTTGTTGGTGATCAGCAATGTTTTCAAGTATTCATGCAAAATATTTTATTTCCAATATTGTCAATGCTTGACACCTTCTCATGAAGAATATATATATATATATATATTAAGACCGATTGTAGAGTTAACTTTGAAAATCTAGCTACTTTATCTCCTGGGTTCTATGCGAAATTGGCTTTCGGTTGAAACAAACCAAATTTATGAACTTAAAAGTCCAAAATGGTGACTGGCTAAGACCATTCCATTTGAAACTTGCGATTCTTTTGCTTTGAAAAACAATTATGAATTTTAGGTCTTAACCCAAACGTGAATTTTAATTTAACAAAAAAATTAATTCTGGGGAAAGTGATTTGACATTGAATCTAAAACTTATCTAAAACTCAATTAAAGAGGGATTTTAGTCTTGATATGCAAAAACTGGTCGAGAATACCCTAATGGAGAGATTTGAGAGGAAAAAGAAGGGAGGGAATTGCCATTATGTGTAACCTAAACATGGAAGATCGCCTTCAATTCTAAAAAGACTCTACATAGTTTTATGGGGCAAGAAGGTATGACCTTTGGTTGACATCACTTGGAGAAAATTATATATGTTTGAATAAAGCCAAGTAGAATATATATTCTATTGAGGCCGGAATTCCATGTAACAAATTGCATCCTGCAAGATGGATAGAAGAATCCTAGGAAAGAGATTGGTTTGCATGGAAGCTTGAGAAAGGGACCACAAATTGTAATAATAGGATTTTGTAGGAGGGTAAGCAGTGATGGTTCATCAATATTTAGGTCAAAATTAATGTTTTTTCTGAGGTGCGTTGTAGTGCTTGTGAATGTCACAAGCAGTGTGGTTGGGAAAAGATGGGTTAGCTTGAAATGTTGAAGAACAGTAAGAGAAATGGGAAGGTGTGTTGCTTGATTGGTCATTTTTTCAGTGTGGTAGGCTAAGGTACCTGATGATTTTCACAAGAAGACCAATTAATAGGCAGATGGGATTTGTTTGTTGCTTCAATGCCTTGCTTCATCGAGAGAAGGCAGAATTGAGAGTTTAATTACGCACTTAATTATGCACAACTCTCTAATTTTCCTGGTTTAAAAGAGATATTGGGTCCCATTAATATTTAAGGAGAATGTTTGTTAAAATCCCACTTGTTTAAGCTCGTAATTCCCTGTTAATTTATCATTAGGAGATTAAAATTAATTTCAAATCAGAAGCCATTTTTTAGTAATTGAAATAGTAATTAGTACTGATTTTGCATATTTGTGAATTCTTCATATTAAAATGGACCTAGCTAGGTCTAATAGGACATCAATAACTTAGAAAATACAAGAATTTTAATGAGCGAAAAAAATTGTAAATATAAATTCTAAATTCATAATTTTATTTTTTAAAATTTAAATATATAGTAGCTACCTCGTTAAGAGTTTACAAGACCTTTAAATAGACTAGGAAAACCTAACTCTACTAGAAAACAACCTAAAATTCAAAAATATTAAGGAAATTAAAATAAAATCCAAAATAAAAATAATAAATCCGAGAAATTCAATAATTTGATAAGTGACCTCTCACAGAAAACTGATTGTAGAACTACTTGAAAAAATTTAACCTCGATCTAACAATCGGATCTTCTGTTATTTAAGTTTTAAGTTGATAACTTAGTTTGGCATGACCAAGTCTTATTTTAAGCCTAAACATATCTTACTTGTCCATAAAAATATCTATTAAGTCATTATATAATCTACTTGGATCCGCATCTGACAATATAAATTCTCACTTAAATACTTAGAACCTCTAATTTATATAACTTCAATTGCATCACTAGATGTGCTTCAATTTATGCTTCTCTTTTTGGTTTACACTTAATTAATATATAATACAGTATTAAACACAAAATATAATGCCAAGAAATGAAGACATCAAAACACAGAATCAAATTACAAACCATTTTTTAAATTTAATCGAGAGATGGATGGAACAATTTTTTGTATAAACCCTAGACCGTTTCATTGCAATTAAGCAGTTAACTACTAAGAGAAAACACAACCATGATCCATTGTGACACCGAAAGATATATATAGAGGTGCATGAAAGCTAGCATTTTGAAGGTAAGAACCCTCTGTGCATATAGTTATCTAAAAATCAAATTAATGATGTCAAAGGACAGTGTATTTGGAACACTACAGAAAAAGAAAAAGAAAAGTCTTTTATATGTAACAGCTTGAGCTTCATATATAATTTAGACATGGAATTTCCATGGTTTCTTGTATGGTGTCATCCGATGACTTGTGTAGGAAGCAAGACTTGTACAAGGGATTCAGATAGAGTGAGTAAATTAATGAAAGATCATTCTGTTACTAATTAAGATACAATCAACAATTTCAATATATATTTTGTATAGCTGGTAAGCATTTCACTGAGAAAAAGCTTCCATTTCAAGTAATCAAGGCATAAAGTTTTGCTTTTAATACCGAGAGGAACGTGCCCTATAGCTAGATGTGATGCCCTATGGCTTTCTCAGATCATCATGCATATTAATCGGAATGGATTTGTTTTCATAAACATGGATCAATTACCTCATCTACTATTTCCTAATTTTGTGTGTAAACGCATGCATACTCCCATTTGATTTTTCAACCAATTTATAATTGATTATTATACATGATTACTTGCTAGAGTATACAATACTATATTTCTTGTCAATTTTTTGGTATACAAGTTACCAATCAATATCGTGCTTGCCTAATTAAACTTGTTGAGATTTAATTTCATGTTTCTTCCTTCAACTCCCAACTTTAGGGTACAAATCATGCTCTCCTAGCTTTAATACTCTAGCTAGGTATATATCCTGATCATGCGCCAGTCTTTTGTACAGTGAAAATAAATCCCTTTTCAACCAGGTTTAATTATGACAATCCACACGTTCAAGTAGAAGTTTTAAACTAACCAAAGATCGCTTGTACGTAGATGCACTTACCAGCCTTTTTAGGAGGTGTTCGCCAATGAATCTTATATTTGGAATCCAGAAAATAGTGCTACACAGTGCAATCTGATTCGAATTGTTTAATCATGATGGAGTTGAAAGAGAGAAATAGTTCTGCAGATGATGATCCCTCACCTCTTACTCATTCAAATAAAAACTCCTGTAGGTTAAAAACTGTTCAAGAACGCATGCATGTTTGTGTACATGGGGCCTTGAAAGGGCTGCTTATTATAGTAAAATGGAGAGGATGAAGAATATATCAAATTATCACGGTCGTCCACTTGATATATGTGAAGATCAGGCATCAATTAATTAGTAATCCACTAAGGCTAGCTATATATATAATATGTGAAGACTTCCCTTATTTATAACCTGAGAGAAACAACAACAAAGTCTCAGTCAGATGACCTTTCTATAATTGTGAGGAATTAAAATAGCATAGTGGATATTATTTCACGTTAAGGATTTATATTTTATATATCAGTTTATGAAAGGAGACGCGAAGAAAACTGAAAGAACCGTGAAGCAGCTTTCAGTGAAGGCACATGAAATGTAAAGGCACACAGGAGCAAGAATTAAGCAAGCAAAGAGTTAACTTCTAATTTCAAGATTAGGTTCAACAGGGTTTTCATGAATCACCCAAATCCCACCATACAGAGCAAGATTGACCAATAATTCAATAATATTTTTAGACTAGAGAAAAAGTAAGAGAAAACAGCTACCTAGCAAGCTAGCTAGGCAGCCCTGGATGAGCACTTAATAAATTCTTAAGAAGAATATCTAGGTAATGTGATGTGGACAAATTAATGGCAATATGGTGACTGTAATGATAATAAAACCTAGAAGCGAGAGAGAGACAGAGGAAGAGGAAGAGAATTTAGTTAAGAGGAGAAGAGATCAATTTCATGGGGTATAAAATCCCAGTCAGTTAAGAAATCACTTTATCCATCTTTTTTGCTTGCACCAACAACATTTTAATAAACATGGACTTGCTTTCTCCTTTTGACCTTTCATCTACATGGATGTGAGCAAAATGTAAGACATGCTACCTTGCACTCTTCCCCTCCTCTTACCTCTTTATCATTCATATTTGCCACATATATAAAAGCATATACTATATACTCTTTTTTTTTTATCTTTTTTTATATAATAGATATACTCCTGAACACGATCCACGGATAAATTAAAAAATATAAGTGGTAAGATTCGAATCAGGAATATCTTCTCTCTAATTGACTTCTTAACACTTGATTATTGTCAATTAAGCTAGTAACTCACTTGTGCATATACTATATATATTCGTTGAACTATTAATCTTTTTTTATTTTTTTTATGGGATTGATTGGTATTATTATTTTTATTCTTAATGGGTAAAAAAAAAATAAAGTTCGACCCTAAGACTCTATATGAGGGATATGTATTAAGCTATAAGTTCCTTGGCATAAAGTTTCAACGAATATGAATTCAACAGGGAAAAAATAACTTAACAAATAAATGTTTTAAAAGGTACGAAGAAAATGTTGAAGAGTACTTTCTATATTTAGTCCGCTATATATACCTTGCAAGGGGAGATGACAAATTGAACCCTAGCTGGAAACATGAAGATTAATTAAACGAGATGAAGAGAGATATTGGGAGGTATATACAGTACTGAGCTCTGATGGGATCTCCTTTGTATTGAAAGGGAAAAAAAGGGAGTAGATATTGAAAAGAGCATGATCAAATAATTAATGAGTGTTTCAGAGAAAAAATCATGAGTTTGGTCACAGAATGACTGCATATCGAAGATCAAATATAATAAAAACATATATCCTATACTGGAGAAATTGAGAGAGTACTTAAGTTTTCTTGAGAGAATCAGAAACTAAGAAATATACAAGACAGATGAAATATTGTGTATCAAATTAAAGCTTTCATCTTCGGTTAAAAGTAAATAAATTGAAGCTTATTATTCTCCTCTGACAATTCTCCAGATCTACAGTACTTGTAGTTTTGTCAACATTGGCTGGCGTTTCCCTTCTCTGGTAATCGTAGCTATGGGCTGTTGCAGTCCTTCTTCTAATATAGCAGCCATATGAAAAATAGAAACTTTTCTACTTGATTTTCCCACATGTGCTTTAAATGTAAGAATCCATGTTGTGTTTGGTTCGTATAAGCTATTCAGTCTTTCCTTCTTATCTTTTATGCAATCAATCTTTTGGTGGAATTCAGTTCTTAATTTCAGCAGCTATATATCTGTAAGGGCTGCCTCCGCCATAGTCAGCAAAGGTTAAACACGAGGTTAAGTAATAAAAAGTAAAACTTTCATGAATTGAACTGCTAGAAAATTAATAAATAGTAATGAAAATATATACTGACAAATAATGTTTTATTACTAATTGCCAATGGAAATATTTGTTGACAAATTCTGATGAAAATAGCAGTGGATTGCGTTTCATCAGTAATTTCTGATAGAATTACTGCCGAAGTAAAAAATTTAAAACAAATTAGCAATTCTATCACAAAGTTGACATATCATTATTTATAAATAAGTTGTTATCTATATTTCACTCCTCCCTTCTTCTTTCTTTCCTTTCTTACGCTAAAAAAATATAAAATTAATTATAGTTTGTTTTTTATTAAACTCGAAGAGATGAACAGAGTATTAATAAGTGAAAGCTAAATCAATGGTATTCTTGAATATAAAAAAGAAAATAAATAAAATAAGAGAAACGTTGAGGTTTGAAAATACTTGACATCCCAAGTAAGTTATTTTTACCCTCCAGGAAGCTATACAACAATGAAATATTTTAGCAGACTCTTTATTTTTAAACTTGACTGAAAGTAAAACTATATATAAATTGTTACAATAATCAATGAACATGGCATACATAAATTCAAGAATTCCCAAAATTATTTTAAAAAATCTAAAACACTAATATGGAAACACTATATATATATATATATATAAGCAAGTTGTTAAGCCTGAAGAAGAAGAAGATGATGACGACCTTGGTAGCTTACCATTTAAATAAAAGCGAAAACCTTGTGGCTATCTATTTTGACATCAAATTATTCACCAACTCCCCTCCCCTCTTACAGAAATTAACATTAATTTCCTCTTAAATAACCAATAATAAACTGCATGCAACAAAATAATTTCTAACTTTGCTACACATGTAATCAATGCTTATGCTCATCTAATGGAATAATTTCATTTACGTTGCCCAGAAATGGGCACTTGAGTGTTCGTGATTGTTGTGTCTCTGTGGGAGAGTACTGAGCTGTCAAGAAGTGAATTACAAGGATAAATAATTTGATTAGGCTAATGGTAACATTTAATACACATTGATATTTAGGTAAAAAAAAAATCAGTGCTTATACATGTACATGTATTTATACATATCCTATCTTGTGTATATAAGAAAAGTGACCTCTCATCTGTAACCCTAAACCCAATTCCCTCCTGTTCTATATCTCTTTCTTCCAATTCAACTTCTTATATTCCTCAAACTTCTGTTCAAGATCTTCCTCTTGTGCCGATTAGTGCCATAAATTTACAGTTTGTTGCTGTGTTGGGATATTTAGGTGAGTTTGGTCAAGCTTTCATGTGATGGAAGATCTTAAAGGTAGCTCAAGCAGTGATGATGGGAAGACTAGTTGTCATAGAGGGCACTGGAGACCAGCTGAAGATGAGAAACTTCGGCAACTTGTCGATCAATATGGTCCTCAGAATTGGAATTTCATCGCGGAACATCTTCAAGGAAGATCAGGTAAGATAGAGCTAAAGAATTCACCTCTCCTTTTCTTTCTCTCATCATTGCTCAAGTTCTAAGAAATGGGATTTTCATATGTGCTTCTTTTTCTTTATCTTGATTTGTAGGGAAAAGTTGTAGATTGAGATGGTACAACCAACTTGATCCAAATATCAACAAAAGGCCTTTTACAGAAGATGAGGAAGAAAGGCTCCTAAAAGCTCATCAGATTCATGGAAACAGATGGGCTTCGATATCTAGGCTCTTTCCTGGTAGAACTGACAACGCTGTCAAGAATCATTACCATGTTGTTATGGCAAGAAGGAAGCGGGAACGCTGCTTGACTTTCCATGGTAAGAGAAATAATTTCCAAGTCCAATATTCTACTGATCATCATCTTCGGTCCAACAGAAATAGCAGTACTCCTCCTGGTAGCAATTTTGGGTTCTTTAGGCCTCAAGTGTCACTTGATTATGGTTCTAAATTAGGGTTTCAGAATAATATTATTGAAAGAAAGGGTACTAACATACCCATGACCTCTTCAAACTCATCACCCTCTTGGACTAACGTTAGTGCTTCAACCATCACAAATGACTCATTAAGTTTTGACGTCTTTGATGCAAAAAGAAAGGATTATATTCAGTACTCAAGTTCTAATTCTTCATTACATCCTAAAGAGGGACCACTTGCTTTGAATGAATCTCTTCACTGTACTTACCATCCTAGTTCTACCATTTATAACAACTACCAGAATGTTGTTGGACAGCAGATCCCTAATGCTAAGAAAGTTGATCCTAATAATCCTTTTGCATTGACAAGTTATGGTGATGGTTATGGAAGCAATAAAGAAAAGATTACCGAAAGCCAGTTAGTGAGACTCAATAGCAATAATCATGAGCCAGCTGCATTGTGGAAATTGCCAATGGCTTCTCAGCAAGAAGAAAAAGATCATGGAGGTCAATTAAAGAACCAGGATGTTGCCTTTATAGACTTTCTCGGTGTGGGAATCTCTTAATTATCGAAGATATATATTATCCAAGCTTCAGTTTTATCATCATGACGAGCATAATCTTGGGTTTGATAATCTTCCAATTTTCCAATTATAACAATATTGGTCAGACGTCTGGTTCATATATATATATTAGGCAGTGCCTGATGAGTTCAGAATAAGCAAAAGGAGGAGGCAGCTACATTTTGCTTTCATCCCTCATTTAGGACTTTCAATGTTTCAGATGTAATTTTCAGTTAGGTACAATCTGCAAATGATATTTCTTATGTACGGGCTTTGTTTTCTTTCTGTCATCCATGGATGATGTAGTGGTGGTGGTAGCAGCAGAGCAAGTAATTTATGGAAACCTGAATCTTGATTGATTTATAGATGTTTAATGAGTTCTTTCTTCTGTAACTCCCTATATATAGACACATAATTCGAGCTTGAAACCCTGCACCATGAATTAGAAGAAGTGAAGGTATATATATTAATTGTGTTCTAATAATTATTTCTCTAGTTTTTGTGCCATAATTTCGACTACTACTTTGCTGCTTCGAGGCCTTGTGCCATGATAGATATTTCTGTGCTATTTTGAAGTATATTAATCATCCTTTTATCAGTTAGTTGACATGTTCCTATCTAAATGGATTGATAAGTTATTAGTTGACAATTTTGTCTCCCTTAGGGTTGTGATCGCTGAGAGCTATCCTCATATGCGTTCCTGTGTTTTTCTGCAAGGATTCTCTACAATAACCTTACCTTATTCTGAATTGTAAATCAGATACTTAATTCTTGAATGATAATTAATAATTAATTTCTCAATGTTTCTTTCAAATTGATCATTTTCAGTTAAAAAATCATTTCTTTGTAATTTAAATATAAATGTTTAAAGTGTTTCATATAGAAATGTTCAGTAACATGGGAAAGTAAGATTAGAAAAATTTATTATGAAATCAAAATTTTAAAATATATAAAAAAATAATTCACAAAATAATCCGAAACAAAACAAAGCACGATATTATTAATGATAATTGAATTTTTAAATTTTTTTTATAAATTTGTAAATAAATAGAGAAGATATTGAACATTTTCAATGAAAATACAAAAACTTTATAGGATAATAAGGATGCCAATAATTAAATTATTACTCCTTATTAATTTTGGGTTACAATATTGATGGTAATTAATTATGGGAAAGAGGATGTGTATGAAATCAAGAATATTAATGTGTTTTAATTCATCTTAACTGATCTTTCAATCATCCACAATATCTTTTGTTTAATATAACATTAGAAACTCTCATGTGATGTCAATTTTTAATAAAAATATTCATGACGATCCAATTTAAACAATTAAATACTTGGCATTTGAATATTAAGACACCGTTAGTACTCCCTTCATCCAAAATAATTATCAATTCATTTTTTTCAATTTTGAATTTGTTGGGAGGACAAGAGGGATATATATATATATATATTAAAGTAAAATCCATCACTTTATTTTATCAAGATTTTAACCACTTTCCTATAATTCTTCCTGGTTGAAAAAAAAATGCCGTCAAGAGGTTGATTTAATTAAACGATAAATTAACAAATTATATATTTTATCTTAGATTGATATTATGTTAAATTAGTAAGGGTGGCAATTTCATTTATACCTCATGAATGACAACACAATCCAATCCGACTTGAATGTATATTAAATTCTATGGATTTTATTTTATTTTAAAATAATAGATATATTAAAAAGACTATAACTAAAAGGTCGTTAAAAACAAGATACACGAAAAAAAAAATTTACAAAAACTAAAAACTACATAACCAAAAAAAATCAGGAGTGAAAGAGCTGATCACAAAACATACAAAAGACTTGCCAAAAACAAAATTATATGGATAACTTGGGTTAAATGTCAAATTCGAGAAAGACTTTATTGGTAAAAAACCGAGTTTTAAATTGTGTATAAATATTGTTTTACTAACTGAAAATCAGTAAAAATTTTAAAGGTTGATGAAATTAATATTTATATTTATATGAAACTATATATGTTTAAAAATAATAATAATAATAAGCTATTTCTGTACCGGATTCTAGTCAGGAAGATTAACAGGCAACAAGGGAGACTCTGCTGTATTGTGCCCGACTGCCATGATCGAGGTGAGTGCTGTGTTTTTGAGTTTGCTGTGGTGATGGAGGGGAGATAGTGACAGACTCTGCAGGTCGTTGAATGTTTATTAATTATATGTTTTCAATGCTTTTTAGTGACCGACGACTGGTGTTTTTGTGTTCATATTTTATGTGAAGTGTGAGGATGTTAATTAAATTGATTTATGAACAAACACCCTCATGCGTCTGTGGAGAGATTACCAACCTCTTTTCTTTTTTTTTTCTTTCACTGTCCAATGATCCATACGATTATATATATCTGGTTTGATTTTACATTTTAAAAATTATTTAAAAAAAATTAAATTTTTTTATTTTTTTATTTAAAATTAATATTTTTAAATTATTTTGATGCCTTGATATAAAAAGTAATTTTTAAAACATAAAAAATTATTATTTTAATATATTCTTAATAAAAAATATTTTAAAAAATAACTTTTTAAAATACCTTAAATAGTCATCGGAAACAAGCTAGCCGAGCATCAATTTTGGGCGGGGGTGAAACCATATTTCTAAACAGAAATATCCTTCTCTGCAGCTGAATTAAATTATAATATGCTTCATGTTTTTATTTTTTTGCAGTCTATATATATCATGTAACCTTGTGCCTGTAAATTTTAATTTTTCCTGTAATTAAGCTCTGAACCTTATGAATTCATCTGCAGTGGATGCTCGATTGTTTGATTTTTTTATGTTGAGAAGAGTAATAAATGTTTATTTAGAGATTGTGTTTCAAACACTCATCAAAATAATTTATTTATTTATTAAATTTATTTTTTATATCAATATATTAAAATAAATTAAAAATACAAAAAAAAATTAAATTTTGAGCTATCAGCATTTTGGCTGTAATGTCAAACACTTCCTAGAAAAAAGGACCCAAATTTGAATACAATAAAACAGCGCCGTTTTAAATTGCCGCTAAGGTAAAGGCAAGAACCCACCCATTGGGCTGCTTCATCATCAGATACAATCTATCTAGGTAAAACCAAAACCCATTATCACTCTCTGCTTCCCTCCCTCCCTCCTTCTAAACTTCCAACCCCCTCCCACGACGCCGTCTATCTCTCTCTCCTCTACTTCCTCCCTCAAGGTATCTCTCTCGTCCTTACTCTGTCTTCCTCTTAATTCATTACTACAAGTAAATCTGTTTAATTTTCAAGTTTATTTTGCTGCAATTGCCACTTGATATCCTTACTTCACTTTTAATTATGTTGGCGGTAAATACAAGAGCATCAGAAGCAGTTGTTGATGCAAGAGAGATGGATATAGTTGAATCTGTACTCAATCTTGCTGTCCAAAATCCTGCCGAGGAGGATTTTTCGGCTGCCGATTTGACCTGGACTAAGTTTGGTACTGCTGAGCATCACGATGAGGTTGCCCTCATTCCTTACGACCGTGTTGATGCCTTTATAATTGGAGAATGCTCTAATCCCGAGTGCCCTACCCGCTTCCATATCGAGAGGGGAAGAAAACGAGCCAGAGGCACTTTGAAGGACTACAAGACTGATGAATATTTGGAATACAAGTTGTAAGTTTCTAGTCCTCTTCGAATTCCATTTTGCTTTGTTGTATCATTTTCCTTCGATAAAGAATCTGTTCTCCATGTTGTTATAGAATTTATTATTCCTTTTTCTCTTTGCCTAATGCACTCTTCATGTCTTGCCATCATTTTTTCTAGCTTTGATAGGGCACCCTATTGGCTTTTCTCCAAGTTGTTTGAATATATCTTATCGTTTCATCGCATATTATGTGGGAAAAGGAAAGAAGGGGAGATTTGTATAGAATGAGTGTCAAATTATAACAGAGGAGAATAAGGCATCCTCCAAGATGAAAAGAATTGAAACAAAAGAGCTTTCTAACTCCTCTAAATATCAACAACGGAAAAAGCCCCTTGAAAATCTTGGAAGGATATCACCACAAAGAGGTTCAAAAAAGTTTCCTTTCCCACAATAGCTGTTTTTGTAGGAACTGATTCTTGAATTTGTAAATCATCTCCACCAATCCGCTTCATCTTCGGTAGCAAGATGAAAAGTCTCATCTTTCATGAATGTATCCAGTACATCACTAAGGTTCATTTTGAAGTTGCGTAATTTCACTTCTCTAAATGCTTTTAGAAGCATTTTTTCAGCTTTATCTTTTTGCTACTGGATGGGTTTGGAAGTGTTGGTTAAGACCAAAACCACTTCCCAAAACAGTACTAAACATGCATTACGTGAATATGTGTAGTTTTTTTATATGCATTTTTAACTCAGGTGTATAATTTACTGTATGACATGTGAGTAATAAAGGCAAAATGGCTGGCACCTTCATCATATTCATCAACTTCATTGTCAATGTTGGTTTTGTTGCTTCATTGTCAACTTTGATGTGTGGCATTTGTTGCTTAAACTATGTATATAAGTTCTCATGTTGGTTTTCATTTATGTTTGGAAGGTACTGGTGTTCATTTGGTCCTGAAAATTATGGTGAAGGTGGAGGAGTATTACCTAGTCGAAAATATCGTCTTAATACCCGAAATCGTGCTGCAAGGCCCCAATCCATGCGTGGCTGTACATGCCACTTTGTAGTGAAGCGCTTGTATGCCCGACCGTCACAGGCGCTAATTATATACAATGAAAGGCGTCATGTAAACAAATCTGGTTTTGTCTGCCACGGACCACTTGACAGAGATGCCATTGGTCCTGGAGCCAAAAAAATTCCATATATTTGTAATGAAATTCAGCAGCAAACAATGTCTATGATTTATCTTGGAATTCCTGAGGAGAATGTGTTGGAGAAACACATTGAGGGGATTCAACGATACTGCGGTTCAAATCCAAAAGTCAACAGCCTTGCTTCACAATATGTCCATAAACTTGGAATGATCATCAAACGGTCTACTCATGAGTTGGATCTAGATGATCAAGCTAGCATCAGGATGTGGGTTGAACGCAATAAGAAATCCATTTTCTTTTATCAAGATTCTTTGGAATCAGATGCTTTCATTCTGGGAATTCAAACAGAATGGCAATTGCAGCAAATGATCCGTTTTGGTCACCGCAGTCTCATTGCAGCAGATTCAACATTTGGCATTAAGAGACTCAAGGTATTCTATGCATGCCCTTTTTTTATGTAACCTAGAAAAAACATTATTAGGTGGTTGTTGATGGCATTGTGTATTTGAATGTTAGTATCCGTTGTGCACACTTCTTGTTTTTGATTCAAGACAACATGCACTTCCTGTTGCATGGATCATCACGCGTAGCTCTGCAAAGCCAGATGTTGCTAAGTGGATGAAGGCTCTACTTGGTCGAGCATCAAGTGTGGAGCCTGGATGGAAGATCAGTGGATTCTTGATTGATGATGCTGCTGCAGAAATTGATCCCATAAGGCAGGATATTTTTTCTATACAGTTTGTTTTCATCTGTGGTTACAGAATATAGACTGTACAGTAGTCTTATCATACCTTGTATTATCTGGATTTTCAGGGATATATTTGGCTGTCCTGTATTGTTTTCCCTCTGGCGAGTTCGTAGATCATGGCTGAGAAATATTGTCAAAAAGTGTGGTAACATTGAAGTTCAGCGAGAGATTTTCAAACGTCTGGGAGAGATAGTTTACAGCATTTGGGGTGGAGTCGATACTTTGTCTGCCTTGGAAGAGTTGACTCATGATCTTGTTGATCAGACTGCATTCATACAATATTTCAAAGCCTCTTGGGTGCCTAAGATTGGTTAGTTCTCTCCCTTGCAGGCACTAGATAATATGCATTGGTTTTGTGCATGCTTGTTTTAGTCATGTGGAATGACATTGGCTTCTTATGTCATGATTTTGTTGTCTGCTTCTTTGACAGAAATGTGGTTATCGACTATGAGAGCTCTTCCCCTAGCAAGTCAAGAGGCTTCAGGTGCCATAGAAGCTTATCATGTAAAGCTGAAAGCTAAATTGTTTGATGATTCACATCTTGGTGCACTCCAAAGGGTGGATTGGTTAGTGCACAAGCTGACAACTGAGTTGCATTCAAGTTACTGGCTGGATAGGTACGCTGATGAAAGTGATTCTTTTCAAAATGTCAAGGAGGAATATATTGCATCTACATCATGGCACAGGGCTCTGCAAATTCCCAATTCTTCTGTTACTGTGGATGATAAGGATCATCTCTTTGCCAAGGTATCAAGTCAAAAGGACAACAACGTAACACGGATAGTGTGGAATCCCGGATCAGAATTTGCTTTTTGTGATTGTGCATGGTCATTGCAGGGAAACCTTTGCAAGCATGTTATCAAGGTCAATATGATTTGTGAAAACCGTGAAGGTTATCAACCCTCAATGTCATTTCGGGCTTTCAAGGAGCTATTGACAAGCCTCTGGAAAAAACCAATGGATGACTCGGTTGGTCTAGATTTGTCTATTGCCTGGGCGCACCAGATGCTGGATCAAATTAAACATCTTGTTGAACTGGATAGTTCAAAAACTATTGGTACTGTGGTAAATAACATGCCATTGAAATGGGTTTCAAAGAAGGGAAGAACATCTATTGGCATTCCATCATCAGTTCTGGCTCTTCCATCCAGTTCCAAGAGTGGTTCAAACAATGCTGTTGCACGTAAGAAAAGTCAAAAACGTAAAAGATTGTCAAGATTGAGGTAGCATCAGCTAGTAGATAAAAGATGTCTTCGTGGATGTCTCTGACCCGTGCTGCCAATTGAAAACGTGCTCATGATCGCTTTGGTTTCTAAGCTTGTCGAGCACTGTCATCTTAACTCCACTGTAGGGGGAGTGACCTGAATCTTGATCTATATTCAATCGACCAAGATCAGCATACTCGCAGCCACCATAATTTTGTTTTGATGCTATGCATGGTATATCTTCGCTGCAATTGCAAATATAAATGTGCCTTGAGGTACATCAAATCGTGTCTGAACACTTACGCTTCTGCACATTCCTCAGCAGGTTCCAGGAGGTGGCTGCCATCATTTGCTTCAAATGTTGGAAGGATTCTTGAGCATGTGACTGGATTATTTCATTCTCTCATTCCTTAGAGCTGCATACATGGAGGTCTCTTAGGTTTCTTTTTGTTCAGAAAGGAAATATTGGTGAAAAATACGCCATTGAATTTATATTTATCAATTTTTGTAGTTTTGATTGCATGAAATTTGTGTAGATTCTATACAACTATTGACCTGTTTTCACTTGTTTTTAATTACTTACAAAAATTGCTAGGTCATGCAGAGTTAGAATGGATCAATTGCTATCAAGAAGATCAGTATAACCCTGAAATGTCAATTCTTTTTTTCTTTTTTTCTTTTTTTGCACTGTCATTACGAATCTGTCAATCCTGGTAATTTGAGACTGATGAAACAGATTACAGTAACTGATTAGATACCAACTCTGTAGACTCTTGAGCATCCAAGGATTGCCAAAGAGGATAATATGTCCATGTTCCATAGTGGTTAATTTCCACATGGTGGATTGCTGGTCTTTTTGGCCTGTTAAAGAAACGACATAGAGCACACATTTTGATTTCAAAGTGGGCCCAAAATCCAAGCCCACCTACACTTCGACAAGCACAAAACAAGCATGAGAAGCAAAATTGCCAATAGGAGTGAGGCGATCTCACCTTATCCACACCCCAACCACAACCGTAATCACATTCATCACCCCCTCCTTCCACATCACTCATCAAATATCCACAACCTCAAAAATAAGCAATAGCCCTCTCATCACCATTAGTCTCATCTTTCTTAAGAAAGTAGAATCTCAGTTTTGTAATAACACATTTTGCAAGCAATGGCAGCCATGAATTCTAGTGTTTTGGCATGCAACTATGCTATCTCAGGCACTGGATCATCTGAGCTTAATGCCAAGATTGTTTCCATGCCTGCAGTTGCATCCCTTGTTGTGTCTGGCCCCAAGTTGCCTGTGATGAGAGCCCAACAGACTAGAGCTGATTCTAGAGAAATGAAAGCAAGTGAAGGAAGGAGAGCTGCAATGGTTTATCTTGCAGCTACCCTTTTCACCTCAGCTGCTGCTGCTTCTTCTGCCAATGCCGGAGTCATCGAAGAGTACCTTGAAAAGAGCAAAGCTAACAAGGTTTGTTTGCAAAACCCTGCCTTTCTCAGAACTTTTTATTTATCAGATCATCTGTTTCTATTATGATGTTGATTGTGAAGTGATATTGTTATAGGAATTGAATGACAAGAAGAGATTGGCCACTAGTGGAGCAAATTTTGCAAGAGCATTCACAGTTCAATTTGGCACATGCAAGTTCCCCGAGAACTTCACAGGCTGCCAAGATCTTGCCAAGCAAAAGGTGCAACTCGTGTAGTTTTATGAGTAATATTTCTTATTGATTAGACCGTATGATTATGTCATTTAATTGGTTTTCTTTGGCTGTTACAGAAAGTGCCATTTATCTCAGATGATTTGGCTTTGGAGTGCGAAGGAAAGGACAAATACAAGTGTGGTTCCAATGTTTTCTGGAAATGGTGAAGAGGGTGAGCTTTGTCTTTGAATCTCCATTTTCCAACATGTATCTAGTTTTCCATGTAACAAAATTTACAATCCATTTATCTCTAGTTTCTCTGTGTGATTCTCTCCTATATTTTCCTTTGTCCTTGCTCGATTTTGCTCCATCCATGGAGAATACATGGAGATTGGACAAACAAATCCAAATTTCCATGAGTAATTTTACCTAATTGAGGATGTTTGGCAGAATAATAGTGGTTGTTTTTCAAATAATTTTTTATGTTGAAATGCATGTAAATGATGTTTTTTTATTTTTAAAAAATTATTTTTGACATCAGCACATCAAAACGATCCAAAACGTACAAACCATATTAAATTTTAACAAAAAAAAAATTGAATTTTTTAGGTTATAAAAAGTAGATCATAAGGTTTAAAGGAAAAGTTATTTCCCATGCGCAGAAAACATTACAGAAAGCAGAACAAATTCAGAGAAACTGCCTTGGCTGAAAGTAACATGGAAAGAAAGTATATTCAGCCAACCATGTTCCATCCAAGGTAGCTCAAAGTAACATGGATGACTTGATCCATCACATGAATTCAGACCACATATTCTTGATAGAACTAGCTCACGATGTTCCTAAGATGAACATGAGGACTTGTAATAGGAATATAGCCAGTAAGTTCATCAGTGTCAGAGCTATTCATTGAATAAGCAAGACAAATCTAGTGGTTGCCCTATTTATGCTAAGTTAGTGGTTGCCCTATTTATGCTAAGTTATTCAATGCCTCCGTTTATTCTACCTTTACAAATAAATGCTTATAGGAACTTTCAGCATTATAACCTGTTAAAAGAGAACCTGGTTTGCCAGGGTGGTCAGTAAATAACATTAAACAAAACAAGGACTACACAAGTTAATAAGATCTCTTTCATTACAAGAACAGAAACCAAGAGTTGAGTTGGAGAGGTGACTCCATATCTTGTTTGGACAAGAAATTATGGTGTAAAAAATAAATGGAGCTAACCTGGAATACAGCATCTATTAAATTCCTACAAAGAATTTCCAAGCATTCCTATAGCACAAGTAATCGATCCAGGAATGCTGGAAAATGTACCTTCTATTAAATTTTCCTGTATTCTTTTGGTATAAGTAATCGATCCTTTGTTCTCTCTGTGGTTGGGGCTTAGTTGAATCCCCAGGTGTGCATTCTGTTATATTCAATAATCCATACACAGAAATCAGGGACCAATGACAGAATCAGTGAAATCCAAGGTCAGAAAATCACCAAGGCAAGTCAAAACTGAAAAAGGCAACCACAAATTTGCCAAAATTGGTGTTTGGTACCGAGAGTATAATCTGAGAGCTCATCCATGCAGCAGCTTCATACCACGCTGAAGCAAATATAACTTAAGAAATGCTCAGTTCAGAACCTTAATGTGGTTCCTCTAGTGATCAACCCAACCACTTCCATAATATTGTTTTTCAATCATAATTTGCTCAACGCAAACTGGCCTCTGAAAACAACCAGTGCAAACTGAATCCCTAAACTTCAATTGAGATTGACCGAAGAAGCCCAAGAGTATGAGCACCAAGATGAAGAGATATTACTCTGCAGCTGCGGGCATGGTGTTGGAAATACCTCATCTGCAAAACCTGAGACAAATTCACAATGCCATGACAAAGATGATACCACTCCAAGCAAGCTAACATTCTTCATGCATATCCCACCAAATGGTGCGTCCTCAATTCCCTCCAATACAGGGGCTTTTGTTGAATTGAAACTGATCACATTACGGATAGAAATGCCCTTCACAACTGGAACTGCCTTAGGATCCCATCCTTCATCAGGATGGTCATTTGAGCCTCTACTGAACCTTATCGGAACCTTAACTCTCTCCATTGTTACATTACTTATTGTGATATTTGCTATATATCCTCCTCTGCCATTGTCAGTTTTTATTCTCACACCAGCAGCAGAATCCCAGACATGCAAATCTTCAATAGTTATGTTAAAAATCCCTCCAGACATCTCACTACCTATTCCAACCCCAGAGCAAGTAGGGGTGGTGCCAGATACTCTCCTAACTACAATGTTTGAGCTTGGACGAGCCATTTTAATACCATACTGGTCCCAGCCACTCTTCACTGCTACAAGATCATCCCCACTCTCAATGTAACAATCCTCAATACACACATTTGTGCTTGAGTCTGCACAAAGAAAGAAAAACCATTTTAGTTTCATGAGTCAGCTTCAATGCAATTAAAACTAGGGAGGAAAAAAGAAAAGGGAGGATAAGAATCATACCAGGGTCTATACCATCAGTATTTGGGGCTTTGAGAGGAGCCAAGATTGTCATGTCTTTAACAACAACATTGCTGAAACAAATGCAGAGCTAATAATATTAGTTCCCAGCTACAATTTCCAGTAGGAAAATAACTATGACGAGATAAAAAGAAGTGAACATTTGATTTATGCTTGTTATTACATTTCTATCCCAAGTCTCCGTAGCAAAGCAAAGAAAACAAAACCCAATTGGATAATAATAAGGTAACTCTCAGGTTCTAACTTTCAAGGGCAAGGACCTGGCATGGGAAACCACTCCTAAACTCAAAAACAGTAGAAAATTTGGTGGAAGGGAAAAGCATCTTACTTTACGGTTCAGTTTTTTCCAAGTTTTATCATCCAGTAGGATAGATTTATTCAGCTCATTTACAAAATTAAATCAGCAATATTATACATGTGATCTTATACCATTACATTTTTTTTAAAGGCCAAAAACTCTTACCTTATTGAAATATTTTAAGTCAATGCAATACAGTGGAAGTATTTTAAGTTAATGCAATACAGTATAAAAGAAAACAGAAACCAAGCAATGGATAAAAGGGTGAGAGTGGCAACCTGCAGTAAACTGGATGAATGGTCCAAAATGGAGCGTTGCAAAACGTGAGGTTGGCGATGAGAATATTGTTAGAGTTCATTAGTTCTACAAGGTGACCTCTTGTGTGCTCCAATGTTCTGTTCCACCATAATTCCCACCACATCTTCCCTTGTCCATCAATTGTCCCATTGTTTCCTGCAAAACCAATCAAACAGATCAAAATTTTGATCAAGCTGTTTGATAAACAAGACAACAATTTTCTGCATAGCATGTTCTGAAACTGGATTTTGAATTATGCATTTATCACCAAGGCATTTGATATGTTTTGGAATAAATAGAAGAATGGATGGCTACTAATTCTCACTGTGCTGAAAGGATTTTCTAGTTTAGCAGATGGCATGCAATGTAGACAGAAGAATCAGAACCTAATCACTGTTAAAAAATAATTAATCACCCATAGGTTTTTCCTCTTCCATAATTTCTCATGTATACAATGAGTAACCACAGCAGCTTATTTTTATGCCACCTGCTATAAGCAGATAGCCAGATAGCTACAAGTTAGTTGTTTAGCTCTATGAGTTTCCTGAAGGAGAAACAAAACTTGTAAAAAAAATATTAAGAGTTATCTTTTCCCCTTCGAATTTATCAAACTTCATTAATTGCTCGAATAGAGATTTCACCCACCCAACACAAACATCAGCAAGAGAATCATAACTCAAAATACTTTGTTCTTGTTAGATATGTTAAAACTTCCTGTCCAATCTATGTGAAATGTGGTAGTACAACGTTATCTTGGGAATACACATTAAAAGTTTCCAACAAACTGACATGACACCACCATAAGAATATAATCACTTTAATGACCAACTATACGAACTATAGAGGATGCCAACACTCACTGATAAATTGTGCCAAATGATCCAGACAACTTGAAATGAATCATGCAGTACAGTAAAATCATGTGTGTGAATCGAGCAGTTTATTTCTGTAATTCAATGCAAGCTAACTTTGGTAAAAAGGAACAGGCAGAATACCTGTGATGACAACATTTGTGAGGCCATCTCCATGAACAAGGCTAATATGTCTTCCCCCTAATCTCTCCCTCCCTCTTCCATAAGAAGGCAATGGTTCTATAATAGGCCATTCCTTCGGGTCCTATCAATCAAAAACATAAAATTGAAGCAGCTCTTTGTACATCGAAAGATCATTCGATGGAATTGATGCTGGCAAAAGATATTACTATAATAATTATCAAAACGAAGCAGGAAAAAAAGCTGATAACTACATAATGCATGCTGACTCGATTACATGCTGACGTATCAAGCACAAGAGGATAAATTTTGAATCACACATGCAGTGACTATTTTATTTTTTTGCAGTAAAGAAAAGCAACTGGGCACTTGTAAAAGTAACCAAAAATACACATCAGAGAATCTAGACAAGGTGGCATGCAGTTTGATGGATGCTCAAATGCGGGTCCTTTAGCACATCAGCATCTGCCTAACAATGTTTTCTCTTTTTGTAAGAAAAAGGCTAAAAGAGTAGCCGCAAGCATGATAACCATGGCCTAACTACACAGATATTCAAACATGCCAAAGTTCATTTCTTCCTTTGCAATCCAAAAAAAAAATCAACTAAAGGGGCATTCTTTCTCTTCACATCTATAAAGCTTCTTGTGTTTCCATTAAGACCTCCCAATGTCCCACCTTGACTATATACCAACGTTTTGTAAATAAATAAATAAATAAATAAAACATCATTTTGCAGAGAATAAAAAAAAAGGGTTGTCATCAAATTATTGGAGATCCATTGACATAATCTTCATGTTAGAAATCTATGAAGAACTCATTTATCAATGGATACAATCAAAACCAACAAAAAATAAAAAATAAAAATAAAAAAATACCTGAGAACCCAAAATAACAGCACCTTCTTCAAGAAACAAAGTGAAATTACTTGTCAAATTAAAACTCCCTGTAACCCATCTTCCCTTCGGCACATTCAACTGGGCACCACCACTCTCCCCGAAACGTTGCAAATACCGTATCGCTTTCCGAAACGTTTCGGTATTAGACGTTTTCCCGTCACCAACCCCACCGAATTCTCTTATCGACATCACAGCTTTTCTCTCCGGCAACTCTCCAAAGAACCCCACACAGCTGGTTCTTGTATCGGCTGAAACACCGGTCTTCGACGTAGAACTAAATGCAATCTTCATAGGGTAGATGGTCTTGGTTGTGATTTGAAAAGATAAAAGAGCTATAAGTGTGATCAAGAAAAGAAATGGTGACCAAGAAAATCTTGAAACCTTAGCTATCATTGCATTACCACCAAAACCAAAACTTTGTTTCTCATCAAAATCCATCTTCCTTAACATGCATGCAAATTATTGCATTCAAACCCCCATAAAAGAAAAGAAAAAATCAAAGGTTTCAAGGAATTATTATTTCTTTTCTTGGTTGATTTCTTGAAAAGAAAAATGTATATTTGGCAAATAAGAGTGTGTTTCTAAGAATATCAAAAAAAAAACAAAGAAATTTATTTTTGGCAAATAAAGAAAGAATCCCAGTGTTCTTACACCGTGTGCTGGAGAGGCGGCAGCTGTACAACGAATGAAACACGGAATGTGGGACTGAGAACGAGGAGGAGGAAATCTATGTGCGCGCGCGCGCAGGAAGAAGAGGTGGTGGCGTGTTTTAAGACTACAAGAAGTAGAAACAGCAAGTCTGCGTTGTGATGTAAGTACTTACAGCTTCTGGGTCCAGTTCAAAAAAATTTCTTTTATTCTCATAATTAAATATTAATCATCCACTACAATGTTGCCACGCAATGTGTGGTGGGGTTTCCTTGAGAGAGAAAATAATTTAGGGACTGAAACGGCTTTCTGGCTTCTCACTGGTCTCCCTTTTATGGAAGGTGGTTTGACAAGAAGCCGCTATTCACGGGAGTTGATTACATTTTTCTTTCTAAGAAGATGATTTGTTGTCATGTGTGTGAGGCGCAATGAGAGGTTGTATGCATGGGACACGTGGAGAGTCATGATTTAGAATGTGGGACCATGTGATTGATGAAAATCCCAAGGTGGGCCGTGATGTGCTGGTGACTTGTTTATTTTGCGGTTGAAGTTCTAATTAAGAAAAACTTGATTCATCTAATAAAAATTTAGACTAATTTATTCATATGATTGTAGTAAAACCTATAACTATTTGTCGGTTTACTCGTGACATAAACCAATTTAAATTGAATAAAAAAAAAACTTAATTGATACAATTAAAAATATGACTATAGTAAAATCTAGAGCTATTAACCGGTAGTTTAAATTGAATTAAAAAAAAAACTTGGTTAACCCAATAAAATTCTAGATTAACTTATTAATATAATTGACCTGGGTTTAACCCAATCAAAACATAATTTTCAACCTGTTATTTTTAAAAAAATATATATTTTTATCGAAACAGTATTGATACAATTATAGTAAAATCTAAAATTACTTGCCGGTCCACATGTGATATAGACTGGTTTAAATTGAATAAAATAAACTTGGTTAATCCAGTAAAAATCTAAATTAACTTATTGATATGATTAACCCGAGTTTAACCCAATCAAAAACCGTTTCTGA
>Ga0307517_10002893_pt1 | contig 27189 bp, 22 predicted proteins | sample 23_EM_MG_FD_194515 | JGI IMG/M metagenome (GOLD analysis project Ga0307517, IMG submission 194515) | Populus trichocarpa ectomycorrhiza microbial communities from riparian zone in the Pacific Northwest, United States - 23_EM | ecosystem: Host-associated > Plants > Roots > Unclassified | place... | reverse complement strand
GTCCCCCTTAGCAGCCCCTATCACGTGTGTCCCACCGCACCAAGAAAGGCCTAGCGTGTAGGGCCCGGCGGTCCCAGCCTAGCCCGGCCGTCCCCTGAGCAACTTGACCTACCCAGGACCACGGTTAGCGGTCCCGTCCCGTCCCGTCTTCTTGGCATTATCCCCGCCGTCCCTGTGGGGCCCCCGGACGGTTCGGAACACTGGATTTGTGTATGGAATCGCGTAGGAATACCTTGCTTTACACAATCCTGAGCATACTACACAAATTGACGGATATTTCTTTCTACCGATATTTTGCGTGTTAGGTTTAAAAATTAACTATTTACGCAGGTAAGGATACTTGTTGGTGGGGGCTGGGGTGGGGGCAAGAGGGATATGAGGGGGAGAGCACCCTTGACAAATAAAGTGCTTGGGAGTACCAGGCGGGAATGAAAGAACTAAATAGGACTACGAATCCTGAGTAGTGGCTATGAGAGTCTGGTGACATCACGGAAGTGGCGGGGGAATAATAGGGATTTTCGTAACGTCTAGCGAGAGTGATTGTTGAACCGGGATGGGGATCAATGGCTGGACGGAGAGAGTTGAAGAGCATAGGAGAGGTAATCTATACCTTATATACCGCATTGCCAAAGCTAACCGTTGTAGCACAAGCCCTGTTTTTGTGCCTGCTTGACTCCGGTCTGGAAAAGAACATATGATACCACAGAACTTCGGCCATCTTAAGCCCTGCCCACTGAATCACGGGAAATGCCACGATGGTGTAATTGAAACCCCGTATCTTCAATAACCGCGAACAGGGTAAAGAGATTTTGGGAGAAAGTTACTACTGTACATGGAGGGGTGGCAGGGACAGAGGAATAGTCAGTGTTACCAAGCGGCCAGCCCGGCCATGGTTCTGAATAGCCTGGGCCAGTCCGGCTTAAATTATCAGCTGCCGCCAAAGCCTGCTGGTGCCCAGGCAACCACCAGGTCGGGAGGATATGCGACCCAGGCTAAAGCCCACATCTCCCCAGGTAGGGCCGGCTATCCCTGGTAAAGCCGCCAGATACCTTGGTAACGAGTGCTACTTGCATCAAACTCAACACTGATTGGCTAAGCTTCTAGAATATGACTTATTTTAAATTTAACTACGGGCACATAAATCAACCGCGATACCCAGGGTCAGGCTGTTGGCAGCTCTCACTTAGATTAGAACAATAAAAGCTACACAGTGTGGTGCACTTCTGGATCATCTCAAAGTCAATCAATGTCGTCAGCTTACCCATATATACAATATCTAGTTCTTGTGCTCCCGTGTTTGACCGTTGCGTATTTAGTCGGCCACCCCAAGATAGCCCTCTCCCGGAAAATTTACCTCTGGAAGTAAAGTTTCAAGCCGAGTGATCACAGGATGTTGAAACACCGGAAGTCACGTGTATCAACCCCCAACCTTAATCTGTAGAAATGGCTTTCTGCGCATTAAGGTTAGGGAGGGTTGAAACACCTGATGCCTGCAGGTCACCTATGCCGGGCCCGGAATTTGTTTCGGAAAGCCGGTTTCCCACGGTCCGGCCGGGGCGTCTCTGGAAAAGCCCGTGTCAGTCCGGCAGTACCCAGAGCCGGACGGGCCGGCCGGTTGGGAACACCAAACCTATGCGAATACGCAAACATGTGCCTTCGGCACTGCGGCACTATCAATCCAATAACTGGCCTGTCGCCGATCTCACGACTCAGTATCATTGTAAGAGAGGTCTCTCAGAAAGGTAGTTAGATGTGTGATCAGGGGTGACGAGCTCCCCTTCCTCGCCATAGTTTTTTTGTGAATAGCCGAGACATGGCAGTAGTAGTTGTGTGGCTTTTATATGATTGATAAATATGGTATGGTACCACTTCCAACCGCTAAACAAGCTGGATACCATCGCCAAATATAAATTTGATACTGTGGAACGGTGTGCTTTGGAAGTTCTAGGCTAGCAGGACAAATCACGTGGGGTTTATAAAAGTTCCCTTAGGAGGCAAACAGATTAGTCGAGCGAAACCAGGACATGCTGTTCAAGTGCTGTAGCATAACGGCTTAAACCTTTCGACATCATAATCGGGTGCCCAGCTTTAGCTGAGTTTGGGGGCCAGGAGACCCAGGGTGTTTAAGGTGGGCAGTGAAACCCAAGTCTCCAGTCAGCTAAGTTTAGTATGCGGAAGGGAAGAGCAGGCAGCTGGGGCAGGTGTCTCGGGTTACAGAATCTACCGTGTCCCTCCGGATGACGTGCGGGTCCTGCGGGTACCATCCGGGAGTGGGGAGTGATGGAGGTCTGGTTTATGAGCAGGGAAATATGCCGTCGTACAAGCACCGCAATGTCAGCTATGAGCTGAACCATCGTCATAAGAAAGACCCGGGTCAGTCGCTGATAGGAAAACTGAAATGTGTGATGTATGTGACAAGTGTGCTCGCAAAGGAGTGTAAGTTGTGTGTAGTACGAAGAAAGGAACGCAGCTCAGACTAGATACAGTTTGTGGTGGCCCGCACAGTAGGCTCCTACCACACAACCCCAGTCCCCGCTGCGCGGCCTGGCCATAGCCCTGCTCACACCTACAAGTGTGCCCTAACTTAACATACCACGATGGGGTTACTCTATCAGGGAGGAGTAGAGAGGTGTAGCACTTCACTCATCAGCCATGCACGCTAACGAATTACTGAGCTGAGTATTGTTTTGAGCGGCGACGTCTGATCTGTGAACGACGAAGGACGAATTGGAGATTGGGAAGACGGCGAAACGGTGGTGGGCTAAAAGAAAGGGAAAAAGCTACGATTAAAGCAACCCTAAAGACAGATAACCTAAGCACCACTTAGAGAGGGGAACTACACTTCTATTCGACTGCTCGCTCACGCTTAAGTCAACACTCAACGTAACTAACTACTAAACTAACGGTAGAGACAGGGGTAAATATAAAGACAATAATGCCATTTCCGATCTTTCCATCCTTCTATTGTCCGCGATACGGGTCCATTTTCTTCCACACATGTTCCCCATTTCCTTCCGCTAAACCTTCATGCGAACAGAAGAAATATAAACGTCATAAAGAGAACTTCTTCCTGCTCTATACCCCCGGCGCATCCGACTCTCTCTCGTCTTCAACTCTTTCATTGCGGCGTTCCTTCCGGCTCTGCACCAATCCCAAGTGCATATCTGAAAGCTTTGTCGAAATGTCAACGAAACAGGCTACACATATGCTGAGCATGCTAAATCGCGTCAAAGACTTCCACTTTCCTTCCCGGGGGATGCGCTGATCCAGAGCGCATATCCGGACTTCCATGTCGGAAACGGTAACTGGATAGGTTATGTACCTGCCCCGCAGGCAGATCATGCGATCAGCTCAAAAGGTTTCTATATATTACAATCTAAGATTGCCACTCACAGCATGGCAGTCAGTTGGCCATGATCCGGAATATAATCTTCAGCCCGGATTCGGTGTTAATTTTATATGACCTGCAGTACTTTCACGGCGGTGGTGCCCTATTGTGTACTAACTAATTTACCCTACACACATATTTAAATTCCCAAGGGGGCATTCTCATTCCAAAAGCTAATAATGCTACCATGAACAGAGCTACCATGAACAGAGGCAGAAAGTGAGGAATGGGAGTGAACCCGGGGGGTCCCTGGCCACTGTTTCCTCTCCCCTTCATGGAAACCTTGCCGACTACCGTGTGAAGAGCGACACGTATCCCTCCAAAACTATAGCTTCGCTTTCGCATATTCTACGAACCAGCGCCCCCCCTCCCGAGAACATTTTTCGTCTTTTGGAAAATGATCTTGAATTAACTGCCCCTCCCTGCTCATTTGTTTTATCCTCCGGTCCGACAATCGTCGAAGGATAGGTCAAGATGTAATGGGGCTAAGGGAAATTCTTGGCCTGGTACTTCTGATATCATACAATGTGTGTGGGTTGTTTTGTTTGGACGGGGGGGTTGGGTGGAGGGCTGGAATCATGAGTGGTCACTCGGGGCACGAAAGGGTGGAGGTGTTGGAATTTGCCCCAATGTGCGGAAGCGAAATGGTAAAGACTTTTGCGCAACTTCAACTCGTAGTGATATTCTTCTTCTTGCTTCCTTTCCTAACCCAAACTAAAAGAGGGCCAAACGGCCGAACATATATAGAGAATCTCAGCGACCTCATCCCTCATGAGAAAGAACCTGTTCCCGTTATCAGCCCATAACACATGATGAGTTTCAGCCCAGTATACGCCTCCAAGCCTGGAGAGCGCAAAGAAGCCTAGCCGATACGAAATAGCCGCCTTATAATCAAGAGCCAACCAAGTATGTCTCACCACACATAAGAGATAACCTCATAGAATAGAATGACATAGGAAAGAAACGCCTGTGACAAAGCCATCGTTTGAGGACAAATGGAAGACTCAGACAGTAACATGAAATCCAACAGGAGGAGAGTGTGTGGAGGAGGGGATTTGGAATTGGTGAGCCGGGATGCACCATGCGGTGGGTAGTCTTGCAGTGCTTGGCAGTGGGGTGTGGAGCTTAGTATCGCTATTCCGGGGAGCTGGGGTGGGGTGTGAGGTAGTTGTGTATGGGCGGGGCTTGGGTATGGAATTGCATAGGAATATCTTGCTTTACAAAATCCTGGGCTTGCCAGATAAATCTAATGACGTTTCTTTCCTAGTGAGATGTTGTGTGCTTGGTTTAGAAATCTACTGTTTGCGCGAGTATGTACACTTTTTGGCGGAAGCTACAGTGAAAACAGGAGAGATATGAGGGAGAAAACACTCATAGCAGATGAAGGGCTTAGGAGCAACAGGCGGTAATAAAGAGGCTAGATAGGAATACAAATCATAGGTGGGGACTGTGGGGGGATAGAGGCGTCACGGAAATCTTCGGTGAATAATAGGGATTTTCGCAATTAGTGTGAGTGATTGTTGAACTAGGATGGAGATTGATGGGCGGACAGAGATGGTTGAAGAGCGTGGGAGAGGCAAGCAATACATTGTATACCAGATTGCTTAAACCAAGCGTTGTAACTCAAGCGCTGTTTGTGTGTCCGGTTGACTCCGGTCTGGGAAAGACCTAGGAGTTCAGCCATCTTAAGCTCTATCCACTCAATCTCGGCGATGCCCCGAGGTTGCAATTGAAACGCTGTATTTTGAACCACGGACAGGGTAAAGAAATTTTCAGTAAGTTACTAGAGTACATGGAGGGAGAAGAGAGGAATAACTGGGAAAAATGAAAAATGGACGAAAGTTAGGGTGAAGGGATGGGAAATAAGAATAAATTTAAGCCTTAACGGCGAATAAATTTGCAAGGGAGGGAGTAGAGACTAAAAGCTGGGGTGAAGATTCTCGTTGTAAATACAAGAATAGTGCATCTATATCTGGTGCCGAACTGTCCTCGGGTGGAATCAGGAATGCGTATAGAAGGGAAGGGAAGTAAAGGGGAGACAGCGGTGTCCGCGAGACGAGTGCGGACTCACGGGAGGGAGGTGAAAGTGGTCTGGAGAGGGGGGAAACCGGAAATATGTATGGGTGTGTTTACGGGGATGCGGAGGGTCGGCGCACGGAGGTTTTTGAGGATTATAGAAAAGAGTTTGGATTATTGGGGCTAGGTTGTGCTGAGTTAGCAGAGTTATGGGCGGGCTTGCAGTAGGTCTACCACTCGCTTGTGCCGATTCTGGGAAGCCAGGGAAAGCGGTGTCTGGCAATCGTTGTTTGGTAGATTGGAGTTGACGTCTTCCCGTCCCAACAGTAGCTTCACTACTCCATCGCGCCCATACTCGGCAGCTAACGAGAGCGGTATTCGGCCATAATTGTCTGGCATATCCGGGTTGACGTCTTCCCGTCCCAACAGTAACTTCACTACTCCATCGCGCCCATTCTCGGCAGCCAACGAGAGCGGTGTTTGGCCATAATTGTCTGGAATATCCGGGTTGACGTCTTCCCGTCCCAATAGTAGCTTCGCTACTCCATCGCGCCCTTTCCAGGCAACCCACGAGAGCGGTGTTCGGCCATTATTGTCTGGCATATCCGGGTTGACGTCTTCCCGTCCCAACAGTAGCTTCACTACTCCATCGCGCCCATTCTCGGCAGCCAACGAGAGCGGCGTTTGGCCATAATTGTCTGGAATATCCGGGTTGACGTCTTCCCGTCCCAATAGTAACTTCACTACTGAATCGTGTCCATTCCTGGCAGCCAAGGAGAGCGGCGTTCGGCCACCATTGTCCGGCATATCAGGGTTGACGTCTTCCCGTCCCAACAGTAGCTTCACTACTCCATCGCGCCCATACTCGGCAGCCCACGAGAGCGGTGTTCGGCCATCATTGTCAGGCATATCCGGGTTGACGTCTTCCCTTCCCAACAGTAGCTTCACTACTCCATCATGTCCCTTCTCCGAAGCCAGCGAGAGTAGAGTCTGACCAGTTTGCCTGCATGTGTTGGGGTTGATATCTTTCCGTCCCAATAGAAGCCCCACCACCTCCACTGACCCACTTTCCGCAGCTGACAGCAGTACTGTTTGCCCATTATTGTCTGACTTATGGATGTTGACATCTTCCCGCTCAACTAATAGCTTCACTATTCCCTCACGCCATGTACCAGAAGCACACAGGAGAGGTGTACGGCCGTATGCATCTGAGGTATCGGGCTTGACGTCCTTTCTTCCTAGGAGTAGCTGTACCACCCGCTCGTGCCCCTCTTCGGCTGCCAACAATAGTGGCGTTTGGCCGTATTTGTCTGGCTTGTTAGGGTTGACATATCTCCTCCCCCGCATCATATTCACAACTCGAGGCGTCTTGCCCCACCAGCCATCACTGCCATCGGGATTGGCAGATGCCCGCTCAAGAAGAACGCCCACAATTCCCTCGTTCCCCCTCCTGGCAGCCCATGAGAGTGCCGTTCGACGAAAGTATCCATCAGGTTTATCGGGGCTGATAGTATGTCGTTCTAACAGCAGCTTCGAAATCTGCTCTTGTCCACATATAGCGGCCCATATCAATGGGGTGATCCCCAGGAAATCCCTTTTGTTGAGATCATGATTTGGCTGGTCTAAGAGGGCAATTGTAATCTTAACGATGCCGAAAATTGATGCAGAATGAAGTCCTGTAAACCCAATTAGGGGACCATTGATCGGGATGTCACGAATATATCGACCGGTCCTCGGTATGAGATCTACTAAAAGTAGCTTGGTAGATATGTGGCTCTCGATTTGGCTAAAAAGCTTGAGCGCAAGAGATAATACGTCGTTTGAAGCCTCTCTCCTAGCATGGGCGCCCCAATATAAGGAAGAATATTTCAGGAAGGGAGTTGACTCAAGCGGAGTAAGCTGTAGGGATGAAATTTCCTTAATGGCTTGAAAGTTAAGATATGTCAGGCAGGTTTCCGCCATAACCGAGTGAGTTGCACCAAAAAGGTCGGGGCAGGTGTAGAGGTACTCATGGAGAGTGTAGTGGATCAAGCGAACAGTCGAAGCCTCTCTATCGACGATAACGAGACCTAAGCAACAGCTCAACAATGTCTCCACTGAAGGGATCCTTTCGACATTGAGATCCGTAGACCCTATTTCGACCGCTAGGGCGTACAAGAGCTCATCGAGTTGTAATAGCCGTTCTGAATGCGATATCCACATCAGGGTTGCCATGCCGAGCCTCGCTTTCTCCCCACCCTGCTCCTTTATCCGTTCAAGGGTCGTGCCGTACACACCCTTCAAATCTATGCCCTGTGTGATTGCCCTTAGCTTTTGCCGCCTCCCATAGGCTGTGGTTTCCCCGAGGATAGCATCCAAGGTTAGGGAAATTAGTAGAAACCTAGATTTGTCAGAGGGGAATGTAAAAGCGATACTTCGATTGTGTTGCTCACTCACGTTTCGGGAATAGTTGTGGTAATACTTTTGATGATTTCTTTCTCCAGACCGCCATCCATTGCGCCTCGACATCTGTCCTTACTCAATTTTATTCGGATATAATCCACGATATCACCATTGCTGGGTTTTATGGATAAAGTTGCAGCTCTTATGTCAAGATCCCTTTCGATCTCGCCCCGGATGTGCCGTCTTGCCGTTAGAAATATCCGTGTGTTTGGGGACTTCTCAAGGATTTGTCTCAGAGAATCTAACACTTCAGGTTGATTCTCCTCCACACATTCGTCGAGGGCATCAACGCATATAAATGTCGGCCGTAACGATGTGACAGTCTGAAGCATCTTCACAATTTCCGGCACTCGTAGCCCCCTTCCACCGATCACCTTTTTGTGATCCAGAAAGGTCTGTCTTATCTCCTCCGGGATCCTCTCTAACCCACCGACAATCTGTTTCAGTAGTGAGCCGAGCATGTTTGTCGGAGACTGTTCCTCACGCGCGGCGAAATCGACGTAGAAGCATGCGACAGCTATATTTTCCTCCCTGGCCTTATCGCATAACCTGTCTACCACGAGCGAACTGGCGTCGCTGCTTGTTAGCACTATCACCTAGTTTTCTTCGAGAATTGTCTCACCTGAAATAGGTCTTGCCGACCGCCGGATCGCCGTAGCAAAATAAAGTTGCATGTTCACCGCCGTTGCACCAGCTTTGAAATTCATCGGTATGTAGTAGCCATTCCCCGACGTTGTCGGCACGGCGGGTTCGGAGGTCTTGGTGTCGGATGCGGGGCTCAAGTGGGGATAACCATGCAAGAATTTCAGACCTCTCATCCGTCGCAGCAGTATTGTTCACATTCCACACAATGTCATTGGAAAAGTAATTGAAAGAATTAGAATTATTTGAGTAGTTGGTGTTGTTCGGGGGGTTGGTGTCATGATCATTGATATGGGAGTGTGACATTTCGCTGGCTATGATGCTGTAAAGTAGTGTTGGGTTCGGTCGATTGAAATTTAGTATGTAATGAAAAGAGGGGCGATCGTTAGGTCAGCACCTTGTGCTCCAGTCAGCTGACTGGAGCCTTGTGTAACAGATACTTTGTTATGTATCGGCTCCCCAAAACCCAGGACCAATACTATTTCTTCCCTCTATCACTTTTACAGGTTCACTTAAATACAATAGTGGGTTCGCACTCTTGGGCCGGAACTACCAAGTGAAGGAAAAACTGGTAGGCCGGTTGCACACCAAGAGTAGGAAAGTTTCTTATTGATATCAAACATAAGTTTGACATTCAGGTTAAAACAATTTACGACACCGGTCGAATCCCTTGTCTACTTGGTCACCACGTTTTCGGCGCATGGATGTCCTTCCAGCTTTACAGAAAATTTCAAATAGATTTGCAGCCCGAAAATGCTCCTGTTAGCATGCTAAAGAATGGTGGTTAGTGGTCCTACTTGTTGGAAAGTATTGGTGCTGCTAGTTGTGGGCGGGGGCTCACCTGGTAAGTAATTCCCAAAACCTGTGTAGCTAATCCGCAAAGATAATTAAAATCACCGGTATCTACCTATGATAGTGTCTTAAATTTTAGATATTTTGTGCGGTTAATTATTTTTCCGAGTGACCTATTTGAGTTGGCGTGCGGGGTTGCCCTACCATTTTCTTTTCACTCCTGCGGATCGCAACTTCCTACTTACAGGTAATCTTGGTTAGTAACGGTAGTTATTTCACCTCTGGGATTTTCTCCTTGCGAACACCGCAGATCACTACCTGAAATCTACGGCAAGCGGTTACTTTTGCCATCCCCCATCTCGCTATATTTCCCAACCTCCAATTGTGGTATGAGTTTGAAAATTCCTGAGATCACTACAAAGGCTACTGGGAGGTTTCTCGGGGTTATCGGATAACGCAGGTGTTTGGTGTCTGGTGCTGGCTGCTCGCTAGTGTTGTGAGAGGATTTACTCGAGTAGAAGGATGTAGAAAGGATTAGGGGGGGTTAGCTTGTTCGGGGCATTAGAGTGGTGACGCCCCGCGCAGGAGTGAAAGTTCGGGGTGGGAAGTTGGAACTCTTGGCGAATATTTGAGGAGGAAGAAGGACTCCTTCACAGCCAGGGGGTTTGTGATTGCGTATCCCTTGTTTTTCTCCGGCGCTGCCTCGCGCATGCGATCGTGGAACAGGAAAATATACACCCCCAGCAAATATACAGTCCTCATTGATTGGCTCCTAGGCCAGGATTACTGAGGTCCGACCAATCAACAGCGAACTGTATATTTGCTAGGGGTGTATATTTTCCTGTTCCGCGATTGTGGTAGCCAAGTCTTCCGACTTCCCCCTTGGAACTTTGATTTATGCAGGGAAACACCGCCACCCTATCGTCGCTAGGCCAAGGAAAATCTGAAAAGAGTCTAGTGAGATACCCGAAGTTTCGGTTACCTCTACCCGTTTGCGGAGGTACGGGGCCTAAGTTTTGTAGGTTCCACAGGTGGTGAGGGGAGCAAACCTGAGACCTCGCTTGCGGAACCTACAGCCTCCGGTCGAAAAAATCGGGAAATGTGGAAATTAAAAGTCAGAAACACGGTTGCTCGATTGGCTCGAGCACACTGCACCCTCCAATCAAAACCTCAGAAGCCCGATCGCCGTTTCCCGATTTTTTCTACCGGGGGCTGTACAAGACTTGGGCTCTGTACTCGGGGAGTTCACTAAAAACCGGAAAGGGGGGTATCCCTGTTCGTGTAGCTTGGCAACTAGAACTCGAGAAAACTTGGAAAGTAGGAACAGGAAACGGCTTTCATAAACCCGTAGAGTGATTGCTTTCATAAACCCGTGTGATAAAAAAGGAGAAATGAAACCTATGATGGTGTGTAGTGTAGAGCATGAGGCTTTCATGTGGCAAGAACCTCAATGGTGTTTCTTTCTCAAGGTAGCTGGTGTTTTAAGATGTCCAGAACGCCGCCACTCTTTCCAGACATTGTGATGGCCGGATTGCCACCACCCCTGCTTCACCACGGGTAGTTTCCGATTTTTAATATACCCCCCGAGTACAAGTGCCCCTAGAAAATTATCGAACAGTTGACCCAGGTTAACCCGCAAAATAATCCCTATCTTGTACGAAAACATCACCCATGGCACTCGTATAGTACGGTATTGTTACGGTTTAAAATTGACTTTTTTAACTTGCTGTTTTCTAGCTTATCTTCGATTAACTTATGCTAAGTACTGTAGATAGTTAGTCGCGATCTTGGCTTTGGGAGGTTTCACGGTTCTGCAGGGGTGGCTGTTGGCTAGGCTTGGCGGACAGGGGCTTCTATGTAAGTTAGGTTTTGTCTTCTCTCACGTTTCCCTTCGTTCTTCCCCCGAACCACCTCCCACTGAAGAGAGGACAACGGCAGCGAAGAAGCGGCAACGAGGATCGTGTGTTTTGAAGAAGGAAAATTGGACCTGTACTTAGCTAGTCGGACAACCTGCTGGGTTGGGCTTTCTTTGCGACGGGAATTTTCTGTTTTATGCGGTTTGTGGGGTTGGTTTTGCAACATAGCTTAGTGAATTCAGATTGATCGTGACTTGTGTGGCTTTGCATTCTATTTCAGTGTTCTTTGAAAGTGATAGTTGTTTTCACGTACTTATCCGCTTCCGTAAAGTAGATACTATACCACCGATTTTCTTGTTTTCAGTATCATACCTCAGTAGGCTGCTAAATACCCGCCTCGAATCTGTATTGTCCTGTGATTGATATCTAAAATGGAATATAAAGCCAAATACCTAGGCTAATTATTGAAGCACAATTGACAAAAAGGGATGCAGTTTTGAAACACCTAGAAGGGAAAAAGAGAGGATGGAATGTTTTTGTTAGGAGACTAAGGGTGTTTGGCCTGCCAATTATGATTTGAAATCGTGATTTCAGATCAGATCAGGTCTTGGCAGATTTAACTACTATTATTATGCCAGTATTCTTCTTCCTTGAATCCTTGCTTATACTTGTACCAGGGTCCGGTAAGAAGTGATTGAACAGTTATTTAAGGCTACCCAGCCAAATGTATCCCTGTCTGTTCCGGTTAACGGTTCCCTACCCTAATAGGAAAGGTAAGCGATACTTTATATATCCGGTCGCCAAAAACTAGCCGTGGTAGCACAAGCGCTGATTTTGTGCCCGTTTGACTCCAGTCTAGGAAGGAAGGTAAAAGTTCGTCCATCGTAAGCTCTATCCACTGAATCACGGGAAATGCCACGAAGTTGCAATTGAAACGCCGTATCTTCAATAACCACGAATAAGGTAAGGAGATTTTGGGAGCAAGTTACTACTACTGTACATGGAGGGGTGGCAAGGAGAGGAATAGTTTGTGAAAAATGGAAAAATGGACGAGGGTTAGGATGTATGAGTGGGAAATGGGGGCGTAATCTAAACGCCAATGCCGAGCTGTTTTAAAAGGAAAGAAATAAAGACTAAAAAGTGGAGTGAAGATTCCCATTATAACCAGAAATAGTACATCTAGACGATGTTCCCTACGGGCCAGGTAGGCCAGGCTGCGGTAAAGCCTAACCGTGCGTGTGAAAGTCTGGCCTATATAGCCTAGGCCGGCATACATGGGGCAGGCTAGCCGCTCTTAGCGAGCAGCTATATAGTCTACCGCAAAAATTCACACTACAAAACAACGTTAAAAATGCAAAAACTATTTTGCTTCATTAGCGAAGAATATTAGAGATAGTAGGACAAATAATTAAATTAACTGTAGAAAAACCGCTGCTATTGTGGTGGGTCAACGGCGCAGTATTGTAATGGTAAGGTGATGACAGAATATTATCGGATATATCGATATAATGGCAGTTAACTATAGTGTTTTCTAATTAAAAAATAACACCCAAAATACAAGAAAAGTTTCCCTCCATTAGCTTAGGGATTCAACGTAATTTTGATGAAGAGGTAGGATCTGAGGGAAGAATGGTAAGATTTGACTGTGGTGGTGGTGACTCTGCTGGTGAATAGTCAAGATGTTTTGAGATATTTGCTCATCACTCGTGTGATTTCCTAAGAAGAAGCAATATCCGGAGGGAAAGACGAAAAGAAAAAGAAAAAGATGCGGAACTTGAAACAGGTGCGGGAATCAGGATACCCTTAAAGGGATCTGTTATCGATGATAATCACCCGGCTAATAGACGCATATCAGGCCTCATGGGCTTTCGCAGGTCGGCGGAATTCGGCCTATATCCGCCTAGGCTATCTTCAGAGCGGTCTGCCTTGGCCTGGCCTGCGGCCTATAGGTCTGCCTACCAAGGGCCTGGCCCGTTGGGAACACTGCCGCGAGCTGAAAGGGAAAGGTAAGAAGCTGGAGACCCCCCAGGGAAGATAGATGCTCATATCCGCCTCAAGGAAATCTCAGCCAGCCCGAGTTAGAGGGAAGAACGGGACCCGCACCCGCAGGGGCTCCATATAAACTACGAAAATGCTTTCCCTTAGTCCACAAACTAGGACCCCGCCGACAACCATTTTCAGCCTGCCGAAATGGTGCAGAAATCCCCAGCACCCGGGTTTTGTCCTCTTGTCGGATGATATTCAAAGTGTGGGGCAGAATCTAATACAAAAGAAATTTACTAGTATGCTGTTTCTCTTGCATCCGTTCCGAAATCCGGCTTTTCTCAAAGGCACCTAGATTTGAAGCCTGGCGGTCATGAATAATCACTCGGGTTTACAACAGTTGAAGGCTTAAATAGGAAATTTGTGAGTGGGGGAGTGCCGACAGGTGGGTTGTCTCATGACTCCGGGTAGTAGAGAAGAAGGTTGTTGGGGTGCTGTGGGGGGTGGTTAAGGTGCTATTGGGGTAGGATTATGGCACATTTAATATGGGAATCCGTGGTTTACCCCCGTATGCACACTTATGGGGAAATCCCAGAGTGAAACGAGACGACTATCATAGGGGGGAAAGCTAGGAATGCATAAAGAGCTTGCCGGGAAAAGGCAAATCGATATTGACGGTGGGGAATATCGGGAGTCCACTGCCATCATGGAAGTGCATGGCAGGCCAACTGCAGGGGAATGGATAAAGGGATGGAGGGGGTTAAAGAATATTCGAGGGGGAAGTAACACTTTAGGTTACGAGGGGCAATTATCACAATCTCGTATACTATAGAAGCCTTGTATCTGTCCGGTTGAACCTAGTCTGAGGGTGGGTGTAACACTAGAGGTTCGGTCAAATGAAGACCCATGCGCTGGGGCTCAGTAAGTCTAACGAAGTTGTGGTTAAAATGCTTTGTCTTTGGTAATCACCGATAAAGTAAATTTACAATTATACCGTATATAGATGGCTAATGGGGAGAAGGGTAGTTTAGGAAAAACATAAAATGGACGAAAGTGAGAATGTATAAGTAGGGAATGGGGATTAGTCTAAACCAAACTGCGGTATTTTTATACAGAGGGAAGAAGGTAATATCGAAAAAGTAGAGCGAGCTCTCCCATTACAACTACAGGAATAGTATATACACCCGGGCCGAACTGAACAACCATGGAGGTGGGAATTTGGGGGGGAAGAAGAGAAACGAGGGGGAAAGCAGCCATATCGAGAAGGTTAGTGTGGGTTTTAAAGAGATAGGCAAAAGTAATCTAGAGGGGGGAGGCAGCTGGCGCTATCTGAAGGGGTGTCTGCGGGAGAAAGCGGCGCATGGAGGTTCTTGAGGTGTGGAAAGATCCTGTGTGGTTAGCGCTAAGTTGTGTTGGGGTTTGAAGATCTGTGGGCTTGAAGTAGCCTCATAACTTCCGGGTGCCGCATCTGCAATGCCAGCGAGAACGGAGTTTGAATATAATTGTCTGGCGTATTGAAGTTGACGTCTTCAGGTCCCAAAGGTTGCTCCACTTCTCCGTTGCGCCCATTCTCGGCAGCCCGCGAGAGGGGTGTTTGGCCTCCATTGTGTTGCATATTGGAGTTGACGTCTTCTCGTCCTAGCAGTAGCTTCACTACTCCATCGCGCCCATTCTCGGCAGCCAACGAGAGCGGTGTCTGGCCACCATTGTCCGGAATATCGGGGTTGACGTCTCGTCCCAGAAGTAGCGCCACCACGCCGTCGCGCCCATACTCAGCAGCCCACGAGAGGGGTGTTTGGCCACAATTGTCTGGCATATTAGGATTGATGTCCTCCCGTTCTAGCAGTAGTTTGACTACTTCATTATGCCCATTCCTGGCAGCCCATGAGAGCGGTGTTCGGCCACCATTGTCCGGTATATCCGTGCTGACATCTTCCCGTCCCAATAGCAGCTTCACTACTCCATCGCGCCCATACTCGGCAGCCCACGAAAGTGGTGTTTGGCCATAATTGTCCGGCATATTGGGGTTGACTCCCTTCCGTCCCAGCAGTAGCTTCACTATTTCCTCGCGCCCATGCTTGGCAGCACACGAGAGTGGTGTTCGGAGATGATTGTCTCGCGTGTCGGGGTTGACGTCTTCCCGTCCCAATAGCAGCTTCACTACTCCATCACGCCCATACTGGGCAGCCCACCAGAGCGGCGTTAGGCCATCATTATCTGGCACATTGGGATTGATGTCTTTCCGCCCCAACAGTAACTTCACTAGTCCATCACGCCCATTCCTAGCTGCCCACGAGAGCGGCGTTGAGCCACTGTCGCTTGGCATATTGGGGTTGACGTCTTCCAGTCCCAATAGTAGCTTCACTACTCCGTCGTTCCCATTCCTGGCAGCCCACGAGAGCGGTGTTTGGCCACCATAGTTTGGCATATTGGGGTCAACGTCTTCCCGCCCCAACAGTAGCTTCACTGTTCCGTCCCGTCCATTCGAGGCAGCCCACAAGAGCGGTGTTCGACAATCATTGTCTGGAATATTGGGGTTGACGTCCTCCCGCCCCAACAGTAGCTTCATTACCTCATCATGCCCCTTCCTTGAAGCCAACGAGAGTGCTGTCTGGCCAAATATGTTGCGGGTGTTGGGGTTGATATCTTTCCGCCCCAATAGGAGCCCCACCACTCGCTCCGATCCGCGTTCAGCAGCCGCCAGGAGCGGTGTCTCACCATTTTTGCCTGACTTGTGGATGCTAACATCTTCTCGGGTTACAAGTAGCTCTGCTACTCCCTCCCACCCCAGACAAGAAGCGCACAAGAGAGGTGTGCGGCCGCATCCATCAGGCGTATCAGGTTTGACATTGTTCCTTCCCAATAGTAGCTTCACCACCTTCTCGTGCCCCCCTTCAGCAGCTAGTAGTATTGCCGTTTGGCCGTATTTGTCTTGCCGATTGGGGTTGACATATCTCCTTCCCCGGACCATATTCATCACCTGGGGTGTCTTACCCCACCAGCCATCTGGGCCATCGGGCTTTGCGAATGCCCGCTCGAGAAGTAACCTCACAATTCCCTCATGTCCCTTCCCCGCGGCCCATGAGAGTGCTGTTCGACGAAAATATCTATCGGGTTTGTCGGGGCTGACAGTTTGCTGTTCTAACAGCAACTCTGCTACCCGTTGTTGCCCACAAATAGCAGCCCATATGAGTGGTGTAATGCCCAGAAAATCCCTTCTATTCAGATCGTGGCTCGGGTGGCCCATCAAAGCAGTTGCGATTTCAACAATACCGAAAACTGATGTGCAATGAAGTCCGGTAAATCCAATTAGGGGGCCATGGATGGGGATATCACCCTTATATCGGCCAGTCATCGATATGAGATCCACTAAAAGCAACTTGGTAGCTATATGGCTTTCAATTTGGCTGAAGAGCTTGAGCGCAAGTGATACCACGTCACTTGAAGCCTGCCTCCTGGCATGGGCGCCCCAATATAAGGAAGAATATTGGAGGAAGGGAGTTGACTGAGGCAGAGCAAGGAGCGCTGGCGGAATCTCCTTTATAGTCTTAAAATTGAGGTATGTCAAGCAGGTTTCCGCCATGGTCGAGTGAGTTGGGCCAAAAAGGTCGGGACAGGTGCAAAGGTACTCTTGAAGAGTAAAGTGGATCAAGCGAACCGTCAAAGCCTCCCTATCGACGATAACAAGCCCCAAGCAACAGCTCAATAATGTCTCCACCGAAGGAATCCTTTTAGCATTTATATCCGTAGATCCTATCACGATCGCTAAGGCGTGGAAAAGCTCATCGAGCTGTAATAGCCTCTCCGAGTGCGAGATCCACATTAGGGCTCTCATCCCGAGCCTTGCTTTCTCCCCACCCTGCTCCTTTATCCGTTCAAGGGTCGTGCCATACACATCCTTCAAATCCAAGCCCTGTGTGATTGCCTTTAGCCTTTGCCGCCTACCATAGGATGTGGTTTCCCCAAGGATAGCATCCATAGTTAGAGATATCAGCAGAAAGCTATATTTTTCTGTTAGTGAAAAACGTTAAAACGGTATATCAGTCATGATGCGCACTTACGTTTCGGGAATATTCTCGGCAATACTTTTGATGATTTCGTCTTCCAGATCACTATCCATCGCCTCTCGACATCTGTCCTTACCCAACCTCATCCGGACATATCCCACGATATCATCGTTGCTGGGTTTTATGCATAAAGTTGTCGCTCTCGCACCAAGATGCCTTTCCATCTCGTTCCGGATGTGCCGTCTTGCGGTTAAGAATATCCGCGTTCTTGAAGACTTCTCGGCGATTTGTCTTAACGAATCTAGCACCTCCAGCTGATAGCCTTCCACACATTCGTCAAGGGCATCAACACATATAAACGTCTGTCGTAATGATGTGACAGTTTGCAGCATCTCCACAATTTCCGGTACACGTAGCCCCCTTCCACCAATCACCTGTTTGTGATCTTGAAAGGTCTCTCTTATCTCCTCCGGGATGGTTTCTAATCCACTGACAATCTGCCTCAGTAGCGAACCGAGCATGTTTGTTGGCGACTGCTCCTCCCGCGCGGCGAAATCAACGTAGAAGCATGCGACAGCTATATTTTTCTCTTTGGCCTTATCGCATATTCTGTCTACCACGAGCGAACTAGCTCTACCTATCAGCACACCATCCTCTAGTTTTGCTTCGGGGATTGTCTCACCTAAAATAGGTCTTGCCGACTGCCGGATCGCCATAGCAAAATAATGTCGGGTGTTCAGCACCATTGCGCCACCTTTGAAACTCGTCCGTTTGTAGCAGCCATTCCCCAACGTTATCGGCGCGGCGTGTTCGAAGGTCTTGGTGCCGGATGCGGGGCTCAAGTGGGGACAACCATGCTAGAATTTCTGACCTCTCGTCCGTCGCACCAATGTTCACGTTCCACACGGAATCATTGAATGTATTGGTGTGGTTGAAAGAATGGGTGTTATACGAGTTGTGTGTGTTATTCCGGGAGTTTGTAGTATCGTTGGGCGGTGAGTCCGACATTTTCTCTCCAACGGTAACAGTGTAGCGGGATGGATCGCTGAGCTGCTGGGCCCCCTTGATGTGCGGATGGACGATATAGCCATAATAATCCCGGCGTTGGGCCTCGTGAGCGAACACCTAGCCTTGTTCATCCACTTGCGCTTGTGTAACTGATGCGTTGGCTTTGGGTAAGTGCGTCACAGATCTCCAAAGTCCAAGCCTGATACCAGCACTCGTAATTTTCTGACGTTTGTAAAGACCACCGGAGGTCCGGTTACCTGCAGACGGCAGTCTAGCACTTCGACACGGTGCCTGCCGTTAAGGGGGGGCAGATAGTGTTTACCTACCGTAGTGTACAGTTCCGTCTAGTGTCTTGTGGGATTTTCAAAAACACCTCCGACGGAAGGTCACGTTTTGACCGCCTAGCGACAAGAATTTAGGACTGCAGAAAATTAAGTAAACACTTTTGAACCGTCTATCGGAGGGCGCCACCGATTGACAAGCCACGGTCTAATTTTGTCACCTAAATTTTAGAACTTATTCCCGGTTGCCTACAGACGGCCGTCTAGCAGCTCGGGACGGTTGCAGCAGTTAAGGGGGACTTAATGGTTGGAGGCGTCTAGAAGTCTGGGGGAAAGTAGATGGGTGGAAATTGCCTAGAGCAGAGTCTGTCTAGCGTCTGGTGGAATTTGCAAATGCCCGCCCGAGGCAACGTCACGTTCTGACGGTCTAGCTATCGTACAAGAATTCAGGGCGGCAGGAAATTGGGTAACCACTCTTGCGCCGTCTGTTGGCAATGATGCTGGTTGAGACGCCGTCTAGTTTTACCACCCAAATTTCAAATCTAGACGGTTAGGTAAACGGCCATAGGTCGTCTGCGTATGCCGTCGAGGGAACTTGTTAGGGATGTAGACTATCCCGGCATTTCGGTACGCGTGCCGGGGTATCTCAGGCGTGGTAGCACGAGTCCTCGTCTTGCGTGTTGCCAGTGCAGGCGCCACTCTTGCTTTCCGAAGTCTGCCGAGCGATGGTAAATTTAAGGTAATCCTGGTAGTAAAATGTACTAGTCCGAGAAGTGCTGACTGGGCCGGAATACGGGGAATCGCCCTTATGGGGGAATACAGAAGTGTGGACGCACGTGGGTACCTTAGAGTATAAACAGATGTATAGAGTTATGAATGTAGCGGTTTTCTCTTACCACGTAGTCCTGAGCCAGAAACCTCCAATAAACAACTCACGCCTCGACATCCCCGGCCATCTGCACATCTTAGCGATTCCTTCGCCTCCATCACTAAGAACACTTCTCAGGTCCCGGAAGTAGTGCCCAAATTGCGCGTCCTCCGGTTTTATCCCTTTGTCGGACAATAACCAAAGCATGGGGCAGAATAATTGGACAAGAATAAGTTACCTGTTTACCGCCTACGATGCATCATGCCTTTTTTTAAGTCACCATTAGAGTGGATGCCTAACCGTAGTCATGGGTGGAAACACAAAGCTTTAGAGGATGGGGGAGGGAGGCCTGAGGTTGAGGTTGGAGATTAGTGAGTAGGGGTGTTTAATGATGGGTGGGCTCCTTGCTCTGAGTGGTGTGGTATAGCGCTAGTTTCCGCGTTTCGGGAAGTTGGCACGCGGAGTTGCTAGGTGGTTGTGGGTGGCGTTTATAGCCCAGAGTTGCGTCGGGATACCTTGCTTTACACAATCCTAGCATGCCCAACTAGATCAACAGAGGCTCCCTCCTGGTGAGTTATAGTATATTGCCTTTCGGAGCCGGCTGTTTGCCCGCGCACGCACACTTATCCGGGAAGACCGGAATGAAAATAAGAAACTGTTTTGTGAATAAAGAGCCTAGGAGGAAAGGACAGGGGGAGTGAGGCTCCACAGAACTAGAGATCATAAGTGGGGATTGCGGGCACCCAAGTACTATTATCGAAGTGCCTAGCAGATGGCAGATTCTCGCAATGGGCAATGTGAGTGATTTGAGGATTTCGGATGGGGGATGGATGGGGAGGGTTGAGCATAAGAGAGGGAAGTAATAGCTTTGGCTCCGACGGCTAATTATTACCGTAAATCACTGGCGCTTAGTGATGTGATCAACAGCATGACCTTGGCATATCGAGATCCACGGCCACATAATATCTGGAATTTATTATCTCTCGCGTAACGGACAAACAAGAATATTCTCGAAGTTGGAGAAGGAAATGGGAGTCGGGAGAGGAGGAAAGAAGTTGGGATGAAAAGAGAAAGGAAGAGAAACGAAGGGATAGGAAGAGAAAGAAATGGAAAAGAGGTGATTAGGTGAGGTTAGATGGGAGAAGGAGGGCGGTCGCTGGTATCATGAGGCAAGTGAGTATAAGAAAGGAAGAAGGAGCACGGGAGTTTTCTGATTTATGTAATTAAGGATACCCACTTCCTCACCAGTGCAAGGATAGAATTAAGATCAAGATACCGTACCCTCCTGCTACATAAGGGCTTCCAAGTGGGTGCAGAGACAGGCAGCTGTTTCTATCAACGGAAATGATGACGATCTCGTGAACAGGAGCTGTTTTGTCCTCGGCTCACCATGTCTGAGAATGGGCCTAGCGGTTTAGTCGGGTCAAATTTCAGGCACGGCAAGTATCGCGAGGTGTTGTTTCTCCAATAATCAAGGATAAGGTAAAGTTACTATGATATTGGTGCTAGATCGCCCGTAGGGAGGGAAGAGTGGTTTAGGAAAACGAAAAAGGGACAAAGGGGACAATATATAATTAAGTAATAGGGATTAGTCTAAAGCTAAGCGTAGTATTGTTATAGCGAAGGGAAAGTGGAAGAATGAATAGGTATTAAAGTAAACATTCCCATTACATTACAGGGATAATATATACAACTGGTGCCAAACCGTACCAGGATAGAGTCGGGAGAGATGAGGGAAGGAAAAAAGAGGAAAGGGAGGACACCGATGTCAGCGAGGCTGTTGTTAAATCCCGAGAGGGAGGTGAACTTAATCTAGGAGAGGGGGCTGGCGGTATATCTGGGCGCATTACGGAAATGCGGAGGAGGCGCGTAGGTTTTTTTTTTTGAAAATTATATGAAGCACGCTGTGCAGTCGGGGTTAAATCGTGTGAGATCTACTAATTTGCGAGCTTGCAGCAGCTTCATCACTCCGGTGCACTACTTCTAGGAAGCCCACGAGGGCGGGGTTCGAACATCGCCTGGCGTATTGTGGTTAGCGTTTCGCCGTACCACAGTAGCTTCACTATAATACTCCAGCATTCCCGTTCTCGGCAGCTTACGAGAGCAATGTTTGGCCACGATTGTCTGCCGCACCGGGGTTTACAGTCTGCCGTTGTGACATCAGCTCGGCTACCTGCTCTGGTCGACATATAGAAACCCATACGAGGCGTATAATACCCATAAAATCACTATTGTTGAGATCGGGACTCGGGGGTCCATGAAAGAGATTGCGGTTCTAGCAATGCTAGAAACTAATGCATAATGCGATCCGGTACCCGATTAAGGGATTATTGGTAGAGGTCACAGCTATATCGGCCGGCCCTCAATAGGAGATCACCAAAAGTAACTTAGTAGATATATAGTTTTCAATTTGATTAAAGAGATGGCGCGCAAGAAATACCACGCCGCTTGGAGACTCTATTCTGGCGTGGGCGCCCAAAATATAAAGAAAGATATTCAAGGAGGGTGGTTTACCGAGGCAGAGCACATGGCGCGGATACAAAAAGGGGGGGTAGGTGTAGATTTTAAGCATTGACGTCTGATGATCCTATGCGCGCTGCTAGGGCGTAGCGAGCCTCATTGAGTAACGAATATAATCTACATTAAGGCTGTCACCCCGAGTCCTGGTTTCTCCCCATCCTGCTCTTTTATCCGCCCACTGGTCGCCGCATACACATCTTTCGAATCCAGTCCCCGCACGACCGCCCTCAGCGTTTGCCACTTGCCTTAGGTTGTTGTTTTCCCAAGGAGAACGTCCATGCTTAGGGAAATCAGTAGAAACCCAGATTATTTGTTAGCGATGAGTGCAGGGTATATTCTCGGCAAAGCTTTCGATGATTTCGGCCGCCTGACTACCGTCCATCGCATTTCGACACCTGCCCTTACTCAATCTCATTCGGGTATATCCCACGATATCATCATTGCCCGGCCTTACGGATAGAACTGCTGCTCTCTTGTGCTACGGTGCCTTTTTACGTCGCTCTCAATGTGTCGTCTTCCAGTTCGGAATATTCGTGTTCGTGGACTTCTCAAGAATTTGTTGCAGCGCATCTAGCACCTCAGGTTAATGAACTTCACACATTATTCCAAGAATCGACTCATATAAATGACCGCTGGGGTGGTGTGGCGGTGTGCAGCATCTTCGGAATTTCCGTCACCCGTAGCCCCCTTCCACCAGTTACCGTTTTATGATCTTGAAAAGTCCCTCTTATCTCGTCCGAGGTCCTTTCTAACCCAGCCCAATCCGTTTCGTTAATCAAGCATATTGTCGAAAGCCGCTCCTCCCGCACCGCAAAGTCAACGTAGAAGAATGAGACGGCGGCGTTTTGCTCATCGGCCCGATCGCATAACCTATTTAGTACTGGTGGATTGGGATCACTTCTCATTAGCACCACCTTCCTCTTTTATTTCCTCAAGGATTGCCTCTTACCCGAAACAGATCTAGCTGACGACAGGATTGCCGTAGCAAAATAATGTCGCTTGCTCTGATCTATCCTGTTCAGCACCACCACACCGTTTTTGAGGTTCCTCGGTTCGCCACAACCGTTCCCCTAGGCCGTGGGCACGGCGGGTTCGGGGTCTTGATGTTGGATGTAGGGCTCAAGTGGTGGCAGTCATGCTAGGACCTAAGACCTCTCGTCAGTCGCACCAATGCTGCCCACATTCCACACAAAGTCATTGTTAGAAGAGGGGTAATGGGTGTGATGTGAGCAGTGGGTGTTGCTGGGGTAGGTAGTGCTATGATCATGGATATAAGAGTGTGAAATTTCGGGGCTAGTTATGATCTAGCAGTGTGGATTTCTGGGTTGTTTGACCCGGTTGATGGACATTGAGGAAAGGGGGGATAAGATATCATCGCACCTCACAAGGTAATCTCTTACTAATCAACTTGATTGTGTAACCTATACCAAATCTACCTGAGTCCTGCGGAGCCGCAAATTCTTAATCTACCCTGCGGCTCGCTATCCATGTAACAACGGACCACCCCAACTCACTCCAGCGACCACAGATCAATAGTAAAATGCTGGGTGGTATTCAGATTTTACTTTCTCTAATTAAACTTGCCGCTCGTAGTTTTTGGAGGTCTCAGAGCAGCAGTTGAGGTTAAGGTATGAAAGGGCCAGCGATTGACCAACAAGTTAGTACAGATACGGTACCGGACATATCATTGTAGGGTGAGCGATTGTCATCATGCAGCCTAACGGGGCTCACACTGGACAAGGACCTGCGGCTCAGGTACCGTGTGATGAAGTGGATCGATTGGGTTAATTTTACAAGTATGGACTCCATTCGAACTCCGACTTTTTTTTCGGTTTCCTGGGAGGAAAACATGACATGCCGTGCCTTCAAGAATGTCTACAATTCTCCCGAATCCCCTTTCCCCGCCGTCCAAGCCAGTATGAGAATTAATTATGAACTCTATTGTCATGCGCGGGTGTTGCACTTCATTTCGCTAAATTCCTAAGTTGTCCACCCTCTGTGAGCCGAGCGGTCTGCCAGCCTCACAAATCGACAAGTAACCGTGATGTATTACGCACAGAAAAGAAGAAAAAAAGACTTGCCTACGGCTACTACACCCTACGATATTTGAAAATCCTAGTACTAGTAGTTAAAGTCAGTAGGAGCAAACTCGCTACTTCAACCACCATTAAAACAGCCCCAAAGCGATGAGCCCCTTGGCCCTGATTTTGGTTTGTACGAGTACCCGGCATGCTCAGGCGCCGGCTGTGATAACATCCCTGTCCACCGCCATCGCCCGCAACAAGTCTCTGCGGCTCTGCTTTTCGCGTGGAGGAAGTAAGCGAAAGGCATGGTTGCGCAACTCAAATTGCCACTCGGGCGCCCCCCACTCTGACGCTAATTGGTTGATTTTCTTTGACAGCGCAAAACCGATGATCGCTTCAGTTGCAACACCTTACAGTATCCAATTCACGAGAGGAAGCCTTCTTGTTCAAGTTTAGAGGTCCTAATGGGAAGGGTGTCTGAGCAGCCTGTTGGGTCGTTTGACTGGGGTACCGGATGCCAATAATTCTGCTTGCCGGGGTGCCGTCGAAGATTGCTGGGACCTAAACGCAATCCAAGAGGCTTGCGTGGTTCATTATCTCAATGTGCATGAGCTGCAGATGCACACCAAAAAAAAAAAGAGCCTCAACCTCCCGTGGTGAACAAAAAAAAGAACAGTAACAATGGCTTGCATCCATCTAGCGCAAAGGCATAATACCATAGACTGTACCGTATAAGTAGCTGCGAAGTCCGATACCGGTACTCGCAGCAAGCAATCAAAAAATGGAAAATGGATTTGGGATGAAAAGCATTACTAAGTTATGGCTCTATTACCAGAGAACTGAATTTAGATTGTAAACTTACAGAGATTAGACCATGGATGAACGAAATTCCATGAGGCTTGGCGTGATATCACGGTATGAGAGATTGTATGGTATGCAGCCGGGATGGACGAAATAGATCTCTCACTCCATTCTCCGTACCCCCCACCTAAAAACTCTACTCGAGTAACCCCTCCATTTGAGTCGGGTGTTTTTGGTACTAGCCCTGCTAGCGACATTGGGTAAATTCGTTATAATCTAGGCTGACATTGGGAGGTATGTCGGTTCAGGTGGTATATTGTTGTCACCTGTTCTTTCGTTTCACCCATTATGTTTATCCAGAATGACATCAAATGTTAATTCTAGTCTCTACACACAGTGTGCATTTCTCTTCCCGACACACACCGGAGCCGACTAACTTTAGCCCCCGACGTGGGTTTACTGTACTGCGTTGTTTTGTATCGTATGGCCATTTACCTCTCTGCCTAGGTCAAAAATTTGGGTGGCAAAACTAAACTGTATAAAAGTGTTTACCCAATTTTCTACCATCCCATATTCTTCTTCTCGCTGGACGGCCAACGCGTGATGCTGGGTTAGAGCTGAGTTTGCAAATTCCACCTAGCTCTAGTTAGCACACGGCGGTAGGTAGGAGACTAAACACAATCTACTCATCATACTTGCCTACGCACTTCTAACTGCCGAGCCCTCCTTTGCCGCCGCTACCGCCTCCGCCAGTTTTTTTTATTTTTTTTATTTTTTTTTATATCATGTATTTGTTGTTAAAGTACAAGAAACCGCGTGGAGCGCTAGCTATGGTGTGAACAAAACTATAAACAATCCAACGACCCGCTTCACCCCCTCATGGGAAAAATCAAACCCCTCCAAACCAGAGCCCATCCTCCCCCCTCACAGCACCTAGGACGAAAGCAAGACTGAGCAATACCTTCCTCCAGACACGTAAGGAAAGACAAGTATAGAAAAGAAACCAGGGAAATACACAAACCCTTCGGCGGGCTCCCCGAAACAAAAGAAAGGATTCTTACGGCACCTAGTGCCTACGGAGAGGGAAGATAAAACTACTATTGCCGGATGCCTCACGGAACGTCCCCGACCTGAGCGGCTGTGGGGCAAGGCGTTCGTCACGGGCTGGCTGCCCGGAAAGTCAGCGACGCTTCGGACTTTAGCATGGGCCAAGGAGGTAGTGCTATACCATGACACAGCGAAACCTAATGCGAGGTTTGCGACCGTAGAGTAAATCGCGGGGGCGGGAGGAGGACGAAGTGAGTTACCCAGCGAGGAGAGCCACTCACCAGTAGAGGTGCCAGCTATCGTGAGGGGCAGTAGGGTGCCAGCCGAGGGGGCAGATAAGGTGCCAGCGAAGGAAGGATGTAGCAGTACGGTGCAAGCAGACCTGACGCGTGGGGAGCGGGAGAGGGAGGGCTGGCCAAACAACCGAGAAGGACGAACACGGAGGACGGAGACGGGGTCACAGTTTTTTGAACGCCAACCGTACCGATCCTGCAACTCAGGAGAGAGTGCAATACCAGAGAGCAGGGCCACCAGGGCAACTACTTCACCGATAGTCTGAAACTAGCGACCGTGTATTGACGGAGGAAGGAGGGTTGCCGACGGGGCAAAACGCTAAGCGAGACGCGTTGCGAAGTGCTGCGTAAAGGGTAGGAACATCAATGCGAGCGTGCTCAACGAAGACGAACGGAACCAGAAAGGAATCCATAACCCTGGGGAGGGGAGGCCAAAGACCCCAGAGAGAGTAAAGAGATGAAGGTGTAACAAACCCCTGAGCAGTTGCCACAGGGGGGTAGGTCAGAGGCGGAGGACACTCTCACTATGATTTCCCATGGTGTTGAGATTTCAATCGCTGGAGGTGGAGCGGACGAGAAAGATGACCGCCTCCACCAGTTTTTTTTTTTGTTTTTTTTGTTTTTTTTGTTTTTTATCATGTATTCGTTGATTAAGGTACAAGAAACAGTATGGAGCGCTAGCTATGACCGAAACAAAACCTATAAGCAATCCAACGACCCGCTTCACCCCCTCATGGGAAAAATCAAACCCCTCTAACCCAGAGCCCATCCTCCCCCCTCATAGCACCTAAGACGAAAGCAAGACGGAGCAATACCTTCCTCCAGACACGTAAGGAAAGACAAGTATAGAAAAGAAACCAGGGAAAGACACAAACCCTTCGGCGGGCCCCCCAAAACAAAAGCAAGGATTCTCACGGCACAAGTGCCGACAAAAGGGGAGAGGTAAAACCACTATTGCTCAACCTTAAACGAAAAACAAATCGAACCCCACACCGAACGGCTAAAGGGGCAGGCTATATCCCAACAAGGCAAAAGCCAGGGGGCGGCAGCGCTTCGGACTTTAGCATGGGCCAAGGAGGTAGTGCTATACCATGACACAGCGTAACCTAATGCGAGGTTTGCGACCGTAGAGTAAATCGCGGGAGCGGGAGGAGGACGAGGGGAGTCACCCGGCGAGGAGGGCCACTCAGCAGTGAAGGTGCCAGCTATCGTGGGGGGCAG
>Ga0307517_10002892_pt1 | contig 27201 bp, 24 predicted proteins | sample 23_EM_MG_FD_194515 | JGI IMG/M metagenome (GOLD analysis project Ga0307517, IMG submission 194515) | Populus trichocarpa ectomycorrhiza microbial communities from riparian zone in the Pacific Northwest, United States - 23_EM | ecosystem: Host-associated > Plants > Roots > Unclassified | place... | reverse complement strand
GCTGCTGATGGGCCTTTTCCTCGACTACTTCTGGGGCGGGCCGATCGGCCTGTGGGCGGTCTGCCTGCTGGTCGCCTACGGCATCGCGCTTGGCGGCCGGACCATGATGGCGGGCCAGAGCCGGGCGATCCTGTGGACCTGGTACGGCGTGGTGACGGCCGCGGCCATGCTGCTGGGCTACCTGTTCATCATGCTCGATGCGAAGTCGGCGCCCGGCCTGGTTGCAATCGGCTGGCAATTCCTGGCCACAATCGTGCTCTATCCTTTTGCGCATCGGCTCATCGAGATGTTCGAAGATGCCGATGTGAGATTCCGGTAGGGGCTCCGGATGGCGACGCCGCATATCTTCTTCGAAGAGGTCAACGAGCGGCAGGGGGTGTTCCACCGCCGCGCGTTCCTGCTGGGCGGCTTCGCCGGCGTCGGCCTGCTGGCGCTCGGCGGCCGGCTGGCGCACCTGCAGCTTGTCGAGACCCAGCGCTACGAGAAGCTCTCGGCCTCCAACCAGTTCAATTTCAAGCTGATGCCGCCGCCCCGCGGGATCATCGTCGACCGCAACGGCGTGGTGCTGGCCTCCAACCGCCCGAATTTCCGGCTGATGGTCTCCCGCGACAAGGGCATCGATCCGGCCACCACGGTGAAGACCCTGGCCAATTTCGTCCCGATGGACGACCAGCGGCAGGCGCGCCTGACCAAGGACCTCACCCGCGCGCCAAAGCGGTCGCCGATCTCGGTCATGGAGGACATGACCTGGGAGCAGTTCAGCGCCATCAACATCCGCGCGCCCGAGCTGCCCGGCGTCACCGCCGACATGGGCGAGGTGAGGGTCTATCCCTACGGCGGCGCCTTTGCCCACGTGATCGGCTACGTGGCCAAGGTGAACAGGGACGACATCAAGCCGACTGGACCCAACGCCGACCCGATCATGCTCAATCCCGGCTTCCGGATCGGCAAGCAGGGGGTGGAGAAATCCTTCGATCTCGAACTGCGCGGCAAGCCCGGCGCCCAGAAGGTCGAGGTGGACGCCAACGGCCACGAGGTCTCCGCCGACCCCACCGGCGACATCCCGGCAGTGCCCGGCAAGGTGATCGAGCTCACCCTCGACGCCGACATCCAGAACCGCGCCCTGGAGGTGTTCGGCGACCAGAGCGGGGCTGCGGTGATGATGGACTGCCGCACCGGCGACATCCTGTGCCTGTTCTCGGGCCCGAGCTTCGACGCCAACCGCTTCGTGCGCGGCCTGACCGGGGCGGAGTATGCGGCGCTGGCCAGGTACGAGCGCAAGCCGCTGTTCAACAAGGCGCTGACCGCGACCTTCCCGCCAGGCTCCACCTTCAAGACCATGGTGGCGTTGGCGGCGCTGGAAAACGGCGTCAGTCCCGACCGGACCTATGTCTGCAACGGCGTCTGGTACTTCGGCAGGGCGTTTCACTGCGACAAGCACCACGGCGTTCAGAATTTGAAGAGCGCCATTTCCACGTCGTGTGACGTCTTCTTCTATCAGACCGCCCTGGCGCTCGGGCCGGACAAGATCGCGGCGACCGCGCGGAAGTTCGGCCTGGGCGAGGTCTTCGACATCGGCATTCCGGGCCAGAAGCCGGGACTCGTGCCCGACACGGCCTACAAGCGGCGCCAGTTCCCCAAGGACCCTGTCTGGCACCCGGGGGAGACGCCCAGCATGGGCATCGGGCAGGGCTATACCCACCTCAACCCGTTGCAGCTGTGCGTGCAGGCTGCGCGCCTGGCCAACGGCCAGAAGGCGCTGAATCCCCGGTTGGTGCGCTCGGTCGGCGGGGTGATGCAGCCGTCCGGCGCGGCGGTTCCCGATCTGCAGGTCGATCCCGCGCACATCGAGTTTGTGCGCCAGGCCATGGCCGAGGTGACGACGACCGGCACGGCGGCCGCCTATGGCGACCTCGGCCTCGGCGACATCCGGATGGCCGGCAAGACCGGCACCGCCCAGGCCTATACCTACAAAGGCGGCGTCGGCGCGCATGGGGCGGTGGGCGAATGGAAGCTGCGCGACCACGCCTGGTTCATTGCCTTCGCGCCCGCCGACAATCCCCGGTACGCGCTGAGCGTCCTCGTGGAGCACGGCGGCTGGGGCGCCGGCGCCGCCGCGCCCCGGGCCCGCGAGATCATGCGCACGGCGCTGCTGAAGGACCCGGAACTGCGGGCGCGGATCGAGAGGCCGCTGCCTATGCCGGAGCTGCCGCCTGTCAGCAGCGACCCCGACACCGTCGAGCCGCAGACGGTTGACCCCGCCACCATCGGCCAGGCCTCCCCCACATGACCGTCTCAGCCCTGACCCGTCCTGGCGAACGCGACCGCGTGGTCAACAAGTTCGGCGAGATCGACTGGATTTTCTGCCTGACGCTCTGCCTGATCGCGGGCGCGGGCGCGGTGATGCTGTTCTCCATTGCAGGCTCCTCCTGGACGCCCTGGGCGTTGCAGCACCTGATCCGTTTCGGGCTGTGCTTCGCGCTGCTGATCATCCTGTCGATGATCGACCTGCGGGTCTGGTTCGCACTCGCCTATCCCGTCTACGCGATCGGGTTGGTGCTGCTGGTGGCGGTGGACCTGGTGGGCCGCACGAGCATGGGCGCGCAGCGCTGGCTGCAACTCGGGCCGATCGGCATCCAGCCTTCGGAGATCATGAAGATCGGCGTCGTGCTGGCGCTGGCGCGCTTCTACCACTCGCTCTCGGGCAAGAGCGCCCAGCTGTCCTGGTGGCTGCTGGTCCCGGCCATCCTGATCATGTTGCCGGTGGGCCTGGTGGCCAAGCAGCCGGACCTGGGCACCGCCATGCTGATCCTGATGACCGGCGGGATCATCGTGGTCCTGGCCGGGCTCTCCTGGCGGCTCATCGCGGCCGGCGTGCTTGGGGCCGCGGTCATGGTGCCGCTGGTGATCATGTTCGGGATGCACGACTACCAGAGGAAGCGGCTCACCACCTTCCTCGACCCCGAGGGCGACCCGTCCGGCTCGGGCTACCACATCCTGCAGTCGAAGATCGCCCTGGGCTCCGGGGGCCTGCTGGGCAAGGGCTATGGCCTGGGTTCGCAGAGCCAGCTCAACTTCCTGCCGGAGAAACAGACCGACTTCATCTTCGCCACCCTGGCGGAAGAATTCGGCTTCGTCGGCTGCGTCTCGATCCTGCTGCTCTACGCCGCGGTGATCTTCATGGCGCTTCGGACCTCCTACCTCAGCCACAGCCACTTCGGCCGGCTGGCCTCGGCGGGCGTCACCGCCACCTTCGCGCTCTATGTGCTGATCAACGGCTCGATGGTCATGGGGCTGGCGCCGGTCGTGGGCGTGCCCATGCCGCTCCTGTCGTATGGCGGCACGGTGATGCTGACCGTGATGGTCGGCTTCGGCCTGGTCATGGCCGTGCGCGTGCACCGCTATTCTGAAGTCACCAGCGGCAAGGGCTCGCTGCTCTAGCCGTGCAGGCGGCCTTTCATTTCTTCGCGGGCGTCGGGTCCAGGCCGTAGCTGACGATGTGCTTGAGCAACAGGCAGCCGGTCTGGCCGATGGGCGTCAGGACGACGTTGGCATTTGGCGTCGTCGGGTCCTCAAGAATCTTGTCGCCGTTCAGCTCGGCGTATTCCTTCCAGGTCTTGAACGTGGTCTCCCGCAGCGTCGCGCAGATCGTGTTGGGAATGACGACGGTCTGGGTGACGACCACGCTGCACTTGCCGGCCGCATTTTTCGTGGCGGCGAAGGCGGTCAGGCCCTTGCCGTCGTTGTAGACCTCGGAGGTGAGGGAACTGAACGTCTCGCGGTTGGGATCGGTCGCGGACCATTGGCCGAAATAGGCGTAGTTTTGATCGTCCTCGTGGATGAATTTCACCAGGTCATCCACCGCCGCCGCGCAGTCGCGGAAGCCAACATCGTAGCCCTGTTGCGCCGCCCGCGAGAGCTTGTCGGTCGCCGCTGGCGTCATCGCAGGCGCCGCCAGAGCGTTGGACGCAACGGCCAACAACGCGAAAATCAGACCGATACCCTTCATGCGTCCCCCCGACCCGCGCCTGCTCCGAGACTGGGCTGGCGACAATGGGGAACGATGCCGTGGAGGCCGGCGCGCGTCAAACCCGAGCCGGCCCGCTGGGATCAGTGCGCGGCGGTGACCGTGCCGCGGATCTCGCCGCCGGGGTTGGCCGCGGTGTGGACGTTGAAATACCACTTGCCCGCATTGAGGTCGGCGATCTGGGCGTCGGTGAGGGTGGCCGTGCCCTTGATCGGGCTGGGCGTCACCACGGCCGGCACCACCGGCGGGCCGTTGCCGCCCGGCGTCGGGGCCAGGTGGAAGTGGGCGGCGACCGCGGGACCGGTCAGGTCCTTGTAGCTCGCCGTGTAGGTGAAGGTCTTGCCGTCCAGCATGGCCTGGACGTCGCCGGAGCCCTTGACGCCCTCGGCGCCTTTCAGGGCGGCGGAATAGTGGGCCATCTGGGCAGAGGCGGCGCCGGCGGCCAGCAGGCTGACGGCGGCGACCGCGGCGAACAGGGTCTTGTGCATCGAAGGTTCTCCCAAGGAACAGGTTATGCCCCCCGCCTTGGCGACAGGTTGCCCCCGCGGTTGCGCGGCCGCAACCGATTAGACGGTGAGCGCCTGATCGGTGGCGCGGACCAGGGCGTCGACGATGCCGGGCTCGGTCGAGGCGTGGCCGGCGTCCCAGACCACCTCGAAACGGGCTTCCGGCCAGACCTTCTTCAGGCGCCATGCGGCGTCCATCGGCGTCACCACGTCAAAGCGGCCCTGGACGATCCAGCCGGGGATGTCGCGCAGCTTGGCGGCGTTCTTGAGGATCCAGCCTTCCTCGGGGAAGAAGCCGTGGTTGGCGAAGAAGTGGCACTCGATGCGCGCGAAGGCGATGGCGAAGTCGATCTCGTTGAACTTCGAGGGCCGGGCCTCCGGGCCGCGGATCGAGATGGTGTCGCCTTCCCACTGGCTCCAGGCCGCGGCGGCCTCGGCCTGTACCCGTCGTTCGGGATGGGTCAGGCGCTTGTGGTAAGCGCCGATCATGTCGCCGCGCTCGGCTTCGGGGATCGGGGCGCAGAACCGCTCCCAGGCGTCGGGGAACAGCATCGAGGCGCCGTCCTGGTAGAACCAGCCCAGTTCGCGCTCGGTCAGCAGGAAGACGCCGCGCAGGACCAGGCTCTCCACCCGCTCCGGATGGGCGATGGCGTAGGCGAGCGCCAGCGTCGAACCCCAGGAGCCGCCGAACACGCACCACTTCTCGACGCCCAGGTGGACGCGCAGGCGCTCGATGTCCTCGATCAGCGTCCAGGTTGTGTTGTCGTCGAGGCTGGCGTTCGGTCGGCTCTTGCCGCAGCCGCGCTGGTCGAACAGCGCCATGCGCCAGCGGCCGGGATTGAAAAAGCGCCGCATGGTCGGGTTGATCGCGCCGCCCGGACCGCCGTGCAGGATCACGCAGGGCTTGCCCCGCGGATTACCGCACTCTTCGTAGTAGATCTCGTGCGGCCCGCCGGTGGCCAGCCAGCCCGAGCCGAAGGGTTCGTTGTCGGCAAAGAGCCCGCGACGGTTGGCCGAGGCCGAGACGGCGGGCGGGGGCGTGCTGCGTTCCATGGGCGCCAGTCTACTTCGGGAAGCGCCGGTCCAGCCAGTCAAGGATCACCTGGTTCACGTCGTCGGGCTTTTCCTGCTGCGTCCAGTGGCCGGAATCCCCGATCAGCGCATTTTCCAGGTCGGGAACATAGGCCTCCATGCCGTCGGCGGCCGAGGGCGGCAGGACCGCGTCCTTCTCGGCCATCACCATCAGGCCCGGAACCCGCACCTGCTGGTCGAGGTCCTCGGACCTCTGCCAGTTGCGGGTGAAGTTGCGGTACCAGTTGATGGCGCCGGTGAACCCCGTGCGCTGGAAGCTCTCCACGAACGTGGCCATCTCGTCCCTGGTGAGCAGGGCGGGGCGGGGATCGACGGCCGGATCGTACATCTCGACCGCCTTGATCAGGGCGAAGGTTGCGGGCGGCGTGGTGTCGTCCGGCTGGGCCGTGACGTTGGCGGAGAAGCCGCCACTGGCCGGCGGTGTTTCCGGCATCGGCCGGCGCATGAAGAAACCCATGGCCCTGGCGACATCGCCATCCAGCACCGCGTCGGCCTCGCCGGGCTTCTGGAAGTGGACGATGTACATGTCCTCGCCGAAGCGCCGGCGCAGGATGGCGATCGGGTCGGCGCGCGCGCGCGGGATGAAGGGGGTATTGAGCCCGATCACGCCGGCCACGCGGTCCGGGTGCAGCAGCGGCATCTGCCACACGATGACGCCGCCCCAGTCGTGGCCGCAGAAGATCGCCTTCTCCACGCCCAGGTGGTCCAGGAGCCCGACCAGGTCACCGGTCAGGTGCTCAATGTCGTAGTCGGTGACCGCGTCGGGCCGCGAAGTCAGGCCGTAGCCGCGCTGGTCGGGGGCGACCACCCAGCGGCCGGCCTCGCCCAGCGCCTTGATCTGATGGCGCCACGAGAAGGCGATCTCGGGGAAGCCATGGCACAGGATGACGGGCACGCCCTCGCGCGGGCCGGCCTCGTAGTAGGCCATCTCGATCCCGTTCACCTGCGCGCGCTGCACCGGCGGCATCTGGTCTTCCAGCGCGGACATCCTGGCGTCTCCTCCCGTCGCCCGAACCTTTGCAGCAATCCGCGCCGGCGGGAACGGGGAAGACAGCAGCGCCTCAGTGGTTAAGAAGGGGCATGAGCGCTCGCCCACCGCCTGAACGCACGCCCTGGGGCTTCGTGGTGCTGCTGGGCGCGCTCACCGCCATGGGCCCGCTGGCCATCGACATGTATCTGCCGAGCCTGCCGGCCATCGGTGCGGACCTGCACGCCACCGCCGGCGAGACCCAGGCCACGGTCTCGACCTTTCTGGCCGGCATGGGGATCGGCCAGCTCATCTACGGACCGGCCTCGGACCGGATGGGCCGGCGCGGGCCGATCCTGCTGGGGACGGGAATTTTCATCGCCGCCTCGCTGGCCTGCGCGCTGGCGGTGTCGCCGGCGATGCTGATCGGGGCCCGGTTCGTGCAGGCGCTTGGGGCCTGCGCGGGCGGCGTGGTCTCCCGCGCCATGGTCCGCGACCGCTTCGGCCACACCGACACCGCGCGGATGCTCAGCCTGCTGATGCTGATCATGGGCCTGGCGCCGATCCTCGCGCCGCTGCTGGGCGGGGCCTTGCTGGCCCTGGGCGGCTGGCGGCTCAACTTCGGCTTCATGGCCGCCTTCGGGGTCGCCGTCGGCGTCGCGGCCATTCTGCGCCTGAAGGAGTCGCGGTCCGACGAGACCGCGGCCCAAGCGGAGACCGAGAGTCCGCTGCGGGCCTACATGGCGCTGGCTCGCGAGCGCCGGCTGGTGGGCTATGCGCTGGTCGGCGCGCTGAACGGGGCCACGCTTTTCACCTACATCGCCTCGTCGCCGGAGCTGCTGATCAAGATCTACGGGATCACGCCGTCCGCCTTCGGCCTGATCTTCGGGCTCAACGCGATCGGCATCATCGGCGGCAACCAGATGAACCGTTACCTGCTCCGCCGCTGGCTGCCGGAGGAGGTGCTGGCCCGCTCCAGCCTCATCGCGGTGGGCTTCGCGGTGCTGATGAGCCTGGCGGCCATCACCGGCGTCGGGGAGCGCTGGACCCTGTTGCCGCTGCTCTTCTGCGTGTTCGGCTCGCTGGGCTTCATCCAGGGCAACGCCACGGCCGGCGCGCTCAACGTCGATCCGCGCCGGGCGGGGTCGATCTCGGCCCTGCTGGGCGGGGTGGCGTTCGTGACCGGGGCAGGGGCCTCGGCGCTGGCCGGCGCGCTGCACGACGGGACGCCGCGGCCGATGGCGCTGGTGATGCTGGCGGCGCTGACGGGCTCGGCGCTCGCGCTGCGCTTTCTGGCCCTGCCTAGGCCCGGCGACCGCGCGAGGCGATGATATAGCCCTCGATCCCGAAGACCAGCACCAGGGGCGCGATGGCCCCGACCCAGCCGGCCATGTCGTAGCCGAAGCGGGCTGAGACATACATCAGGATGAGGACGCTCTGGACCATGCCGATCAGGCCCGCGCCGCGCACCCGCGCCCCGCGCTCGTAGCCGATCCGGAACATCCAGCGCGAGACGATCCACACGGTCGTGGCGGCCAGCACCGCGCGCATCTGGGCGCCGTCGTGGCAATAGGTCGCCAGCCCCAGCAGGCTCGGGATGAACAGCAGCAACTGTTCCATGGTGTGCTGCAGGAAGCGGACCTCGAAGCGGCGGCTGGAATGGCCAGTGACCAGGTCGACGTCGGAAGCGCCGAAGCGCTTGTGCGCCACGGCCTCGATGGCCGGCAGGAAGCAGAGCATGACCACGACGCAGACGCAGCGCCAGGCGAACGCAGCGCGCGCCGAACCGTCCTCAAGGCCCGCCAGTGGCGGAACCAGCCAGTAGATGGCCCCCCAGATCAGCGCCGCGATGGGCAGGGCGACGAGCACGCCCCGGACCATGATCCAACGCTGATAGCGAACGCCCTCGTCCCTTGGCAGTGTCGTTTGCATGCGGAACATGCGCTAACCCCCGTCCACACCCGCTGCCGCCCAAGCTAGCACGGCCCAGCCGGTTAGGAAGCATAGGCCGCCAATCGGCGTCGCGGCGCCCAGGATGTGCGGCGCGCCAAGCGCCATGGCCCAGAGCGAGCCTGAAAAGAGGGCGATGCCCGCCAGCAGGATCGGGGGCGCGAACCGCGCGCGGCGGCTGGGCAGGCTGGCGGCCGCGAACACCGCCAGGACGTGAACGAAGCCGTAGAGCGCGCCGGTCCTCAGCCACTCCTGCGCCTTGGGGTCGGCGATCCCGTGGGCCGCGAAGGCGCCGAAGCCCACACAGAGGAAGCCGGCGAGGGCGGCCAGGACCAGCCAGGGACGCATAGGGCTCAGCCCCAGACCTGCGGCCGCCGCGCGGTCCAGGGCGCTTCCTTCTCGAGTTGGCCGGCCAACCTGTAGAGCGTCGCCTCATCGGCGAACCTGGCGGTGAACATCATGCCGATGGGCAGGCCCTCCGCCGATTGCCAGAGCGGCAGCGAGATCGACGGCTGCCCGGTGAAGTTGGCGGGCGGTGTCATGCCATAGGTGGCGCTCTGCCGGCGATCGAACTCCTTGAGGTCGTCGGTCAGGGGATTGAGCCAGTCGACGCGCGGCGCGGGGGTGCTCATCACCGGGGTCAGGTAGACGTCGAAATCCTCGAAGGCGGCCAGCATCTGGCGGTTCATTAGGCGAAGCTGCTGAAAGCCCCAGAACGCCTGCTGGCCGCTCAGCCGCTTTCCGGCCTCGTAGCCCCGGCGCGCCAGGGGACCCAGCTCATCGTCGCCGGGCTCGCGGCCCAAAGCGTCAACCCAGCGCTTCACATTGGCCGAGAAGTTGGCGGCGCTGGCCAGGCCCTGGGCGCGGTAGAGCAGGCGATAGTCGATGCCGAGGCCCTGCTCGAACACCTCGTGGCCGAGACCCTTCAGGAGCTCGGCGGTGCGAACGACGGCGTCGCGCATCTCGTCGGGGATCGGGCGCCCGCTCGGCGTCTCCACGGACCAGGCGATCCGCAGCTTGCCCGGGCTCTTCCCCACGTCGGCGAGATAGGGCCCGTCCTTGGCCGGCGCCTGGAAGGGATCGCCCGGCTGGACGTAGCCGGTGGCGTCCAGCATCGCGGCGCTGTCGCGAACCGTGCGGCTGACCACGTGGTGCACGGAAAAGCCCAGCGCGCCGTCGGAGGCCTCGCAGATCGGCGTCCGGTCGCGGGTGATCTTCATGCCCACCAGGCCACAGCACGCGGCCGGAATCCGGATCGAGCCCAGGCCGTCGCTGGCGTGGGCCAGCGGCACGATCCCGGCCGCCGTCGCCGACGCCGCCCCGCCGGACGAGCCGCCCGAGATGTGATCCGGGTTCCAGGGGTTGCGGCAGGCCCCGAGCCGCTCGGAGTTGGTGACGCCCGGGATACCGAACTCCGGCGTATTGCTCTTGCCCACGAGGACGACGCCCGCAGCGCGGTAGCGGCGGACCAGTTCGCTGTCCTCCGCATCGGCGGGAACCTGCGCGAACTTGCTGCCGGAGCTGCGCGGCCAGCCCTTCACCTGGGCGCCGAGGTCCTTGATCAGGAACGGCACGCCGCGGAACGGCCCGTCGGGAAGGTCGCCCGCGGCCCAGCGGCGGGCGTCGTCATAGCCCTTGTAGACCACGGCGTTGAGGGTCGGGTTGTGCCGCTCGATCCGCGCGATGGCCGCCTCGACCAGCTCGGCCGGGGTGACGGCGCGCTTGGCGACCAGCTCGGCCAGGCCAAGGCCGTCGTAGTCGCTGTAGTCGGGCATTTCCATGGTCGCTACCTCGTGCCGCCGGTCGTGAGGAACGCCAGCTTCTCGACCGGCGCCAGGGTGGGGGACTGCCGCTTCAACGTCCCGAGCGCGCTCTCGGCGGCGTCGAGCGCGGCCTCGATGTCGGTGTCGGTCATGGCCGCGCAGAGGAACATGTTGTGCCACGGGTGGATGTAGACCCCGCGCTCCAGCATGCCGCTGGCGAAGCAGAAGCCCTTCCGGAGGTCCGGGTCGTCGTCGAACAGGAAGAGAGGCATGGTCGCGGGACCGGTCTGGCGCAGCGAGAAGCCGGCGGCCTTCGCCCGCTCGTCGAGGCCGGCGCGCAGGCGCTCGCCGAGGGCGGTGATCCGCTCCAGGTAATCGGTGTCGCGCACCAGCCCCAGGGTCTCCAGCGCCGCGGCCATCGGCGCGGCCTGGTACCAGAAGGAACCGGTGACATAGATCGCGGCCGCGGCCTTGCGCGCCTTGTCATTGCCCAGCAGCGCCGAGAGGCCGTGGCCGTTGGCGATGCACTTGCCCCAGGTGGAGAGGTCGGGCTGCACCCCGATCTTCGACCACGAGCAGTCGCGCGCGAGCCTGAGACCTGCGCGCACGTCGTCCACCACCAGCAGGGCGCCGGTCGCGTCGCAGAGTTCGCGGGCGCGCCGGGCGTAGGCGGGATCGGGCTCGGCCTGGTCGATGAAGGCGTCGTGCTTGATCGGGGCTGCGAAGACACAGGCGAGGTCGTCGCCGGCCTGGGCGACCGCGGCTTCGAGGCTCGCCACGTCGTTGTAGTCGCAGAAGACCTGGTGCGCCCGGTCGCTGTCGATGGTCCCGGCGGGCCTGGGCGTGCACCAGGGCGCCGCGCCGTGATAGGCGCCCTTCGCCCGCACCACGATCCGCCTCTTGGTGTGCGCCCGCGCGGTGGTCAGGGCCATGGTGGTGGCGTCCGTGCCGTTCTTGCAGAACATCGCCCAGTCGGCGTGGGTGACCATGCCCACGAAGGCCTCGGCCAGCTCGACCATCAGGGCGGTGGGGCCGGTGAGCGTGTCGCCAAGGCCCAGCTGGCGCACATAGGCCGCGTCGATCTCCGGGTTGGCATAGCCGAACAGGTTCGGCCCGTAGGCGCACATCAGATCCAGGTAGCGTCGGCCGTCGACGTCCCAGATGTGGGCGCCTTCGCCGCGCGCGAAGAACTGCGGATAGTCGTCGGGCAGCAGGCCGGTGGACTGGTGGCCGTACATGCCGCCGGGGATCACAGCCTCGGCGCGGACCCGAAGCTCGCGGTCACGGCTGTTGGTGCGGTCCATCTGCGGGCGCTCCCTTATCGCTGATCAGACATTACGCGGACGCGCCGCCCGGGCAACCGCGACTCCGTGTAAGGCCTCCATCTCATGACCTTGCCCGTCCGCCTCGGCCTCTTCTACGCGGCGATCTTCATCGGGACGGGGGTGAGCTCGCCCTACATGCCGGTGTGGTTTGCCGACCATGGGATGTCAGGGGCGAAGATCGGCCTGATCCTCTCGTTGCCGATGCTGGCGCGGGCCTTCACCGCGCCGCTGCTGGCGCTCTGGGCGGACAGCTTCAGGCTGCGGCGCACGGCGCTGGCCTTCATGGCCCTGGCGGTCACCGGCCTCTATGCCCTGATGGTCCTGCCGGGCGGGTTCGCCTGGTGGATGGTGGTCTGGTTCGCGGCGTCCTCGATGTTCTCGACGCTTTCGCCGCTCACCGACGTGATCGTCCTGCGGCGCGCGCGGCTGGACGGTTTCAACTACGGCTGGCCCCGCGGCATCGGCTCGTCGGCCTTCATCGTCGGCAACGTCGGCATGGGAGCGCTGCTGACCCGGAACTCTTCGGACCTGGTGCTGGTCTGGATGGTGGCGGCCGCGGGCGCGGCGGCGCTCGCCGCGCGGTGCCTGCTGCCGCCCGATCCGGTGCATGAGGAGGGTCACGCCCCAGCGTTCTCGGATCGCATGGCAGGCCTGGGCGGCTTGCTGCGCGACCCGGCGTTCATGACGGCGGTGGTCTCGGCCGGCCTGATCCAGTCGGCCCACGCCTTCTACTACGGCTTCTCGACGCTCGCCTGGAAGCAGCAGGGCATCCCCGCGGCCACCACCGGCTTGCTCTGGGCGGTGGGCGTCATCGCCGAGATCATCTTCATGTGGTTCATGGAACCCTGGCGGCGGCGGGTGGGGCCGCGCAGCCTGCTGGTGCTGGGCGGGGCGGCGGCGATCGTGCGCTGGACGGCGCTGGCCTTCGCGCCGCCGCTCTGGCTGCTCTTTCCGCTGCAGGCCATGCATACGCTGTCCTACGCGGCGACCTTCATGGCTTCGCTGCAGCTCGTCGAGCAACTCTCCGGCCCGCGCAACGCCTCGGCGGCCCAGGCGCTGAACTCGGCGCTGTCGGGCGGGGTGCTCGCGGGGCTGGCCACCATGGCCTCGGGGCCGCTGTTCGACCGCTTCGGCGCGCGCGGCTATCTTCTGATGACGGCCATGTGCGTGGTCGGCGTCGCGGGAGCTCTGCGGCTCTATGGCCTGCGCCGGCTCGATCCGGCCTGAAGGGAGCAATATGGCGCGAATCCGCTTCTGCCGAGGCCGCGCCTGAGTGCTTGGTGGACGCGACGGCGCCTGGCTTAGCGTTCGCAAAATAATGGAGGACAGGCATGCGGGCGCTCAGCGTTTCGGACCCCTGGGGCTTCGACCAGATCAAGATCGTGGAGACGGCCGATCCCTCACCGGGGGCAGGCGAGGTGCTGGTGCGGATGCGCGCGGTCTCGCTGAACTACCGCGACATGCTGATGGTGCGGGGCATGTACGCCCGCGGGCCGGCGCAGTCCGGCGGGCCGATCACGCCCTTCTCCGACGGCTGCGGCGTCGTCGAGGCGGTGGGTCCGGGCGTGACGCGGGTGAAGCCCGGCGACCGGGTGGCGTCGCTGTTCTTCCAGGCCTGGAACGCCGGCCCGCCGACGCTGGAAAAGCTCTCGTCGTCGCTGGGGTTCCCGATCCCCGGCGTCGGGCGCGAACTGGCCGTGCTCAGCCAGGATGGGGTCTCCAGGGTCCCGGATTTCCTGAGCGACGAGCAGGTGGCGACCTTGCCTTGCGCGGCGCTGACCGCCTGGCGGGCGCTCTTCGAGGACGGAAACTTGCCGCCGGGCGATACCGTGGTCCTGCAGGGCACCGGCGGGGTTTCGATCTTTGGCCTGCAGTTTGCGCACGCGGCCGGTTACCGGACCCTGATCACCTCGTCCTCCGACGAGAAGCTGCAACGGGCCAAGGCGCTGGGGGCCGACGAACTGGTCAACTACCGCGAGGTTCCGGAGTGGGGGAATGCGGTGCGCGACGCCACGGCTGGCCGCGGCGCGGACCTGATCATAGAGGTCGGCGGCGGCGGCACGATCGAGCAGTCCATGCGGGCCATCAAGGTCGGCGGCCACATCGCCATCGTCGGCGTCGTCGCCGGGATGGGCGGGAATTTCAACCCGGCGGCGCTGATCGGCAATTCCGCCAGGCTGCAGGGCCTCTCGGTCGGCTCGCGCGAGATGTTCGAGGCCATGTGCCGGGCGATCGAGCTGCACCGCATCCAGCCGGTGGTCGACAAGGCGTTCCCCTGGACCGAGGTCGCCGCCGCCTTCACCGCCATGCAGGCCGGCCAGCACTTCGGGAAGATCGTGCTGCAGTTCTGAGCCGCCTAGATCACCGGGTCGAAGGCGCCGCCTTCCAGCCAGGCAAAGATTTGCTCAGCGGCCTCTTCCGGGGTCATGGCGGTGGTGTCGATGCGGATCTCGGGGTTTTCCGGCGCTTCGTAGGGCGAGGAGATACCGGTGAAGTTCTTCAGCTCGCCGGCCCGGGCCTTGGCGTAGAGGCCCTTCACATCGCGGCGCTCGGCCTCGGCGAGCGGCGTGTCGACGAACACCTCCACGAATTCGCGCTCGCCCATCAGCTCGCGGGCCATCCGGCGCTCGGCGCGGAACGGCGAGATGAACGAGACCAGCACGATCAGCCCGGCGTCGACCATCAGCTTCGCCACCTCGGCGACGCGGCGGATGTTCTCGACCCGGTCCTCCTCGGTGAAGCCCAGGTCCTTGTTGAGGCCATGGCGGACATTGTCGCCGTCCAGCAGGTAGGTGTGGCGGCCCTCCACGTGCAGGCGCTTTTCCACCAGATTGGCGATGGTCGACTTGCCTGAGCCCGAGAGGCCCGTGAGCCAGACCACACGCGCCTTCTGGCCTTTGGCGGCCGAGCGGGTCTGTTTGTCGACGTCCAGCGCCTGCCAGTGGATGTTCTGCGAGCGGCGCAGCGCGAAGTGCAGCATGCCGGCCCCCACCGTGCGGTTGGAGATCCGGTCGATGAGGATGAAGCCGCCCAGGTCCTTGTTCTCGGCATAGGGGTCGAAGGCGATCGGCGCGTCGGTGGAGAGGTTGCAGACGCCGATCTCGTTGAGCTCCAGCCGGGTGGCGGCCAGACGCTCCAGCGAGTTCACATTGACCTTGTACTTGGGCTCGCCGATCTGGGCGGCGACGACGCGGGCGCCGATCTTCATCAGATAGGGGCGGCCGGGCAGCATCGGCTCGTCGTCGAACCAGACCAGCGTGGTCTCGAACTGGTCGGCGACGGCGGGCGGATTGGCCGAGGCGGCCAGCACGTCGCCGCGGCTGATGTCGATCTCGTCCTTCAGGGTCAGCGTCACCGACTGGCCGGCCACCGCTTCGTCGAGGTCGCCGGTGAAGGTGACGATGCGCTCGACCGTGCTCTCGCGGCTGGAGGGCAGGACCTTCAGCTTGTCGCCGGGCCGCACCACGCCGGACGCGATCAGGCCCGAGAAGCCGCGGAAGTCGAGGTTCGGACGGTTCACCCACTGGACCGGCATGCGGAAGGGCTTGTCGCGCAGGTCGTCCTCGACAGGGGCGTCTTCCAGCCAGCGCAGCAGGGGCGGACCGGAATACCAGGGCATCTGCGCACTGGGCTCTGTGATGTTCTCGCCTTTCAGGGCCGACATCGGGATAGCGGTAAAGGTCGTGATGTCGATCTGGTCGGCGAACACGCGATATTCGGCGACGATCTCGTCGAAGCGGGCCTGGGACCAGTCCACCAGGTCCATCTTGTTGATCGCCAGCACCACGTGGCGGATGCCCAGCAGGTTCACGAGATAGCTGTGGCGCCGGCTCTGGGTCAGCACGCCCTTGCGCGCATCGATCAGGATCACCGCGGCGTCGGCGGTGGAGGCGCCGGTGACCATGTTGCGGGTGTACTGCTCGTGGCCAGGGGTGTCGGCGACGATGAACTTGCGCTTGTCGGTCGAGAAGAACCGGTAGGCCACGTCGATGGTGATGCCCTGCTCGCGCTCGGCGGCCAGGCCATCGACCAGCAGGGCGAAGTCGATGTCGCCGCCCTGCGTGCCCACCTTCTTCGAATCGGCTTCCAGCGCGGCCAGCTGGTCCTCGAAGATCATCTTCGAATCGTAGAGCAGGCGGCCGATCAGGGTCGACTTGCCGTCGTCCACCGAACCGCAGGTCAGGAACCGCAGCAGCGACTTGTGCTGGTGCTGCTCGAGATAGGCCTCGATGTCCTCGGAAATCAGGTCCGAGACGTTCATTTCGAACTTGGAGGCGGCCACTAGAAGTACCCCTCCTGCTTCTTCTTCTCCATCGAGGCGGCCTGGTCGTGGTCGATGACCCGGCCCTGGCGCTCCGAGGTGGTGGCCAGGAGCATCTCCTGGATGATCTCGGGCAGGGTGGCGGCGGTCGATTCGATGGCCCCGGTCAGTGGATAGTCGCCCTGGGTGCGGAAGCGGATCGAGCGCATCTGCGGGACTTCGCCGGGCAGCAGCCGCATCCGGTCGTCGTCGACCATGATCAGGTTGCCGTCGCGCTCAACCACCGGCCGCTCACCGGCGAAGTAGAGCGGCACGATGGGGATGTCCTCCAGGTAGATGTATTGCCAGATGTCGAGCTCGGTCCAGTTGGAGATCGGGAAGGCGCGGAAGTTCTCTCCGGGGCCTTTGCGGGTGTTGTAGAGCCGCCAGAGTTCGGGCCGCTGCAGCTTGGGGTCCCAGCGGTGCTGGGCCGAGCGGAACGACAGGATCCGCTCCTTGGCGCGGGACTTCTCCTCGTCGCGCCGGCCGCCGCCGAAGGCCGCGTCGAAGCCGTACTTGTCGATCGCCTGCTTCAGGCCCTCGGTCTTCCACATGTCGGTGTGCAGCGAGCCGTGGTCGAAGGGGTTGATCCCCCGGGCCTCGGCCTCCGGGTTCTTGTGGACGATCAGCTCCATGCCCGTCTCGCGGGCCATCCGCTCGCGCATCTCGTACATGGCGCGGAACTTCCAGGTCGTATCGACGTGGAGCAGCGGGAAGGGGGGCTTCGACGGATAGAAGGCCTTCATCGCCAGGCGCAGCATCACCGCGCTATCCTTGCCGATGGAGTAGAGCATCACCGGGTTCTCACACTCGGCCACCACCTCGCGGAAGATGTGGATGCTCTCGGCTTCCAGGCGCTGCAGGTGGGTGAGCATGGACGGGGAGACGCCAGCCTTGTTCGGAACGAGAGAGGGCGCGACGCGGGCGTCCATGAGCGGACCTTACAGCAAACAGGCGAAAAACAGCCCGCCGCGGCGCGCGGCGGAACCGCCGGCCCCGGAGGCGTTACCTAGAGCGCGCGCCGCACCCGGGCAAGGCGAGGCGCCCCCAGGAATTCTCTAGGCGGATACAGGGGAGGTGGCGGGCTCAGGCCGCCTTGGACGCCGGCGGCTGGATCGGCGAGGCCTCGGCGATGATCTCCTCGAGCTGGGCGCGCAGCTCGCGGCCGGCCTCGGTGAGATGGATCGTCTTGCCGCGCGGGGTCTGGGTGACCTCGATCAGACCCAGGGCCGGAGACATGGCGCCCTCGGTGTCGGGAGCCGAGAAGGCCCGGATCGTCCGCGATGCCGTGGCCAGGTAGAAGCCCGACACCTGCGCCAGGTCGAGGATCGTCAGGCCCTCGTTCTCGCAGGTGTACATGAAGGCGATCATGTTACCGAGCGTGATACCTGGATGCAGGTCGCGGAACAGTTCCAGGGTTTCGAGGATCGAGTTACGCTGTCTCACGACGGCGGTCCGCATAGTGCTGCAGCACGCCGCTGCGACGCAGCTTTTCCGGACGCTTGACCGGCGTCAGGCGCGGGCCGCGGCGCTCCTTGATGGTCATCACCACCTGCGGATATTCGCCCTGCAGCGTCTCCACGTAACGTTGCAGGGCGCCCTGGTGCTCCGCGGCCTCGATGAAGTCCGCCGCCTCGATCTCGATCGAGATGTCGATACGCAATTTGAGAGTCATCTGGCCTCGACCGCTTTGGGCCGCGCCACTTGGAAATGTTCCATATGATGTGAGCCCCCACCCGCATGTTCCTATAACTTACGACAACGTACCCCGCTATTATAACAAACTTATGCGGTAACTCGAGCGTAATCACTTGCGCAATCGGTTACAGTCTGTGTGCTTTCGGTGACGCGTGCGTCACGAACGATACAGCCAAGTCGATCACAACTAGACCTCCAGTCATCCGCAGATAGCCTGCTCCCACCTGCGCAGAATCTTGCGCGATTTTAGACGAGCACTTGGCTGCCGAGAGGTCGCCGAATGTGCTGAAGGGGCAAATACGTGAAATTCAATCGCACTGAACTGCGGGAGCGCCTGCTGGCCTCCTCGATCCTTTGTGGCGCGATCTTCCTTGGCCTGACGGCCACTCAGGCCGTCGCCGCCGAAGCGGAAGCCAACGACGTCTCCGAGATCGTCGTCACCGGTTCGCGCATCCAGGTGCCCGGCCTCCAGTCGGCCAGCCCCATCACCACCGTGGGAGCGGAAGAGATCCGCCTGCAACAGACGTCCGAAGTGGAAAAGATCATCCGCTTCCTGCCGGTGTCCGTTCCCGGCGACGGCGATGCGCGTAACAATGGTACAGCGGGCGCCACCACCATCAACCTTCGGGGCCTCGGTCCCCAGCGCAACCTGATCATGGTCGATGGCAAGCGCGTCACGCCTTACAACACCGATGGCCGGGTCGACGTTTCGATCATTCCGACCGCGATGCTTGAGCGTGTGGACGTGATCACCGGCGGCGCTTCGGCGGTGTATGGTTCCGACGCGATTTCGGGCTTGGTGAACTTCATCCTGAAGCGAAACTTCGAAGGCCTCGAGACCGATGTCGGTTTCAGCCAAACAGGCCATAAGGACGGCCAGACCTATCGCGCGTCGGTGACCCTCGGGGCCAACGTGGCGGACGGCCGCGGCAACGTCGCCATGAACGTCGGCTACTCGAAGCGCGAAGGCGTTCTGCTGGGCGACCGGCCTTTCGGCCAGATCGGCATCGACACCCCCACGGGCTTTGGTCTCGGCGTCTCGGCGCCGCCCGAACCGACCAACTGTTCAGGCCCCGGCGCGGTCGCCAACGCCTTCAACGGCTCGACCACCACCGTCCCAACCCGCCTGGCGATCGCCGGCGTGGGCGGCAGCCTTGGCCAGATCCACGACGACCGCACGATCGGCCCCAACTGCAGCACCTTCAACTTCAACCCCTTCAACTACTATCAGACGCCGAACGAGCGCTATAACGCCCTCGCGGTGGGCCACTTCGACGTCACCGAACACGTCACGGCCTATGCCCGTGCGATGTTCACCCACACCAACGTAAAGCAGCAGGTCGCGCCTTCCGGCGTCTTCGGCAGCGCGTTCTTCGTGCCGTTGCAAAACCCCTTCCTTTCGACGCAGGCTCGTAACCAGATCCTGACCGAGGCTGAAGCGGCCCGCGTGGGAGGCCGACTGCCCGCGACCAGCTGGCGCGACCTGAACGCCAACGGCGTCGTCGATGTGGCTGACGATGTGAGCCTGGTCATCCGCCGCCGCACCGGGGAACTGGGCCCCCGCTCGACCAGCTACGAGAACACCAACTACCAGATCATGGTCGGACTGCAGGGCGACCACGCGCTCGGGCTCGACAACTGGAACTGGGACGTCTCGTTCCTGCGCGGCGAATCAGACCGCACCAACACCTTCGCCGGCTACTCGAACCTGGCGAACATCGAAAACGCCGTGAACGCGGTCAGCACGACGGCTTGCCGCACCGGTGGTTCGGCCTGCGTCCCGATCGACCTCTTCGGTCCCTACGGCGCAATCACCCCGGCGATGGCGGCCTACTCCGGTGCGACGGCCCTGCAGCACGACACCTATGTGCAGCAGGTGTTCAACGCCAACCTCGGCGGGCCGATCAGCTTCCTCAAGAGTCCGCTGGCCGCGATCCCGCTGGCCTTCAATGTCGGCGTCGAATACCGCGAGGAAACCGGCGCGATCAATCCGGACGAGTGCCTGAAGCTGGCCCCCGCGAGCTGCCTCGGCGGCGCCGGCGGCAACACCCTGCCGATCCACGGCGGCTTCAGTGTCAAGGAAGTCTTCGGCGAAGCGATCCTGCCGCTGATCTCGGATCAACCGTTCGCCAAGTCGCTCGATATCGAACTCGGCTACCGCTACTCTGACTACGACCCCACGGGCGTCAACAAGACGTGGAAGTATGGTGTGAACTGGACACCGGTCGACGGCCTGCGTCTGCGGGCCATGCAACAGCGGGCGGCTCGCGCGCCGAACGTCGGTGAACTGGCCGCTCCGATCGTCACCGCGCTCCGGAACGCTACCTTCGACCCCTGCTCCGTCGGCAACAGGACACCGATCTCGGCAGCGCTGCGCGCGCTCTGCATCTCGACCGGCCAGACGGCGGCTCAGGTCGGAACCGTGCAAGACATCGTGTCCAACCAGGTCGGGACCTTCGAAGGCACCAATCTTGCCCGCCTGCCTGGCCCGGAACTCGCCGACACTACGACGATCGGCTTCGTCTGGACGCCGAGCTTCATACCGACCCTGCGCAGCCCGTCGCTCTCGGTCGACTACTACAAGATCAAGATCGACAAGGTGATCGGAGCGTTCTCCGCCCAGGAGCTTCTGGACGGCTGCTACGTTCGCGGCGACGCCTCCGCCTGCTCGAATATCGTGCGGGTGAACGGCGACATCGCCTCGCCGGCATCCGGCGTGCGGCGGTTCACGACCAACCTCAAGAACGCCAGGGCTTCGGGGATCGAAGTGAACGCCGCGTTCGGCCTTGGCCTCGACGATCTTGGCCTGTCGGACAGCTACGGCAGCCTGCAGTTCTCGTTCAACGCCAACTACTACCTTAAGAACGACAGCCAGAGCAGCGACACGGTCCCGATCATCGACTGCAAGGGCTTCTACGGCACCACCTGCGGCAGCCCGACCCACAAGTTCCGCTTCGTGCAACGCACCAGCTGGACCATGGGCCCGATGCAGCTCTCCTACCTCTGGCGCTATGTGGACAAGGTGAAGGTCGAGACCGTCCAGATCCCGACCACGTTCAAGGACTTCCAAACCATCAAGGCCTACAGCTGGATCGACCTGACCGGCAGCTACGGCATTACCGACAACGTGAAGGTGACGGTTGCCGTCCAGAACGTGTTCGACAAGAAGGCCCCGCTCCTCGGCAACGGGATCGGCACCACCTCGGCGAACTCCGGCAACACCTTCCCCAGCGACTACGACACCCTGGGCCGGGTCTACGCGATCGGCGCCAACCTGCGCTTCTAGTCCAGGCGACTGGGCGAGGGGAAAACGGCGGGCCTTGCCCGCCGTTTTCTTTTTCCTGGCCCACCGATCACTATAGGCTTGCCGCCAATCCAAGAAGGACCCTGGTCCCGTTCGGACCCCCCAAGGATGACCGATCAGCTGAACTCCCTGATGCAGGCGGCCGGCGAGGCGGCGAATTCTGGCCGCTGGCACGACGCTGAACAGCTTTGGCGCGACGTCCAGCGGCTCGACCCGCACAATCCCAAGGCGCACTTCAGCCTTGGAGTCCACGCCTTCCAGCGACGCGACCTGGCGGGCGCGCTGGCGCATTTGACGGCGGCCCGGCAGGTCTCGCCGAACGATCCGCAGATCCTGCTGACGCTGGCGATCGTCCAACGCGAGCGCGGTGATACGGCGGGCGAGTGGGAGGCGATCAACGGCGCCTTGGCCGCCGACGCCTACTTCTTGCCCGGCCTCCTGGCGAAGGCCGGACTTCAGGAACGGTTTGACCGCCCAAGAGCCGCCGCCGCCACCTATCGCAACGCCCTCAAGGTTGCGCCGCCGCCGCCGCACTGGCCGCCGGAGCTGCGCCCTCAGCTCGCCCACGCCCGCGCCTTAGTCGATGCGGACACAGCAGCGTTCACCGATTTTCTCGATGAGCGGATGGAGTTGGCCCGCGCGCGCCTGGAACCCGGGGATGCGTCGCGCTGGAGGGAGGCGGCGTCGATCATGAGCGGGCGCTCGCAGCCCTATCACTCGGTCGCCAATCAACTCCATGTCCCCCGGCTGCCGGCCATCCCCTTCCTCGACCCGTCGCTCTTTCCCTGGGTCGCCGCGATTGAGACGCAGACCGCGGCCATCCGCGGGGAGATCGAAGCGGTGCTGGCCGACGATGGACAAAGCCTGTCGCCTTACATCGCCTACCGGCCTGGCGAGCCGGTGAACCAGTGGGCTGAGTTGAATCATTCGACCCGCTGGGGCGTCTATCAACTCTGGCAAGGGGGCGAGGGCGTCCAACCGCACTTGTCGCGCTGTCCGGTCACGGCCAAGGCTCTCGATCTCGTGGAGATGGCCCAGATCGGCGGCCTCTGCCCCAACGCCATGTTTTCGGCGCTTGGCCCGCACACCCAGATTCCGCCGCATCACGGTGAGACGAACGCGCGTCTCGTCGCGCACCTGCCGCTGGTGGTGCCGCCCAACTGCACCTATCGGGTCGGGTTCGAGGAACGGCGCTGGGAGGTTGGCAAGGTTCTGATCTTCGACGACACCCTCGAGCACACAGCCCGCAATGACAGTGATGACGTGCGGATCGTGCTCATCTTCGATGTCTGGAATCCGCTCCTGACGAACGCGGAGCGTAACCTCGTCAACGTCATGACCGCAGCGGCCCGGGACTTCCACCTCGATCCCTGATCGACTTGGCGGCTTTCAACGGACGTGCAAACTGGCGCACGGCGGCGCGCAGGAGCCAGAACACTGGCGGCGTTCCGGGGCCCTAGGGGGAGTGGCTTCATGACGGCTGCAAGCATACCGGCGGCGGCGGGGAGCAAGGGCTACCGCTATGTGGTCGTGGGCATGCTGGCGGTGGTCTACACCTTCAACTTCATGGACCGGCAGATCATGTCGATCCTGCAGGAGCCGATCCGCAAGGAGCTCGGCCTCTCCGACACCCAGCTGGGCATGCTCACCGGGCTGGCGTTCGCGCTCTTCTATACGACCTTCGGCGTGCTGCTGGCCTGGGCGGCCGACCGCTTCAAGCGGGTCTGGATCATGGCCGCGTCCTGCGCGGTCTGGAGCCTGTTCACCGCCTTCTGCGGCATGGCCAGCAACTTCACCCAGCTGGCGCTCTCGCGGGTGGTCGTGGGCGTCGGCGAGGCGGGCGGCTCGCCGCCGTCCTATTCGCTGATCTCCGACTACTTCCCGCCGAAAGAGCGTGGCGTCGGCCTGGCGATCTATTCCCTGGGCGTGCCGATCGGCTCGATGGTCGGCGCCGGCGTCGGCGGCGCGATCGCGGCGGCCCATGGCTGGCGCATCGCCTTCATCGCCGTAGGCCTGCCGGGCCTGGCGCTGGCGCTGCTGATGCTGCTGCTGATCCGGGAGCCCAGGCGCGGCGGGCTGGATGCGATGGCCGCGGGGGCCACCTCGCACGATCCCGCTCCGCCGATGCTGAGCGCCATCGCCAGCTTCTTCGCCAGCCGCACCATGGTGCTGGTGGCGATCTCCTCGGGCCTCTCGGCCTTCGTCGGCTACGCCATGCTGAACTGGAACCCGTCGTTCCTGATACGGGTGAAGGGGATGAGCCTGGCGCAGGTCAGCGCCTACTACGCCCTGGTGCTGGGCATCACCGGCATGATCGGGACCTTCGGCGCCGGCTGGCTGGTGGACCGCCTGAGCCTGCGCGACAAGCGTTGGTACAGCTGGGTTCCGGCGATCGCCTTCCTCCTGACCATCCCGGCGCTGGCGGGCCTCCTGTGGGCGCCCACCTGGCAGATCGCGCTCATGTTCCTGGCCGTGCCGTGCCTGCTCAACAACATGTATCTCGCCCCGGCCCTGACCGTGGTGCAGAACGCCGCGCCGCCGGCGCGGCGGACCATGTCGGGGGCGATCCTGCTCTTCATCCTCAACCTGGTGGGTCTGGGCGGGGGGCCGCTCTACGTCGGCTTCATCTCCGACCACGCCAAGGCGCAGTACGGCGAGCACTCGCTGATCATCGGCTTCGCCGCGCTCTTCCCGGTGATCATCCTCACCATCCTGGCCCATATCGCCGCCTCGATGTCGATCGCGCGGGACAGGCGGCTGGCCGCGGCGGTCTAGGATCCGCCTGCTGCGCAGGCAGGACTCGGAATTTGTTCAGCTTCGGCCGCTAGGCTCGGTCGCGAAGTTTGAGCCCCCGGCGTTTCCTTGTAAGAGGGCCGTCGGGGCCGACGTCCCCTGGCGGCGCGTGGGCCGCCGTGAGCCAAGAAAGACCGCATGAAGATCCTGATTACGGGCGGGGCCGGGTTCATCGGGTCCGCCGTCGTGCGCCGGGCCATCGCCGATGGCCACGAGGTGGTGAACCTCGATGTGCTGACCTATTCGGCGAACCTCGAGAACGTGGCCTCTGTCGCGGCCGACCCGCGTTACGTCTTCGAGCAGGCCGACATCTGCGACGAGGCCGCGGTGCGCGCGATCTTCGCCCGCCACAAGCCCGACGCCGTCATGCACCTGGCCGCCGAGAGCCACAACGACCGGGCCATCGAAGGCCCGCTGGACTTCGTGCGCACCAACGTCATGGGCACCGCCGTCCTGCTGGAGGCCGCCCGCGCCCACTGGTCGGGCCTGCCCGACGAGAAGAAGGCCCAGTTCCGCTTCCATCACGTGTCGACCGACGAGGTGTTCGGCGCGCTCGGCGAGGACGGCCAGTTCACCGAGGACACGCCCTACGATCCCAACTCGCCCTATTCGTCGAGCAAGGCCGGCGCCGACCACTTGGTGCGCGCCTGGGCCCGGACCTATGGCCTGCCCTGCGTCCTGACCAACTGCGCCAACAACTATGGCCCGTTCCAGTTTCCCGAGAAGCTGATCCCGACCGTGATCACCCGCGCCCTGGAGGGCAAGTCGATCCCGGTCTACGGCGACGGCCGCCAGGTGCGCGACTGGCTGCACGTGGATGACCACGCCGAGGCGCTGCTGCTGGTGCTGCAGAAGGGCCGGCTGGGCGAGACCTACTGCATCGGCGGCGACTCCACGAAGCGCAACCTGGACGTCATCCACATGCTCTGCGCGGCGCTGGACAGGTTCGCGCCGGCCAACACCGCCCACGCCGACAAGATCGCCTTCGTCGCCGACCGGCCGGGCCACGACTTCCGCTACTCGATCGACGCCTCCAAGCTGGAGGCGGAGCTCGGCTGGGCGCCCACGCGGCCGCTCGAGGTCGGCATGGAGGAGACCGTGCGCTGGTACGTGGACAACCGCGAGTGGATCGACGGTATCCGCCAGCGCGGCTTCCGGTCCGAGCGGCTGGGCCTCGTCAAGGCATGACGGTGCGCATACTGCAGTTCGGGACCACCGGTCAGGTGGCGCGCGAGCTTCTGGCGCAGGCCAAGGATCACGACGTGGCGATCACCGCGCTCTCGCGCGCCGAAGCCGACCTGGAGGACCCCGAAGCGGTGGCCCGGGCGGTGGCGGCCCATCCGGCCGACCTGGTGGTCGTGGCGGCCGCCTACACCGCCGTGGACCTAGCCGAGAGCGAGCCGGGCAAGGCCCACGAGGTCAACGCCGAGAGCCCCGCGGCCATCGCCGGCATGTGCGGCGACCACGGACCCGCCATGGTCTGGTTCTCCACCGACTATGTGTTCGATGGCGAGAAGGGGCAGGCTTACGTCGAGGACGATACGACGCGGCCCCTCAATATCTACGGCGCTTCCAAGCTCTCCGGCGAGCGGATGGTGCTGGCGAGCTGCCCGCGCGCCCTGGTGCTCCGGACGTCCTGGGTGGTTTCCAGCCACGGCAAGAATTTCGTCAAGACCATGCTGCGGCTGGCGGGGGAGGGGAATCCGATCAAGGTGGTCGATGACCAGTTGGGTCGCCCCACGTCGGCGGCAGACCTGGCGGGCTTCGTACTCTCCCAGGCCGCGCGGCTGGCCGCCGGCAAGGCGGGCGACGCCATCTATGGCGTCCACCACTTCGCCAACGCCGGCGAAACCAGCTGGAAAGCCTTTGCCGAGGGCGTGTTCGATCTGGCGCTCGGCCAGGCCGCGCCACAGGTAGGCGCCATCGCCACCGTCGATCGGCCGTCGCCTGCGCGCCGGCCGATGCGCGGCACGCTCGACACCGGCAAGCTCGAGCGGGTGTTCGGCGTCACGCCCAGGCCCTGGCGCGCCGCGCTGGCCGATATCGTGACGGAACTGAAGGCGGACCGGAGGTCGGCGGCATGAGGCGCGGCATTATCCTGGCGGGCGGTTCGGGCACGCGCCTGCACCCGCTGACCCTGGCGGTCTCCAAGCAGCTGCTGCCGGTCTACGACAAGCCGATGATCTATTACCCGCTGTCGGTCCTGCTGCTGGCGGGCTGCCGCGAGGTGCTGATCATCACCACGCCCGAGGACCAGGCCGGCTTCAAGCGGCTGCTGGGCGACGGCTCGCAGCTGGGCATCGAGATAACCTACATCGTCCAGCTGAAGCCCGATGGCCTGGCCCAGGCCTACATCCTCGGCGAGGAGTTCGTGAACGGTGAGCCCAGCGTGATGGTGCTGGGCGACAACATCTTTTTCGGCCAGAACTTCACCCAGTCGCTGCGGGCCGCCGATGCACGCGCCAGCGGGGCCACGGTGTTCGGCTACCTGGTGCAGGATCCCGAACGCTATGGCGTGGTGGAGCTCGGTCCCGGCGGCGTCGCCCTGGGCATCGAGGAGAAGCCGGCGGTCCCGAAGTCCAACTATGCAGTGACGGGCCTCTATTTCTACGACGGCCGGGCCAGCCAGTTCGCCAAGACGCTCAAGCCCTCGCACCGCGGCGAGCTGGAGATCACCGCGCTGAACCAGGTCTACCTGGAGGCCGGCGAGTTGAATGTCGAGCTGCTGGGCCGCGGCTTCGCCTGGCTGGACACCGGCACCCACGACAGCCTGATCCAGGCTGGTGAGTTCATCCGCACGGTCGAACAGCGCCAGGGCCTGCGGATCGGCTGCGTCGAGGAGATCGCCTATCGGCGCGGCTGGATAGACGCCGGCCAGCTGCGCAAACTTGCCGATATCCAGCACAAGAGCGAGTACGGCCAGTACCTGCGCCAGCTCGCCGACCGGCCGCTGGCCCCGGAAGAAGCCGAATAGTCGTAAAACCGTAGGCTTGGCGCGTTAGCCCTCAGGAGAAGAGGGCGCGGATGCCGATGGCTGCGCCGACCCACAGGCTCACGGACGCGCAGGCGGCAATGGCCAGACCGAACCCCAGCGGCAGGCGGCGGGAGCCGGAGACCGTTTCACTACGGGTATCGACATCCTGGAATGACACGTCCGCTGGCATCGCTCTTGCTCCAGTCAGGCCCGAGGGCTCGCCCGTCTCAAATACGACGGACGCACTTAAGGGTTCGTGGCCAGGAATGGAAAACGCGGCCTTAAGCATCGCGGTCATGCAGGAGCCCGGCGAGCAGGGCGCGGTTCAAGTGGGGGCGACGGGCGTGAGCGTCTTGGCTGACAACACCGGTTTCGAGCGACGCGCCCTGGGCCCGGCGCAGTTCGCTGTCGCCACGAGCGGCCTGAAGCGTGTGTTCGACATTCTGGTTGCGGCGTGGGCTCTGCTGCTGTTCCTGCCGCTGTTGTTGGTGGTGATGGTGGC
>Ga0307517_10002891_pt1 | contig 27235 bp, 24 predicted proteins | sample 23_EM_MG_FD_194515 | JGI IMG/M metagenome (GOLD analysis project Ga0307517, IMG submission 194515) | Populus trichocarpa ectomycorrhiza microbial communities from riparian zone in the Pacific Northwest, United States - 23_EM | ecosystem: Host-associated > Plants > Roots > Unclassified | place... | reverse complement strand
ATAATACACAAACGCCACGCAGACATACCCGCCCAAATGACCAGGCACTCGAAACAGAATTCGTGCGAGCAGCGTGGAATCAGCGTACGGTCGGTCAGTGGCTGCAGGCAGATGCTACATTGGTTGTCCACATCCTCTTCCCCTTCCATCCCCACAAAAAGGTCATCGTTCGAGTGAGATAGCTCCGGGGGCGGGGACTCGAGCTTTATGCGCTTGGTTGGGGGAGGAGAGTCTTGCATGTGCAGCCACACCACGGTCACTGGCAGAGAGGAACAGTCCTCGATCACTTCGGCATTACGCGTTCCACTGCTCCCACGAATACGACATCTACTTCGAATCCGTGCCACTACCAAAAATATTGGAGACCTGGTTTTTGGTCCAACAGTCTCCGGAAAGCACCAATGGCTGACCGTTCGTAAACCCCGTCTCGCACGATGGCATGCGGTTCGGACGATCTCCGGAATTACGGGCGGAAGACGGTATATCATGGTAGCGCCTGTGCAACAAGAGCTCACGTTTTGGGCTCTTCATCGCTAAAGACAGACCGGCGCTGTGTTCTGCACGCCCGTCTCGTGCGTCTTCCTAGCTACTTCCGGGATCTCGGGTCTGGTAGGTACCTGACCACACCTCGATACTACGAGGCGGTGCGGATAAACTTACACCTACTGCGCAGGCCCAACCCACCGGCGGCCGTAATTTCATCGACGACGGACCCAAGAGGCCGTGATGGTCCTGGCTTAAATGGTTGTACGCACAATGTGTATGGGATCCTGTTGTCTTTGTCATAGAGATTTGCAAGAATACAAAACAGGCGCTCGACCGCCCCGACGGTCTGTTTTGGTCGTCACACATCGCAAGTACTCCGGTCTTCCCTCCGGAGGGCTCTCGCTGGACTCTATTCGCGGGTAGGTGATGCAGACGAAGGCTCGACTCCACTTCGCCCCGGTTTACGCAGTCCGGCTGCGATACTTGACTTGTATATGAACGGGGCCAAAACCATCTCTGGTCGCCACAACAGTCCCTCATCCCCTTCCTCCTCTTCCCTAATGTCATCGATTGAACATCTGAGCCTCGTCGAGCGTGTCTTCGGTACACCGATTCTATTCTTCTCGCCGTGGATAAGCCACTGACGAACCCACAGGATACATCCCCAACGGTGCTCTCGCACTTGCAGGGGTGATCGCATACGCAATAGTTGGAGTGGCGCTGTCGCTCAGGGTTTTCACCTCTAAGGCATGGTGGGGATTGTGCTTGCCAATAGGTTCATTCTGTGAGACATCCTCGCCTACCGTTCTCTACCATGTCTCGAACATGCATCCTCTTCCATCCAGGCGAAGCAGTGGGCTTCACTATCCGATACATATCCAAAAACCACCCAGACAGCAACATTCTCCTCGCCATACAGCAACTATTTATCATCTGCGCACCAGCTGCATTTCTCGCCTTCAATTACATCGTCTACGGCCGCCTCATCTCGTCCGTTGGTCCACAACATTCGATCGTGAAACCCCAGAAGGTAGCAAAGATATTCGTCATCAGCGATATCTTCACCTTCTTGATACAGGTTCGTATCAATCTTTTCAACGGGGTATATGCGTACGGTGGATGCTCATGAAATTCACCTTCTGAAAGGCCGGCGGAGGTGGTCTTTCAACCGCTGAAAAAACGGCAAATGTTGGGGAAAAGGTCATTCTCGTGGGCCTTATCCTGCAAGCTATTTCCTATGGTTTCTTCTGTATCCTCTTGGTCAAGAGTCACATCAGCATCAAATCAAGTGACGCGTTCAAAACGCACAATTCGTGCATCGTGCTCATCTGGGTGTTGTACTTTTCTTCTGCCTTAATCTCCGTACGTCCGCCTCCATTCTGACCACGATCGCAACCTCTAAACTCCCGCGTAGCTCCGCTGTATCTACCGCGTCGTAGAATTCTCTCAAGGACGCCATGGTTACCTCCTTACCCATGAAGGCAAGTCCCCAGTCCCGGAGTGTTCTCTTAGTATAGCGTCAACTTACGTGAAATGCAGTCTTCCTCTATGCCCTGGATACATTGCCTCTACTCTTGGCGATAATTGTCTACATTCCTTGGTGGCCAACTAAGTATATTAAGTACGATAAGTACGAGGGTGCGGAGATGGCTGGGGTACCCCGCCCTTGAGCTTGATCGATGATCTAGGTTCACGTGGGTTGACACAGGACGTGCGCTTTGTAACGTTTAGTTATATTTAAATCATAATATTACGAGCAACATTACAAGCCCCGCGAACTCGACCTTACATTCCGCTTCGGTGGGGTGTGGTACAGTGTCACTTGGTTGGAAACTGTACTGCCCTGCGAGGGCTCCGTGACAATATGGTCTGACTTTGGGATTCCCAAGGCTGGACTGACGCCTGTGGACGGGTCCTCAGACGACGGAGACAGTCGTCACAATGACCACCGAGGCGAGAAAAGGGAGTATCTCGGAGTGCGCAGGCGCCGAGCTTGCCCATGATTCACTCCGAGACGGTGCTGGCCGCATTTATGCAGCCGCAAACAATCCGAACGGTTAGGCGGGGTACATTCCGCCGATCTTGAAAGGTGGATCGTTGCCAATCGCATAGGTCGTAGGTGGGTGGCTAATAGTGCCGCGGGTGTGATTGCAGGTTGGACAGACGACAAGGAGGAGTGAAGATAAGATAGTAGTGCATAGGTACATCGATAACAAGGCGGCTGGTGAGCAACATAGAGATGAGTTGGAACTTTATCAACACCCTCCGACCTCTGTTCAAATCTATGGGTTAGTAAATGATGAACCAGCGAAGTCGAAGAATAAAACCACGGACGTTCCACCATCACATCGATCGTATCTGTACGACCACCAACGAACGATTTCGGGTCAGCACGACGCAACAAGAGGGAGAATAACGTGGGAAAGGGGGGGAGGGACGAGGGAGTATACCGACCATTGTCCTCCATCTCTAACGACGCGGGTGTATCATCGTCGTTGATCCTGTTTCCATCGTACAAAAACCTACAGATCCCCAAATGCCACGCCCGAACGCGATCAGGTTGAGGGGAACGGGGGGGAAAACACGATCAGCCTACCCATACCAGAAGCAAACCACACACGAATGGTGGTTGAGACGGTTGTTATGAACGTACCGAATTGTTCCAACGTCTTTTCCGACCTTGTTGGCATACGCCGCTTGAAGCTTCGACAGCTTCGTGTTCCGCTTGATTTTAAAGAAGACTTCCTCCCCGGAGGACGTCAAAACCTATGAATTCGATACCGCCAGGGAGAAAGACGCGAGATTGGGGCAGAAATTGTCAGCATTCACCAGTCAGATCGTGCCACTGACATGTCGAAAGGGATGGCATACCTTGATGTTGATGGGTGCAGTATCGCCACTCTCCTGCTTGGTTACTGCATCCTTGTTTGGCTCGTTGTCAGACATGATACGGAGGTTGTCAGTGGAGGTGGACGAGTTTAAATATCGAGAGGCCCCTTCCGCGGCGACGATGGTGGCTGAGGGTCAAAGGCGGATCGGACTGAGGGTGACCTTACAGTGAGGGATGATTACGTAATTATTTGAATCCACGCTTCCGGGCGGCGACTGGAAGACATAGGTGGTGTATGTACAACTACACTACGGGGAGGGGAAGAAAAGTCTAAGCGCGAGGGATACACATAGGGAGAGGAAGGGAGAAATAAAGAGGGAGGAACGGAACCACGATAATCCTTCGAGAGTCGTTTTAGCTACAGGGGAGTGCAAAATAAGGATGACAACGCGCGATATGAAGAATAAGAGATAAAGTTTAATGTCGTGCAGAGAGCTTGTTCAGCAGTTTACGCGCCGTGCTGTACTCCTCGTCTTCGTCGCTGGAGTCTTCCCAGAGGTCTCGTTCGTCAGCATTTCCGTTCCCCGAAGTCCAGGAGGCCGCGTCTCGCACGCGGTCACGAGGCGGAGACCACGGCGGTTTCTCTACTTCCCAGTCCTCTCTCGCTGGAGGAGTCTTCGAATACGTAGGAGGTAATGACATCCTCACACTCTTACGGCGCGAAGGGATACCGGTATCTGTAGACCCAATGGCAGTGGTGGATGTACCGTGAGAAAGGTCACTATCAACTCCCGTATTGACCACTGGATCTCTTGGGGGCACCGGCGGTGCGGGCGGTGAATCTGGGCGGGAATCGAGGTTTTCATGAACGGTTTCGTAGGAGGAAATGGAGGCGGTATCGTCTTCGAACGTTTCTGATATTCTGGCAATGGGGTGAGAAGGTGCAGGAGAGGATATGGAGGGGCGTATCGTCGAGGGGTTGGGAGAGGGGGTACGACTAGGGTTTCGCAATGCGGATTTCAGTGGGATTTTCGAGGGGAGAGGTTTGTCCACCAGTGGTGAAGTTGGTTTGTTGGTTGGTGTCCTCGTGGTCTCTGGGAAGCTGGCGTCCCCATTCTGCTGCGTTGGGGGGATATTTTTGAACACAGGGTCCTCCGGGCCGCGGGGAGGTAGGCTTTTTGGTCTGGCAGGCTTCGGCAGGGGGGTTTGAGGTGTGGGAGGGGGTTGAGTGTTCGCCTGTATGACCTCGGCCTCGTGTTTCAGCACTTGACTGACGGATGGAGGAGCCTTGATCGATTCCAGCCTATTGTTTGGGTTCATTGAGATCCTCGCCTCCTGGTTAACCCTGACCGCTTCCTCCACAATGCTCATCAAGTTCGTCTGAGGGTGGACTGGGTTGACGGGGGCCGAGCTTCCCGATACAGCTCGACGATGGGAACTCGTCTTAGCGGGTGTGTGGATGGTGCCAGATGTTGAGTGTTTCCTACGGGCAGGCGTGGGGGTTCGACTGATATTTGAGACCGGAGGAGCTGACATGATGCTCGCAACAGACGTGGTCAGTGAATTGTTGCGAGACAAGGACGGGCCTGGAGTGGGAAGGGGGAGATGAGGTTGGGAAGAACTTCGGCGACGAGTGATCGTCCTTGGTGGACGTGGGCGATCCTCAGTAGCCGATAACTCCCTTGGGCCACGATCAAGCGATGCGGCTCTCGCTTTTCTTTTGCTCGCGGTCGTTGGCCAACCGTGGGTTTCGAACGCGGGATGGTCAAGCGTAGATGCCCTGTTCTTGTTGCGTTTCTTCAACCTTTCACCGGTGGAGCCTGCAGAGTGTAATTCCTGCTTTGGAGGGGAAATAGCAAGATATCTGACACTGTCCTCGTCCGAAGATTCGCCCTTCACATTTCGATCCGTCCTCGACGTCCAATTCTTCTTCGGACTGCTTTTCGCGAACAAGCCGGCAATGGTCCCAAAGACTCCGTGTTTCCGATGTCCATCCTTCTCTCCTTTGTGTTTCGTCACGGGTGAACCGTTCGGAAGCGCAAGTTTCTCAGCCATTTGTATCGTGTTGACCTCGGATCGCCGTTTCGACTTGGTTCTTCGTTTCTTTGGCTCCTGTGAGTTCGCAAACCGGTCGTTCTCAACCACTTCCAAGGGCCCGTGATCCTCGCTACTGGAATCGCCCTCAACCAAGGGAAGAGGAGGGGCTTCTGTACCGGTCGGGATCGTGTGTTCGGAAATAGAGTGTGCAGGCGGGATCGCGAGTGAGTACGGTCGCGAAGATCCAGGAAAAGAGTGTCCGATATCTGAAGACCTGAGGTCAGATCGTCCTGGTGGAAGGACGAGAGCTATTTGCGAAGCGGAATGAGAAGGGAGGATGGATGAGAGGTCTGAGGGTGCATCGCCTGGGTCGGGCAGAGACTTGGAGGTAACAGGGAACCCAGGTGAATGTGGTGGAGAAACTAGAGCGGGGCTGAGGCAGGGCAAAATTGGATAGGTGGTAATAACTCACAATGGTCGTTTGTCATAGTGTCCAAACTCTCCAACGCTCTCAAACCCTCCTTGCCCATCTCACCCCACAACCACCCACAATTCACCATAGCCGTACACCTCGCGTGCAGCCCCACTCGGATAGTACCCAACCGCAGCACTTCCAGCTCCCTCTCCTTGTTTGCGAGCTGAGTCTCGCAAGCCTGAAGTTCTGACTGCGCCACATTCAACTTCGAAGAACCCTCCCCGAACACCAGCGAAGTCGATGAGCCGCTGCCACTGATGAATGCCTCCCTGGTCGGTTTCTGTTGCTTCGAAGCCTTGATCAGCCGTGTAACCCTGCACTCAAAAAAACCAGGAAATTTGATGAGAATTCCGTACCCGTGCATACCGATGAAGCGGGAAAACAATGGAAGTGTGAAGGGCTGGAAAGGGGCTCACAGAATTTCCCTATCCCGCACGATGTTCCCGACCTCCGACTCCAACTCCTTAAGCCTCCTCAATTGATCCCTCCATTCGTCAACGGTTTCAAGGTATTTCTGCAACGCCTCATCCGCACCTGCCAGCGCACCAGCGACGGCGAGGATTACCTGAGATATCGGAGGCGCAGATGCCGAAGCGTACGCTGAGAACGACGAAAGTGACGCTTGCGAAGCCTCTAGAGCGGTTCCCAGCTGTTTAGAGTATTCTTTCTCCTGGGAGAGCAGGTTGGCCAGAAGCCTCGAGTCCGCGGGTCTGTGTACCATGGGGGCGAAACCCCACGAAGTGGCAAGGCTTCAAGTTCAAGTTCCACCGCCGAGGGGCAAGCGAAGGGGTCGGGCGCCGCAGCGAACAAGGCCGTTCCTAAATTGACACGATGGTGAAAGCGAAGCGACGAGTGCGCAGGGGGGTGTAGATCTGATGCGTGACTGCCGTCGGGGAGCGGGTCATAGCCGTCACGGGCTGAGATAAGTGCCCGAGGCAGATTCCCACGGTAGGTCACTCCTCCGGAGGCAAAAACGTGGGCATTTATTTGTGTGTAGTATCGACTCGTAATAAACCGCGACGGTAAAGTGAGGTTTCGTGAGCAGAGCAAACGTGGGTGGACAAAAAAAAGGAGAAGACCTGGGGATGGATGGGGGAAGGGGGATGTATCAACAGCTGTAGGGTACAAAGCAAACGACAAATTGAAAAAGCAAGACACAAGAAATCTGCAATATGAGGAATAAACAACGGTGCAAAGCAGTAAATGCTGATGAGATAACTAGACGGACAAAATAAAAGAAAATGAACAGACTATTCCAAATGCGCATGTCCGAATGGCTCCTGCATTTCGTCCGTGTAAAGAACAAAACCGCAGCCAGAAACAACCAAGAAGGGTGTCCAACGTTTACATAGGTCGGGCGGCGGGATCAAAATGCCTCTCTGGGTGCATTCCTGGCATCGTCTCCTCGCTCCCAGTCGTCGTGACGGTGGCAGGGGCAGTGATGAACGACTGTGGCACAGAGCTGAGATCCGGGTGTTCCTCCGGGACAGTCAGGAATGCCTGCTGCCTCCCTGGAATCGGAACTGGCGCGGTCTGGCTATCCGCCCTCACCCTCACAGGGGCCAAGATAGTCCCCGCGTCGGAGTGTGCGGCTGATGATGCAACCCGTGACCGGTTCGATGGTGTTGGCATCGGCAGTGGTGATAAATACTGCGAAAGGGAATCCGACCCCGACCCGGACCCTGCATTCGAAATGACATCAACATCCTCCGTCGACCTGTGTGGGTTGGGGAGGTGTGGTTCGCTTCTTCTTGTCCAATTGGTCCTAATCGGGTGCCCGAATGTGTTGTTTTCCGGACTGCTCGGTATCAGATCCGAGTGACTTGAGTCGGAGAATTGTGCAATAGAATGGGCTCTCGACCTCGCCAAATCTAATGAGGACTGTGATGCAGCGCCGATGGAGTGAATCAGTGATTGCGCGCGTGAACGCGAGCCATGTGAGAGGGCACCGAGGGATTGGACGAGGGATTGTGTCCGTGACCGTGTGGACACGGCGGGAGATCGACTTTGTTGCGAACCTGTAGATCCATGTCGGCTCCTCGAACTTGGCCAATGCCGCATCCCACCAATCAGGGAAGCTCGAGGGCTGGGGCCAGCTGAGAGCAACCCGACGCTATCCTCTCTCTCGGCTTCCTCGATGGACCCTTCAGGTTCGGGGGTTTCAATGCGCCGCTCCTCTTCATTATCATCTTCTTGACTCGACTCGTAAACCGGTGACGGGTTGTACGGCGAGCCCGATGTACTACCACTTTCTGTCCTTGTCCTCGCCCTGGTCCTATGGTAGGCGGGTGTTGGAGAAGCGAGAAGTGTGGGACCGGTTCCAGCCCTTCCTCTCCTCTGCTGAACGTTCGGGTGACGAGGTGGCATGGGAATACCAGCGCTATCGTGTGAACGAGGGGAGCTATTATCAGCGGACCATGGCGAGTCGGTGGTCTCCGCGTTACCGGTTGACTGCGTTGACCGTGAGGGCGTGGAACGTGAATTGTGGGATTGGGGGGTGATGTGGGATCGCGATTGCGAGGAAAGACTGCTTCCACCGCGTGGCCGTCGGTACTGGAAGGGGTAGCGCGAGGGGATAGGTTGCCCGAGACTTGACATGGAGCCGGAAGTCCTTCTATCAGATGCTTCTTCAACCTCGATGTCAACATCTTCCTCACCCCCCAACTCGAGTTCTTCCTCCACTTCGTCGTTGGTGGCAACATCGGACTCCTCAACATTCTCCTTGTTTGAATCCTCTCGACTACTTCGACTACGTTGACTGCTCTTCAAGCTCTCGACAGATTTCGGATGACGGGGCGAAGGTGGGAAAGGGACTTGCTCCTCCGAAGATACTTGAGCACCGTGATGACCAACGAAAGGATATGGCAGAGACATTAAGGGACCAGAGGAGGCGGGTTTACGTGGAGTCTTCTCCTTGACGGGAGGAATGACACTCGAAAACTCGGGGACGGGGTTCTTGATCGCCTTCTCGCTGATCTCCTCGGTGGGTGAGACGCCCTGTTCGGGTCCCTCAAACAGGTCCTCCGTCAGGGCACCCCTTCGGGCAGGTTGAGGTGAAGTAGGTAAGCCAACAGCAGCCAAAACCTGCTCCACGCCCGAGAAGGGAAGTGAGGCTTCCTGGATGTCTGAAAGGGCCTTCTTTCCCGCTTTGTTAGACTTGTTCGTCTTGCAAAAATCGTAGGCTTCCATAACCCGACCGCGGGCACTATCACGCCATGACCAAGGCAAGGTGTCTGCCTCGTTGACGTCTTCAACACTGTATACAGAGGCTCTCTTCTCCGCCTCCTCTTCCTGCCATCTGAAACGAGGACCGCAAAGCCCAGCGCAGCCATGTCCACTAAGGATCCACAAACCAAGCCTATTTGTGGGTAATGGTCAGCGAACTGTTAATCCCAAAATAAACTGCGGGGGTAACGAGCGTACCAAGCACAGAGCCAAACCAAGGTCCGCCAGGCCGTCCAAGCAGCATTGGCAATCAACACACCCTCCGCGTAACCGGATAACGTTCCATCCTCAGGGCTGAAGAACGTACGATCGCGGCGGACGCCCCCAGAGTCAGCAAGCGCCAGCGTCCCAGGTTGTATGGAGGAGAAATTGAAAAGCAGAGCCAGACATAAACCTGCTCTGGGCAGGAGAAGGGCAATATTGGCCGTATTTTGAGAAAGGTACCAGCAAGTTTCGGCAATACCGTCACGAATGCTTCCACCGCGTTCTGGGTTCCAGGCTGCAGATCGAATGTGCCGCAGGAAGCTGTAGGTATCGTAGGAAGTCATGGATGCCAGGTTGAATGCAGGAGATGACAAGTAAATGGGGATAATTAGGGGGCGTTCTGAGGGAAATGCGCCTATTAGAAAAGGAGATCGTAGTACTTGGAAGAGTGAAACGCGACTTACTAACTCTCCAACGCCGATAGAAGGAATAAACGAGTTCATATACAAGGAAGACTGCAATGATCCAAGCAGCCCAACAGGCAATGTACGCAGCTGCGCCAAGGGCCCAATTCCTTCCAGACCCGGGGACACCAGGAGCGAAAGGATTGGGAAATCTAGCGACCCTGCGCGGACATAAGAGCGTTAGTAACGACGGTGAAATGAGAAAGGAAATACGACCCACTGAATTAGTATGAATACAGCATTGAAATCAAAGAAAGTTTGCAATGGGACATGGTAGAAGGTGATGATTGAAAGGAGATAGAAGTGAAGACGGGCCAAAGGAGAAGGGTTTCGCAAAAGTTGAAGGTTGAGACCGTTGGTGTTGAACCTTGGAACAAGCCCAGGTTGTCCTACCAACGTGGAAAACGCGGTCGGAGACATGCCGGTGGTGGTAGCGCGTGACCATACACGGAGGTGACCAGGTTGACTGACTCGTGTCTGATCCGTTGCCTCTCTACGTCCTCCATCCCGTTCGGTCTGGGAGTCCGCAACACTAACGATCCTGACAGATCGTGGGGTTGGCTTACGCCCAACTACGACGGGTTCGGCAGGTCCGGGGTCGGGGTGCAAGGCACCGACGAACGACTGAACGGTTGAAGCGGGCGCGGGGACTGGTGGTCGTTTTGGAAGCCACGAAGGGTAACCTTCCGAACTTTCTGATTCTCTTTTGAAATGGCCATGGGGAGACGGAGAAGAGACGGCGGGGGAGTCAGAGTTCCTGTCGACCGGCGAGGTTGATTCTGGATGGACTGGACTGGGGTCTGTGCTGTTATTTTGACGTGACATTCGTGAGCATATAAACCATATAATAAGCACAAGATGTCGTGGAGTGCCGTGGGGGGAGCGTGAGGGGAATGTGTCGCGTTAAGAAATGTTTTGAGGGGTGCGGTGGTCACAACGGCGTGCTTAGGTGTCCTGGCTGGAGAGGACAGAGGCCAGAGGAAAGAGACTAGCGAGGAGTGATATGACAGCTCTGGGGAACGCGATAGCCTCGTGTAGATGGCGACCGCCGCACAACCGCGTGTAACCTCGAAGGGGGGGGGACAAACCACGAAGAAGAGTCCCACGAGAAATGATGAAGGCAGCCGGATGATCTGCTTACCTAAATGTGCTTATCCCCTTTTAGTCATCCCACATTGTTTCCGAAATTCCAATCCTGTGGAATTCGCTCTCTCAAATAAAATAAAATAAAAGGTAGAAAGAAAGGCGGTCAAAGGGAGCGTGAGCGAAATTTTGAAGGAGCACGTTGGGTGCAGTTGCTATCCTCGAGGTAATCAGCCCAACGGTGCATTGTGTGTCCATCCTGTTGGCATGGAGAGCACTACGGCGGAAGCATTATCGCAATCAAAGTCGCTTGAGCATGGTCAGGGGAAAAACAAAAGCACATATCGGCATCGAGCCATCCGCTCGCTCCTTCTCCCCATTATCCTCAGAGGCGACGAGTGGGCACCCGTAAGCGAGCCGCCCGTGCACAGACCGTCGGCCGTACACCGAACGCCCCATCAGAAACACCAGACACGCTCGCCCTCGCGAAACGCGACCCGACGTTGTCAATTCATTTCCGGGTTCAGAACACGAGGTTACCAAACAATTCAATCCCGGACTCGTGGGATGAATAATGAAGAGTCATTCAACTTGGCACAAAGTAGATCCTATCCGTGTCTGGTCTCCCAGGATACAATGGCAGCGTAGGTGTGCGTGATGTGCCCTCGGAGGCGATATGTTTGTGCGGAAAATAAACGGGGGAGGGTATTAATTAGTATAAAGTACGGTAAAACAAACAAGGAGAAAAGGGTATAGTCGCGTCGCCGGCGGCCGACTGTACAGAATCTACGAATCTTCAACAAGGCGGGCACCCCTTTTGTCGACAGTCAGGCGGATTCTATCGCCTGTATCCACATCCTTAAACTGGGGGACACTCAGCATTGCGGCAAAAGAGGCCATCACGGGACACTCACGGTCAACTCCCTGGTCCTGTGCAGGCTCTCGATCATGTCGATTCTGTCCCTGACAGATTCCAGCTTCTCTTCGAAGCCTTCTTCCTCGACGACATCCCGTGCAGCATGGAGAATTAAGAATGAATCAGGTCGGACATTGTGGTTGATGTCGATGCTGATGATGTTGAGGCGGTCCAGTTCTAGAACAGGGATGAATTAAGACTACGAAGCCGACCATGAGAACAAAAACCTTACCTTCCATGAAATCCGCCCTCGTCATAATTTGCCGACACTCATACTGGCATGTCATGCATTTAGCCAGGAAGTGGGACAGGTTCCAAGGTCATACTCACGTAGGAGATGGCAGGTAGCGGCAGGTGATCCAAGGCAGACTCGTCTGCATCACCGGCTTCAATCTTCTCCCTCAGTTCATCCTCCTGCGCCTTCCCCCGCTTTACAAATTCTTGCAGGAGAAGCCAGGAGCATGAACTCCATTTTTGCTAGAAGATGTATTAACATTGGCGAATGCAGGTTCAGGAATAATCCTTACCTCATCCATAACGTCGTCATCACAGTCCTCAATCAGGCCAATGCGGCTCAACAGCCAGCCCCTCTCTACGGTTTTAAGGTGGTCTGCCATCTCAAGCATGTCCCGCGCCTTTGACACCCTGCTCAGGTATGACAGACGTCCGCCGACGATTGAAACAGCTTCTCGGACTGTCTCGATAGTCTCTCTCTCACGTTTGGAGTTGCGCCGCATGTTCATGGAGGCTTGGACTGCTTCTTTTTTGTCCAGGTCATAGACGGAGACCACGTGCATCCTGCTAGCGTTTCTGCCTATATCACATCACTAAGAGGTGACCATATGGATGGAGGAAATGACTTACGCATTACGAAAAATGGCCAGAAATCGTCACTACATGGAAAATCAGCAATCTGGGCGCGGGTCGTTGGCACTGTCAGGCACTCAAGCACTCACGTGCTGAACACCATGGTCATGATTCCTATAGGACAGAGGTGTCAGTATTCACGAGAATCCGAACGGCAAAATTGCGACTCACCGCTGGCAGCCCAGGCCTCCGCTCGTTGTTGCAGTTGCAGAAGCATGTCACGACCGTCGTCGTCATTGTTGAAGTAATGAACATTATTGATGATTAAGACAGGTGGGCGACCGTGTTTGAGGCTGTAACGCAAAGCCACCTTCTCGAGCTTATTAAGAGCTGCGCGAACATGAGCGATGGGGCTTCCCATAGCAATACGCAAGCTTACCCCTCTCGATGTCCAATGCGGGACCAGCTGTGGTATGAAACCCTTTCAGTCTCCAATGATATATGAATGATAGACGACCGACCTTCTCGAGGATCTCTCCGCTGAAACAATGAGGTCTGCGAGTCCTCGTTAAACTCGTAATTCAGAGCCTTGCCGAGCCTCAGCCTGAAAACCTCCAAGTCGGGATGTGCATCGCACATGGCGACACCCTCGGCTTGAATGGATGCCATCGCATCGAAAATCATTGTCGTCTTCCCCGTACCCTAATGTGAATGTTGAGATGTTCCACCCACAAGGAGGTGAAGGGTACGACGCCACCTTTGCACCGAGCAACACATAGTAATGACCCACTTCTTCTCCTTTCACAATCAGATCAATTACATCTTGTTCTCTGCGTCTGAGATGCTCGGTCCACGGTTCTGAGTCCTCAATCTCAAGTTCCAGGTCCGGCCTCTCCTGTTGTCCCTGCGTCGCTCGATGCCGTGTTCTGGCCGAGTGGGTCGCTAGTTCAAGGGCAGGGTCGTATCCGGGGCTGAAGGCATCCTCCATCTAAATCCCACACTATCGTCTCAGCGCACATACCCCTAGGATGCCGTGTGTGAAGCATACCTTGACGAGAACTTTCCATTTGTACCACTTCAGGTATGCAGTCCCGGCAACGAAAACTGTACGAGCACACATTCAGTCCCATTTCGATTCTACACGCTCACAACTTGCACGACTCACTTATACCGACACCGACAATTGTGGTTACGAGTGCATCCACAAGGCTGGACGCTTGGAAAGGTAAAAAAGGGTTTGCCCTCCTGTCCTTCCTCGGTAAATCATCGTCGGTTATACCCACGAAGGGTCGTCTGATGGTAGCTTTTCGGTGGCGGTCATCCGATCGGAGGTACCTGGCAGAATTCCTGCTCGTCGACGTGAACGACCGTGTCTGAGGTCCCTCGAAGCCGTCTTGGGTCGGGAATCGTGAACTAGAAGCGGAAACCGAGGCAGCGGGGATTGAATTTCGCGAAACGAGGGAGGGGTGAATGAATGGTTGGTGATGCAGAGAGCGCGCTGTTGGTAGGGTTGACTTTCGAGAAGGTCTTGGGTCTGCCAGCAGACGAATAACTGAACGAGTTATGTGGGGTGCTGGCCGCAGCATTGTGGTCGCAAAGGGGTGTGTTCTCCTCGCACCTTTCTCGTCGCGGAGTTCCACTCGCTGCCAACTAAACCTGCACGTGCCGACAGATCCCGCTGCGCCTTGGCAGTGGCATGCTGCCTCGGACGCCCCGCACTCTCTCCTACCCCGACATCTGGATCACTTCCTGTTCCCTCTAGGACATAGCCTTCCGACATGCACGCGTTTTGTTGGATAATTCGACACTCATTATCCACCAAGGCTCGTGCACCGCCTGCCGTCAGGCCCCCATTTTACCCCTAAGCCACCCTCTATTCACCTCTGTCACCACCCACCAAACCATTTACGACGACATGCGACTCCGGCAACGTTGCAAGGCGCAACTCACGAGGCACTATACGCACCATCTGAGGTCATTTCTTACAGCTCTGGCTCTAAGCCGACACCATACCTCTTTGCGCCCACCAGTACACATATGGTTTATCATCCGACACCCGCTTTGTGCCATCCGTCAACTTCGTGCCCCTCATCCACAATCTCGTAGATAACCACCCTATCGCTCGCGGAACCCCCGATGGGAACCTCAGCGCATACAACGGCAGCCGCGATCAAAGGGCTAATCTCAGAACTCTCCACAATAGTGATGGCATTGAAGGGAAGGTCCCTGGATAGCTCTAGTGCCGTGGTACCGCATCTGGAGGACTGTGTTGCCTGGAAGAAATACGCCGAAGGCGACCCCCGCCTTGTGACCCCGGTACCTCGATCATGATGTGGAAGTCGATTTCGGCCTTCAAGCTTCAAACCCCGGAACGACCGTCCGAATTGCTGTCTATCATCATCACCTCCGCTAAACATTGTTGATAGAAGCAAACCAACAAAGGCCACGAGGTACGCTGGGTGTCGAAACACGCCCGTCCCTTGAAGCACGGTTTGTATTGTTCTCGTAAGTTTAATTGCTTTGACACCCTAGATCTAATGCCAGAAGGCTCTCAAACTCTAGTACCTGCTCTGGGCATGATCAACATGCCAATTCACGTTTGCCTGTTTCCCCGCGTCCGTTGAATAGCCATTCTCCGATTCCTATACCAGTGGCAGCGACCCAAGTGAATCTGAGGGCGGAATTCACCGAAGGTTTGGCGCTTCCTCATCCCAGAGCAACCGCTCCGCTCCGGTATCTCCTGCGACTTTTACGCGGAGGTTTTTGGACGCCGTATCGGGTGTCGGGACGGACGACGCGCGAGGTGTCTTGCACCCCTGAACGTACAATTGCCACTGCCGAACCACACGCATTCAGTTGTGTCGCATCTTCATCCACGCAATCGCCAGCCAATTCCGCCCGATGACACCGATTCGGGAGCTTATCGCTCCCTCCCTCCCCAATTTTCTTGATCTGACGTTCGATCGGGCAGGTTATCAGATCCCTGGCCCGTTCGACGCGTCCAGTCGCTCGCTCATCAAACGCGTCACGGACACCACAACGTTATTCGTCGATGGCATATTATGCTCCAAATTTCGATCTTCGGACGCCCCCCTGGCGTTACACCACCCGGCCGGCAGCTTCGAATCGTGTTGTCGTGCTGGAGGGTTCTCCGGTTCCTCGTGCAGTTCACGTTTCACGTTCTTATCTTTAGACCTCCCGCTTACGAGTGGCACGAGATACTGATGCAGCTGAAAGCTCGCTCTATTTTAACCGATCTAAGGTTTCTTTTGGCATACTGCCATTTGCCAATCGCATCCGAAGGCGAAGCACTCTAATCGGTTAGTGCAGCATCTCTTGGGCATCATTTTCGAGTTCATCCCCCTTTTGTTCCACGAGCCGGGAATACAGCTAGTCCTATCATGGGATTCGAGGGTCGCACACCAGTCGCCAGTGTCTCGTTCGTCCACATGCTGACCACTATCCCGCAGTTCTGCATCGCCCCCTCCAACATCACCACATTTTGGTCGGAGCTTCGATTTGCTCACCTGCCTCATGCCTCGATTCCCACACCCAAGACTCATCTCATGACTGAGGCACTGCAAGGTGGGAACGAAGCTTACGGTAATCTTGTACCCTGGAAATCTCTCTATCATTCGCTGTGTCGCCTGGGAACGAGTATTTTTCGGTCTCCTGGATAATCGGAGATGGTCGAAACGGATCCGGAGTGGGTCTGGTTCCGGTGCACAGCTTTAGCTTCCGTCCGGTCTCCCATATCAAAGTTCAATTCATTGGCATCTCGGCTCCATGTCGGTGACATTCGGAACTGAATTCCATACGATGGCGGCTTTCGTGAGGGGTGTGAAAGCATCTTCTCGGTGGTGCTATTCGTAATGGTCCCTCATTGCGGCGGTTACTCATTTCGACTGTTCATTTGGAGCAGACCTGCTACGGGGGGCTACGGCTGTAGGCTCTCATAACTCGCCCGCATGAGAGATGTCACGTCTTCTAGGTCTGCCTGCAACGCTACGCCACAGGGGTCCCCGGAAATTTACGCACACTGTTGCATTGATCATCTTTCTATAAACTCGCGGTCATCCATGACGACAGGTACCTTGGATTTGCAAGTTCAGTGGACGTCCTGTCCAAAGGGCATCCTCGGGATAACGATATCGCCGTCCACGCTCCGCGGAAACAAATTTCTGATGGCGGGCGCTCCACGTGTTGTGAAGTGGAAAACGGTTTTTCTGCAAATATCGGGGAGTGTGAAGAGGTGCACGTCCACAAAGAAACGCTCATATTCCTACGGATCCATACGGATGTAACGTGATGGGGACCCGGCAACCCGTTGCATACTAGGACAGGTCTCCTACGTTGTTTTATCCACAAAGGATATTTGCTGGGATCTAGGAGTACCTTACATCGAAGGATGAGCGCTGAACGCTTGCGGCACTTGACTTTCGTCGACCAGATTTGGACGCACAAAAGGTTGATGGCGGAGCATTCCGCCCCTAGAAATCCTCTGCCACTGTTCAGCGCTCAGCGTTGGGTTTCGTTGGATCCAACTGTTGTCCGGGTTTCGTGACAACCCCCCCCCCGCCTGGCGCCCGGGGCAGATTTCTACACCGTCCCCGGCCTGACGCGGTTCTTTCTTTCCGGTACCCTCATTCCTTTTCGCGGAACTTGCGGGGTCTGTGGCTGTGCGTCTCGTGAGCCTCAGGCCTCAGGCTCTGGGTTGAGCCTAACGTAGAACTGAAACAAAGCGAAAGATGGGGAAGACCCCGGACGTGTCTATGGGTTTTGGGCATCCAAGTGGTGGGTTTTCTGAAATCTGGATAGTCATTGTGGCGCCTTATCTGACTCTTGGATACTATGTAACATCATACAGCACTCTATTGAAGGAGGTGAATGAACGAATGAATGCGAATGCGAGCTGCGCGGACGTCCAATATGCACGCATGACGAGAAACCCTTGACCTCGGTTCATGTCTACACGTCCACAGCCTCCCGGAGGCTTGAAGTGCTTCTGGCTGTGGCATATGCTGCACCCCGCAAAAGGGAGTAACACGTTTTGCGTCCCATTTCGAACCATTCGCCATTCATGATATTCACAATATCCGACCAAGCCGCGTTGACCGGGTGCCAGGAAGGCGGTGTACGACACTGACAACTTTATTGGTTGGTTGGTTTTGTGGCAGTCGCATGAAGCTTGACTATTCGAGAAGGTCGACTCGACTCGACTCGACTCTTGTTCGCATTGCGCGTTGGGGAAATGTGACAGCGACGTTGTGAACTGCCGGATATGTCAGCTCGTATTCGAATATGGCTCAGTACTGCGACAATTGAGATACGACGATTAAAGAACGGCGGTTTCTCCCTCTGGTCGACTGTACATAATACGGAGTTACAAAGTGTGAAGTAGGCTTTGCACATGTCAACTGATAGCTGCGCTTCGGTATACGAGAAGTGTGCCCGGGTGCAACCGTCCGGCGGTGGATACCAACTATGGTAACCTTCCTTTTGAGTCAAAGTGGGGTGGCGAAATAGATCTCAGATCCATCCAGAAGGAGCTCGAAAAAACGCTTTGAGCTTTCCATTCGGACGACGCGGACGAGCATTAGTAAACATGTGCATGAGTACTCAATCTTGGCAGAATTGCCCTGGCTCTTCGTCACTTTTTATAACTTTTTTTGTACTTGTTTCTGCTTGAAAAGTAGAATCGATGTTCACCGGTGGAGATGGGGTTCGAAGGGGGATCTGAGATTGTTTCCATCCCTTCTCTCCGTACGAGCGGTGTTCTTGTATAAACGCTATGGGGAGATTGGTTCTCGATGGACGTCCCGTTGGATTCTCTGGACTTGATGCCGTAGCGCAGTTTCGAGGCGAGAAAAGGGGTTGTGGAGTTGTTGGAGCAACTCGGACAATCCAAAAGAGACGACGGATTTAGACCACGGATCAGCGCAGATTATAGACGAAAGACATCGGTGTCGGACCGGCGAAAGATGAAGGGGGATCGACCGCTGATTCGCATAATGCATGGGCCAGTCTCGACGAACGGTCTGAAGAAGGGTCTGGGTGGGTCGGAGTGCACGTGCAAGTACTTGAGGCGCCTCCAGAGCTTTTCATTTGCTCCAGGGGGCACGAAACATCGTGGAGTGGATCTAAGCACGGACCGAGGCAAGTCTGTTCAACCGAGTCTCCTTTAGGGGATGACATATCGGGAGTACGCCGCCTCCGCGACGAGCATCCGGTGGGTAAATCATTCAAAGCACCACTTTGGAGGATTCGAAAAGGCCGATTACGAGGTCTAAGCTGGATCAAGCGGAACCTCGGTCTGCGAATCGATCCGATAATCCGCGATAAAAATCGCGATCGGTCGTCGGACTGTGGGACGGGTTGTGTGGTGCCTGAATAGGAACCCCACGTGGGTCCCACGTCCGTTCTGCGATACGCTGTGTGGGCGGGATGCGCGGTGAGACCGAAGGGACAGCCCTTATCAGAAAGGGGGGGTATGTCCGACGATAAAAGTGATGGGGAATGCCGTCTCCTCGTCATCTTTATGTTGATCATATTCGGGGTTGGTTTCCGTGAGTGGGTTGATAGGGCGTTATTCGCCCAGGGTTGTGGCCCCGACCGAAGAGGCACCAACACATTGCTCGGTGCAGCCCGGACAAAGCGGGTAGCGCGGAGCTAATAGGGCGGGGCTCAAAGGTGGGGGGGTTCCTTGGCGTCCGCCATGAACTGGAAGGCATCAATCAAAGTGTTCTCGCATCAGAAAAGTTGGATTCTTAGTACATACTATGAGACGATAGGTGGTTTGCTGTACTATGATGCGTTTTAGAGTGGGCGGGCTCGACTGGACGCCTTTCTACCCCCCTCGAACGGGTACTGTTATAAGGACAGCCTTGGAGGTTTCCAGGCTACGACAATGGCAACAGAGCCAAAGGACACACGCAGTTTGTCGGTGCGGACAGCATAGGCGGGTGATTGGCATCACGACATAGAGCTCGCTTGGGACAACGTGTTGCTCCTTTACGGCACGTCCTCAAGGTCACTCAACCGAGATTCGTTAGGGCAGTTGGTTTCCTAGGCTGCGGAAGGCGGCAAACGCTCTGTTGTGCCGAAACGTTATTGGCCGACCCAGCCCTGGGGAGGGGGTTCCTCCCGTCTTGCAAGTAAATGACCACCTTCTGAGATCTGATCACCGGAGCGGACCCAGCAAGCGATGGTGATTTTCAACCTCGAGGATGATGTCGCTACCGGAAGCAATCAATTGAGGGTTGCTGTCTTGTTGGTCGTGAAGAGCGGTAGAAGTATGACGACACCCAGGAAATGGCGGGGCACGTTTTGCAATTATGAGAAGTCGAAGATTGTGAGCACGTTCCTAGGATCCTATTCCCCGACTCGAGACACATGGCCCGACAAGGGGAGCGCCATGAGGCCGGTAGCACGAATCATCGCACCATCCTTGTCCACGGTCAGGGGGGATTAGGAACTGTGGTCAGGCTCAAGTTGCTGCGCAAACACGGTCTTTCGCAAAGCCATGGCGTCAGGTCGGTGCAAAGCCAAAGTCAAAGTGTCCGTGCGTTCCTGACCTGAAAATCTGTGGCTTCAATGAGAGAAACTGGATTACGAAATAAGTTGACTGGAGACGTTGCCGGTCCCACGGGCGGCACAAAAGGTGTTCGGGTGGCTTGATCCCAAGATTTACCCCAGACGAATGGCTGAGACTAGATCGGGAAAGGTATACATCCTGGAGATTCGTTCTAAACCCTCTCCCGCCTGGATCGTTCCCAAGGAGGCACTGCAGCTGAGAAGAGTCTATCGAGTTGAGTGTGGCAATGTCGATGACTGTGGTCGGAGAGGGTCATTCGCCGGACCCTGGAATGCGCACGGTGATGCGCCACAGGAGGGTGGGGGTGCAGTCTGGGATCTTGGACATTGAGCGTAAGCCATGTTTGGCGGATAGCTTTGACCATCGGACTCAATAGAAAACAATGGGGAGGAGAGGGGAGACGTTCCGAACGGAGGCAAACGAAGGAGCATTCAGTTTATTTGGGTGTAATAGTAAACTGTCTACGACTGCACACACGTCCAGGGGGAGGACGGACTGGCTGGGTGCGGCACGGCAGCAGCCATCAGAAGGTGACCCAGCAACGGAGATGACGGGAGAGCAGGATGGTGTATTACCTAATCTAGTTCTAGCTCGGTACAAGGGACCCGGTTACCCAAAATGGAAACACTTCCCAAGTAAGAACGACTGCCATATTTGGAAGTGAGCGATGAGTAAACCCCAGGATGGCCACGGATGGATATCAGCCCAGAGCTCTCAGTCTCCTCCCCCCTCCCCGTATGTCTTTCCCAGCAGACGAAAAGCCGGGGTCGCTCTTTCACCGTCCAAGCGCACGCACGTCTGGTATCACTCGAGCGTCGAAATTCCACACGGTAGGTGAACCGTTCGCTCGTTTTTGATTTTACGTTCTTGCATTGCCTCGAGGCCTAATCCATTTCTCGAATTTCACTTATTTTCATTACAAATATATACCCCCCTCTCCCTCCTCTTGCCTTTCCTCCAGCCCCCTGCCCTTTTTTCAATCATTTTCTCTAACGCCTGTCCACCCCCAGAACATGGCCACCGCTGTCGTCGCCCGCCACCCTTCCCCATCCAGTTACATCGGCCGGCCACCCACTCAGGTCGTTAACAGGCCCATCTCCACCTCCACCTCGACCCCCCAGCCACCGACGTCCAGCACACGTCCTCGGCATCCGGTACGTCCACCTTCCTTTCTTTCTCTAGTCCGGTCCCCCGTTTAACCACCTCCTCAGGACCCATACTACGGACATGAGCTCACCGCGAAGATGTGCGCTCGCTATGTCAACAACCTCTTCCACTGCCCCGACCAACCACCACCGTCCTCCTCCTCCTCTTCCTCCCCTTCCCTCTCGCACTTTATCGCCTACGCACTCCATCGCACGAGGCTCACGTCCTCCGTGACCTTTGCTGCTCTCTACCTTTTGCAGAGATTGAAGACGAGGTTCATCGCCGCTCGCGGTTCCTCCGGGCACCGCCTCTTCATATCCGCATTCATGATTGCTTCCAAGGTCATCTGCGATGATACCTATTCCAACAAGTCCTGGTGTATTGTCGGTCAGGGCATGTTTGCTCTTCGGGAGATTAACCAGATGGAGCGCGAGATGTGCTCCTATCTCGAGTGGCAGCTCAACGTCGAGCCCAGCGCACTTAAGGAATTCGAGTCTATGGTTCGGAGGGATTTCAAGGGTCCTGGCCCCTACCCAGCTCATTATACCCTCCCAGCTCCTTCCTCAGGTCCCTTCGCTCACCCGAAGCCGAGCACGAGCAATATCCCCACTGCCATCCCATCATTTGGTCCGGGTGCACCCCCATCTCCCCCATCCACGACCACTTCTACTCCTCAAGAGAAGTCATCGCGAAGGTCGTCGGTAGACTCGTATCCCACACCAACGGATCCCCCTCAGCTTCCGACCCCTCCCTCCTCGCACTCGAACGTCCCCTCCCCGGCCAACTCGATGTCCCCTGTCACCCCGCCCAATTACGAGGGTGACAGCGCAAAGATCGTCTCCTCCGCCGGGTCCAACACGATGCAAATATCGGGCGACAGCGTCTCGCCGCCATACCGCCACGTACACGCACGCAAGTCTTCACCGATACCAGCGCACACGAAGACCCAGATCTCAATAGACACAAAGCATACCTCGCCCAAGAAAACGTCGAGTGCCCATCAGCACGCCGCCCCTGTCAAGTCGAACACTGTTTACGCGTTCGCTCGCCCGTGCGTGTGGTAAAACTGGTCGCCCTTGTTCTATCTTTATTCCATCCGTCGTTCGTCCCCTCCCCGAACTACAAACCGTCCTGGCCGCCTATTCTATCTTCGTGCCTCGACGGCATGATTTTTATTGCTTGCTTTGACCCACCGCTCTCGATGATGCCGCGCTGCTTGGGGACTGACGGCTGTACATTCATCAATCATCCATTCACGATCTCACTTTCAACTCATGCAATTCCCTACCATTCCACGGACCAAACAACTGCATACTTGATTTTCTTGCTATCCGCTGCTACTTGGTTCGGGTTATTGGTCTCTCTACATTATTTTAACGACCCCCTTTCATGTTTGCTTCATATCCAAAATTTTCTTCACTGTCGATTGTTTTCAACCGCGCACACTCGCTTTCTTTCAGAACAACATGTTGTATTTGTATGGCTTCCCAAGTTTCTTTTCTCTTTCTGTCGCACAGCATAGTACACTACACTTAGTTAAAGCAAGGGAAGTAAAAGAATAAGAATAAGACACCGATAGATTTTCCTTTGGCTCTTTTGTCTGATGTGTGATTTTTCCGAGCGGGAGGGGGAGGGAAGGGTCTGTTTGGATTACGGTGCGAGTGCGCTGGGAGCCAATCATTATCGCGAGATGGTATCACCACCGCCGGACATCTAATGCACACTTGACAGAGCACGATGTCTGATGGATGAGGGGAGGACGTAGGGTTAAGGGTGTTTTTTTGGTAATCCCGCTCAATTCTCCGAAGGAGGGTGCCTGTAGGCGCGTCTCTTGCCTTTGTAGTCCTACCACTCTGCCTTGTCTCTCTCTGGATCTCGTGCTAAGAGAAAAAAAAAAATTACACACCGCCCATATTTCGCAGGAAAAATACTCCCGGAGCGAGACGCACAACACCGTGTGGTCCATCTCGGAGCGCAAGCGGTTACCTGACTTTGAACTCCAATTCTATCCCGGGTCATCACGGTCTTGAAATTTGACTAGTGCGTCCCTCCACCGCTTGGTGAAAGTGTTTGATCCCCATTCGGGATGTCTAACCAACGTCCTCGTCCACCTATGACCTATAGACGGAAGGTAGACTCTTCTTCTTCGGGTTCAGCGTACAGTCGTTGTGACCCGGAATTATACGAAGTCGGCTCACCACGGACGACAAATGGCTCAACTCTCCCAGTACCCCCCCTCGGTCCGGAACTCGGATGCGGAATCGGGCTCGAGCAGGCAAGTTCTCCCCAGAGCTTTCGTCATATTCAATTAACCCACCACCTCGCTTCTTTTCTCGTTGAATGCGCGAGAGGCTGTGCTCTCTCTGCTGCGTTTTTCTATGGTCACGCGGTTAGTTTTTGACCGCTCTCATAATCCTCGGGGTCGGTCGAAAGATCCGCACACGTTCAACCACCTGCTTACACCCCTCACACGGAACAGCTTGTACGGCACTTGGAACTCGCGATGATGAGAGGGCGGAAATGAAGCCACAGTGACAGGAAAATTTTGATGGTGTCTGCCGTTGACGGTCCCACATTCACCGGGCTTAGTTCGCTCTTGCCTCGGGCGGATCTTGGAACCTGGACTTTAGGCACAAGGGTGACCCAGTTCTCGGGTTGAGGATAACGTATAGGGTTTACCAAACCGGTGGGTATTAACAGAGCAGTGAGAGATGTAAGTTTGGTTCCGACCGGGGGATCGTTGAATTCCAAGGATGGTTCCGCGCTATGACATCACAGATTACAACCCTCGTAATACCTGAGGGGGCACTTTCGAAAGGGGAATTTAGTGCTCAGGGTTCGGCTCGCACGCAGATGAAGGTGGAGTGTCTGTGAGCTCATAGGGCACTGCTTCGATCCTCATTATGTTTACCGTTGCTCCTCTCTAGCTCGACTTTGATCGCCATCCTACGTCAGCGGTTGGGAGCGAAGCACTTCATTGATCTCCATGAGCTGGGATCAACGTTTTGTTGAGACTGTGAGTTACCGACGAAGGTCAATGGTGCCGCGAGTGCCTCCTTGAAACCGCCGCTGCCATCGCTAAGGACTTTAATCCCCACAAACCGGTAGATTTTATTCCCCCGATCAACCGTAAATGAAGACGTATCTTGCGCGTTGTGCGAGCCCTGCCGCCGGGTTTGATCAGTCCCTTCCGACGCTACACACCGAGGCACTCCACCGGGGGTGTTATTTGCGATCATGATCGCGGCTTTCTGGAGCCATGGGGTACTGTGCTTCCGTAAATGTCCAGACCATTTCACTCCGCTCGAACCTCGGGCACGACCGCCCATCGTTGAATGAGTTTGCCTAGCCCAGGTCATTTGACACATTATTTGCCCTCAGCTTGTGGTGCATTTTTTTAAATGACGCGACGCAACACACCGTTTCGTCAGCTACATCTGGTTCCGTTTGTCACGACCGGAGCAAGGTATGTGTGTCTCCCCACACAGCCCATGATTTACCGCGGCGTTTTGGTTCGGAACTTCGGCTCATTGACGTATTCCAGGAAGGTGTGTTTCCTTTACCGATGGCGGTAAGCAATACGCCGATCGAAAAACGTTTTTATGCGACGCTGCTCGAGAATATGGAACGCGTCGCAAGCTCACAAGGAGTTGCGAAAACTCAACTGGATCACCCTCTCGAATGTTCACTCGACTACAGTAGGCGTGGGCCCCACACATCCTCGTAAGTCTTCCCAGAAGCGGTTTTCTCCGTTTTCCCCCACTTCCGTTTTCGATTTCCCCGCTCACCACGTTGAGAAGGCGTGTCGGAAGACCCGATCCATTCACCTATTCCTTGTGAGAGCTAGCTCCGGGAATTATCGTTGGAGAGGTGTTTGTCGCGACTCGCGGTATTTCGCGTCTTGTGGTGTTTGCTTTAGCCTCGTGGCTGGCAATTTTCACGGCTAACTGCGAAAGGTTTTGTAAGTCTCTCGGTTCCGTTTGACTTTTTCGGTTGGCTCCCTGGTTCAAGAAGCTGGAAAACAAACTTTGACGTCCGCTCCCGTGCTTTTTCTTTTCTTTTCGTTTGACGATTTAGTTTTTCTCAGTTTGGTCTTGTCGACCCGGAGCCCCGAACCCCCATCCCTGTTGTCCACGGGTTATTACCCGCTCAAACGGTTTGCAAATTACGTTTCGGATGGGTCACGCAGCGCTCGTTTTTTCCATCGAGGTGCTGATCTTTGGTAATCGTTAATGGTCGTTTTTGACGTTCTGGTCAGGCGGACGTTAGCACTGCCCCTCAATGTCTTGGATTGAATTGTCGGTGCTGTCTCGCGCACGGCTTCCTTGAAGCTGGGGCAAGGCCATCCTTATCTATGCGTTTGATTGGCCTTTGGGGTTTGAAAGAGCCCTTTGCGATCTTCGTTCGTGTCCAGGGGTCGAGTCCCCTGCACGTTCGGTTCTGCGATTCGATTAGGCCTTCAGTACTTCAGTACTTGAGTTCTAATCCGTGGTCTGGACGCATTTAGGAGGGGGGGAGATCTTCCTTTTCATTCTAATCAGGTCTAGCTAGATACGAATAAGCTGTCGCCAAGTGATGAGGGTGCACGTTTATTTTGACACCCCCTTATCTTTCTCTTTGGTCAATGCCCCCCAACCATCTGGAACGTTGTCTGATTGCTTTTCGAACCCCTCATTTGCTCACCCCCCCTCGTTCTTTCAGGCTCTCGTGGAACATTTCACTTTGCTCGACTGTGCACTTGCCCGCATGACTTTTTTTTTCTTTCGAAGTTCATATCTATCGCGCGATCCGCTCCCCTCTCAGTTTGGCGTGGCCTTTTAATAACTGTTTCTTATCTGCCCTTCCATACCAAGGCTGGATCCTCCTGGGACACCACACGAGGTGGCGCGCGATTGGAATCCACCTTCGAGTGTTGGAATGAAGCGCGCGTTCTTGGGATTAATTGAAAGGGATTCAAAGGAGCCGCTTTCGTTCCTTTAGGCACCCGGTCGCGTTCGATGAACCAATACCGCCGAGGAACGTGTAATCCCGACTTTCACGTTCGTGTGAGCGGTGAGGTTCGTAATGTGTGTGTATATATCGGTGAAATCTGTGTACGAGTGGCATTTACGGCTCCTACCGGAGTGGATGGAATAGGTCGAGCCACAATCCTGAAGCACATTCGAGGGGGGGGGCGCGATGCCGCCGCTTGTACCTCACCCACGTTCGGTGTACGTCCTATCTTGCTCAATTCACCATTCCCTCTCGACAGCTCACCCAAGTTTTTGGTTAGCACGTTGATTGACAAGCGGCCTTGTGGGCTCTGGCCTGTTGTCCTTCTCGGTTCAGAAAGTCCTGGTTCTCTGGCACCATTGGCGTTGTGGGAAATATTGAAGAAGCGGTCGACAACGTCGCCCTTGATCTGGATTCTTTTCACACGGATTCCTTTTGGGGGCGATCTGCGCTCTTCAGGATCACCGGCAGATTCATCTGGTACAGCAAGATGACAGACACCCCCCCCCCTCTCGACCCTTTGGTATCTTGGTGTCTTTGGGCCTTTGGGAGATCCTCTTCTAGCCTACGAGTCCTATATCGAGCCGAGAGACTTGGGAAGTTCAAGAGCCAGGATCAAACCTGGTTAACGACGTAGCCAATACTTACCTCGGCTGATCTACTTCCAGTCGAGAACGCTCCGAGTTTCTCAACTCTCAGGTGTGCTCGCGTGCTCGTGTGTGGTGCCTGTGAAGCTTCCTATATGTACCGATGTCTGACGCCGAACCACGACAGAACGGCTGATCACATGAAGAAAAACTGCGTTTTTGTCGTATTGTAGGTAGATTTTTAGGCGGCAAGAAGCAGACCAAAAAAAAAAAAGTTTTGTACAATCGGTGGGCGCGTCGTGCTGGGTTTTAGATATCCTAGTCGGACGTTTGCCTCCAATCGGCAAGATCCCCATTAGAATTGGGGGGGGGGGTCCACTGAGCATATC
>Ga0307517_10002890_pt1 | contig 27239 bp, 42 predicted proteins | sample 23_EM_MG_FD_194515 | JGI IMG/M metagenome (GOLD analysis project Ga0307517, IMG submission 194515) | Populus trichocarpa ectomycorrhiza microbial communities from riparian zone in the Pacific Northwest, United States - 23_EM | ecosystem: Host-associated > Plants > Roots > Unclassified | place... | reverse complement strand
CTTCCGCTCGTCAAACGATTGCGGATCCGCTTGAGGTTGTACAGTGGTAACGAGTTCATTCCCGAATGGCTCGGCAGGCGCACCCTCCGTTACTTTTCCGCACTCACGAACCTCCAGGAACTTGGAATAGACGATCTTCAGCTATCGAGATTCATGCCAAACATTCAACAGTGCTTCGGACACTTCTCGCCAACCCTTCGATTCCTCGCCCTCAGAAAGCCCGCAGGCTCTTGCCGACAGATCCTGTATTTCATCGGACTCTTCCCGAACCTCCAAGACCTCAAGTTCCACTATAGTTTCCCCACAGATGGACAGGGGAGTACGGCCGACGCAGCGCTCGTCCCGCTCTCCGTCCCCCCATTGCGGGGACGACTGACGCTCGCGAGCTTTACAAGGAAGGGCCTCGTACGGGATATGATCACCTATTTTGGGGGACTCCGATTTCGTTCCATGGATCTGTTCGAGGTGAGGTGCGCGCGGCTCCTTTTGTACGAATGCAGAAAGACATTGGAGACATCGAGGTTGTACCCGAATGATCCATATAGTGAGGAATTTCTCGGGAGGAGAGAGGACACTCAAGTGAGGGATTTGTAGTGGATAGCCACACCTTGCTTCAGCATTTTGATCTGTCACGGAACATGTCCCTTCGAACACTCGAGACCTCGGCGCGGTCGATTAATCGCGCAGGTGACACCGCATCTGATTTCTTCATAGCCATACTCTCCTCTGTCACTTTTCCTGCGCCACTCGATTTCGTTGTCATCTATCGGGAGGTGGACTTCGGCTTCTTCTCGTACTCTTGGATCTTTGAATCGGAGCCCGCCAGTTACTTCCACTCACCGATGAGAATGGAGGAGCGTGCCCTGTTTCGCCAGAAGCAATTTGGGGTGTTCCGTGAGATGCACGGTGCAAGGGATTTTCGCCTGGTGCTATGCGTGGACGTTTTTGATTCCCTGGTAAAGCGTGCCATAAAAACGCTCGAGTGCCTTGTGGAGGCGGAAGAGGCGAAGGGGGGATTAGATCACCACTACAAACCATTGATCATCTCTGAGAGACGGACGATCCGTACTCGTCCCGTGGATCATTGTCCGGCCGTGGGCGACCCGGGGGACTGTCCCTTTTACGCCAGTGCATTGTAGTGTACATCTCGAATGTACTGATAGGGTGCCCCTTTCGACATATAAAGGTCAAGGTCCCACACTCGACTACTTCTTTTCTTCTTCTGTCTGTTTCCCAGCTGCCAACTGCAGCACATCGTGTCGTATTTTGTTTCCCCAATCAGCTCAATATCATTAGCGATGACTTTTGAATCGAATACCTCTGGGACTCGTCACTCAAGTCTCCCCAGGCGGGCCACGTAATATCACTGGGGGTCGATCACCGCTGAGGGGCGTTGATCTGGAAGCCCTGCAGTCTTTGGCCCCAGCACAACAAGGAGAGATTATTATCCCGCTCCTTTGGTTGTTGGGACTCCATGTCCATGGTCAGAACCGGGGGGACCCGAACTGGTCGATGATCTGTGTTGGACGAACAACTTCTCTCCCATCCGTTTAAGGCGAGGAGAAATGCGAGAGCAGATATACTTACATGCTGGGGGTGATTTTCATCGTTATATCCGTAGAATCCGCTATCGTTCGAAATCTGGGCTGGAGTGGTTGTCTGAGCTCGCAAGAGGTATGTAAAGCAGCTGACTTCCCACACCGATTGCACTGAACAAACCCGTTGTGTGATTTCCATCATCATTTCCACACCATACTTTCCGACAACTTCAGCGGGTTTTGTAGCGTCACTACACTGAGTATCATTGAAGCTGCCGACGTCGGTGCAAAGAGTCCAGAACAAGATCAATCGAACGCTGAGGTCAGCTACTTCTGGTTCCTCGAATCGCATACCGTGGACCCTCATCGGACACGGCGGCCCCTGAGTCTGGAAGTTCCTCCCTTGACTGTCAGCCCACGCGACGGCATCCCTCCTCCCTTTGGTAATATCCACACCGAACCAGATGACAATCATATCGAGCCGTGAATTCTCGAGAAGCAATGCATCCACACGAAGGATATTTTTACGCTTAGAGTGCTGTACGCGTCGCCCGCCCGGCCAGTAGCAACTTGTTCCACCTTGTGTTCGCCAACACGGTTAAGCTGGGAAGAGATCAGTCTGGGGTCAGACCAGCCATCTGTCGGAAGACCGCTCGCACGAGGCCTGCACGATGATAGTCAAGGAAGGACGCAGGCCATGCAGAAACAAGGAATGTATATGTAAGGCTTCCAATTCCACAGCCTCTTGTTGGGTGACTATCCGTAGGCTTTCTACCCTCGAGTAAACGAACTTTATCCAGTGCCTTTCAAGGGGACTGTCAGGACCCCGTCCATCATGCCGGGTCGCGGGCAGCGCGAACTTCGGTTACTGGCACCCTTCTACGACGGAAATAATATTATCTGGTGGTACGGATAGTCATCCATTAGGTTTACGCCGTTGTTTTTTAGTCCCCAATATCCCAATAAAACACCAAGAATGGTAAATGATACGATAAGTAACGAGCCAATCCGTTCCACAGCAAATCCATCATCCTCCCTCATTCCGGCTTCACTCCTTCATTCAATCATCTTGTCCACCAACTGAGTAACCCACATGAGTATGTTCCCTCGGTCTCCAGAGGGCTGGATGAACGAGAAGGTGTACGCCAATCCAGACATCCCCATTTCTTCCAGCTCTCCGATAGTCCGTCTCTCGTCCTCGCCTACTGTGCTCAACGTAGACGATGATCCCCGCATGTGAATGTTTCGCGCACTTTCCTGATCCATGGCGATCTTGAACAGGTTGGAAACCGAGTTCATAATGTCGGGATGCGTGCAGTTCGCGAATATGTATTTGATCCTCTCGTGCAGGTTCTCGTAACTATTGACATCACGGTTAGCCTTCGCAACTTTGCCAAAGGAGAATGCACTTACGCTAGGGCGATGACATCAGGATACTTATCACCAATGTCCGACAAAATGCGGTAGAAAATCTCCGTTTCGACATCATCGATTTGCGCGGTAGTGAGAACAGAACTGATGAACGCAGTCGAGAGGAGGGCCGCAGTGGGATCGCAAATTCCCAACAATGTAAGGGGTATCTGGGGGAGGTCTCTCCCCTCGGCGGGTGTAGGTTCCTTGGGCGGTTCCGGATTCGTATTTGCGTCCTCTAGGAGTTTCTTGAACCTTTCCGGTGTGGTAGAGAGTGGGATCAAGGCCAGGAAATAACCCAGGGAATCGTGATAGATCGTATCGTTCGGCGGCATCTCCCCTTCACCACCTTTGCACCGGGTTGAAATCCTCAATAACGAACGAAGAGCTCCGCCTGCCGCTTCCTTCAGGCTCTGGTGTCGCATTCCCTTGAACAGGATGGCAGCCAGGGAGAAGGAGAAATTCGAGTCGAACGAGAGGGAAAGCATGTGATCGAGTTGGACAGAAACTTCCTCCATCGGCGTGCGCTCTTGCAACAGCGTAGATGATACCCCCCGCTCGTCGAACGTCCCCTGTACCATCATGTTCTCCAATGCGACCTTCAACAACTCCGCAGCCTCGATGAATAGGGCCATGATTCCGGTCTCCAAAAGTGCGACACCAAGCCAAAATAATTGAGGGAAGAAGCGACTTCCGGCATTCAGGCTGGGAACGAGCTTGGAGAAGCATCTTAGCATGCTCAAAATCATGCCCATATCCGTATCCGATTGTTTAGTCTCGGATAACACCTTCCTGAGTGCGACGATCATTTGGTAGAACAGATCGTCGTCGACGTCCGATACCGCCAATGTCCCAAGGGTGATGAAAGCACGGGCTTGTACGGCAGGAGAATACTGGAAGGCAGTTGACGACACAAGGCTCATCCAGCGTGCACGCCAGACATTCAACAGACCTAATGTTTTATTCGCTCAGCACCGTATAAAAGAATTCATGACCACGACTCACCCTTGGACCCGGCTATACCCTCAAGTATACGAGCCAGAAGCTGAGTCAAACTCTCTTGATAGCTGATGAAAACCCTCTCGTTCGAAGGGTCGAAGTTGGCGTATTCCCCTGTGGTAGTGGACTGCACAAGGCCAAACAAACGAAGGGTCTCTGGGCTAGCGCACTCATCCAACAGGATCCGAATCTCGGGCGACGGGATATCCCCACTCCTTCCAACTGTTAACGTTTGGAGCATATTCATCACTATTCCGTGGACAGAAAGCCTGATACCAACGCTTCCAGTAGAGGAGATCAAGGTTACGAGGTGGACGATCTCGGGCACGAAGAGCTGCACCTGGACAGCTTGTTTGCATTGACTTGTCGATACGAGGGCCAATCTTGTCAGGGCAGCGATCTCGTTCCAATGTGGATTCTCCACAAGTGTCAGGGTTGGTTTGAGAGTTGTCTTGCCGATCACCTAAACGGACTTAGTTGCAGAAGAGTGCGGAACCAATGTGGTGGCTTACCTTCCGGAGTTTCGAGAGGATCCTCCCACGAACGTTGATGGATGACAGTGTTCCGACGGTATCCGTTATGACCTCGGACCTTCTGGAGCCGAACGGTCCATCCACAGCAGTGCGCATCAACTCGTCAAGGACGATGTTGACAACTGGTGAGTCCAATTTGCAGATCTCCGACCAAATATACTGCTGAACCATAGCGTAGACCTGAAGGTGCTCGATGAGAACCGACGCAAGTGATTAATAGCGATCGCAAACCTGTTCATCTTGCAAGGTCAAGTTGATCAAGATCCGGATGCAATCCCTCAGACGTGCACCAGACTGGTCAAACAATCTCGTCGTGGGATCTGCAAAGTGGACCAGGTTCCTAACCCAGGGGCTCATGTACTGGAGACAATGGATCTTCTGCTGCACCGTTGACCTTTCCATTCCCAACGCCACTTCACTAAGGAAATCCAGCGCAAGCTGTGGAGCGTGTTGTGACAACCTTTCGCTCAGTTGTATGACCAAAAAGCTCGTTTGTCGCGAGATTAACGCCCCTAGTATGAGTCAGCTACACACCCTTTGGAGTGATCGGAGACCCATCGCATACCTCTCATCGGTACGATTGCCGGTCCTTCGTAGTCAAGATAGTTGCAAATGGCGCTAAGAAGTTCAAGCCCCGACTCTCGGAGGTCGTCCTCCTCATAGATCGAACTGATCATTCCGATTTGAAGTAGGGTAGCAGTGACATTCGTCAGCCTCGAGAAACGTTCTGGGCCCGCCACCTGGACATTCTTCATGGAACCCTTTGCCGTACGAATCGTCTGAGACATAAAAAACATTAATACAGAGCATACGGCGCCGTGTGAGATGTCCACCTTGATGATCGCGTCTCGCATGGGAGAAGAGAAATACAACGTAATCCCATGGCGAATCTTCCGAATGATAAACTCATCGGGATCTTGTCCCGTCGACACGTTATAAACATCACTAATATCAGCCAGCGACACAATCTCCGTGAGCTTGCACGTCGTGAAAGTGGCCACCGATTGAGGGATGACCTAGGGCAAATGGTTAGCGAATAATAGAAACAGACAATTATGTGACTCTACTGTTGTCAGGCGGAGATGGGTAGCCCTCACGTCCAATGTAACATGGACCCTGGCAGGTTGTTCGCGCCGCATAATGACCTCAATGAACTCATGGCCCTCTTCGGCTTCCAGTTGTGCTATGCCGGAATGTCAAGAACGTCAAGAACGAGAGGAAGTGATGGTCTCACAGGCATAAGTCAAGGGCTCAAGGGCAACCGGATCGACAAACTCCCTGAGCTCTGCGAGGGACGAACAATATTTCTCAGTGGTTGACCATTCGCCTTGATTTTTAAAGTTAGTGTCCGGGAAACGTTTCACGAAACACTGCTGCACACCCGCTGACAGGTTCCGAATCTTCCGGAGGAACCGGTGGGCCAGATCGTTCATGTTGAGAAAATATATCGACCGTTTCCTTCTCCGAAGGTCTGAAGGAGTGATCTCCGTGATGAACTTTAGCCACTGGACTGGTGGCTGGGATCCAGCGGCAAACCCAGTCAAATCAATGATGACATCGTATGGTTGGTCTATTCGGAGTGGGTCCATCATAGTCTGTTGAACTCGTCAGCAACCCAAATGTTGTACGAGGAACTGACAGACCCTGAGGACGTGATACACGAGTAACTCCATGTTGATAGTATCTGCCTCGATCTTGGCGGCAAATAGGATGAACACTGTGGAGGATTCATCCTTGAAAAGAGGTTTAAGCATGAGGAACCACGGTAAAAAAAAAAACAACCTCCCACTTACGTCCAGCGGAGTGCTGTCCACAAATAAATGAGCTACGGAGCTAGTGTCTGCACCCGAATGCGTTTCCATAAATTCCAAGTATCCCTCAAGTGAGGAGCTGTCCAATGTCGATGGCTTTGGAGGTGGAATGGAGGTATCGAGATCAACCAGTGCGGCACAGAGATTATCCCAAGCTTTCTTCCCGTTAACAGCCGAGGCGTCTGCTTCCGAAGGCCTAGAAAGGCTGAGGAGCTCCTTTCCAACCTTGTCTGCGTGCTTGTCGAAAAATCTGTGCAAAACTATCGAATCCGTATCGTCGTAAGGGAGACCAATCCACTCCTCTGGCTCTGTCGGTTCTCCTCTTGTATCGTATTTCTGGTCGGCCGTTAGAATACATCAGGTGAGACTGAAAAAACGTGATGCGTACATTGAGGTCGCTCAGGAAACGAGTGACGACGACGATATTGTCCTTGAGGAAGTCATTGAGAGGAGCCATGTGGACTTGTTTCCCGAAGAACATATTGTTCGCGAGGTTCTGGATAACCTTCGCAACGACCATGAGCCCTCTCCTCATAGTAGTCTCGTCTTCCTTTGGCAGCTCGATGTCGATCGAGTCTGGGGATACGATCGCAGGGGAAATAAATCGCAGGAACATGAAAGCCCCGAGAGCGGGAAATTTCGCGTCAGGCCAGACTTCATTCCTGCAAGAGTTTGAGCCCCACGAATGTCGAGAAGGGATGATGTGATCACTTACACCGTCTTTCCTATGTGCGAACAAAGTTCATGAATCATCCTACACAAAGATGAGCCTGACTGTTAGACTGCGCGACGTATCGACTCACGGAGGTAGGCTGTGTATAGATGCAGTAACGACCTGGAGGAACGCGGTGGTTACAACCTCTACGTTTCTTTTGTTCTGCTCGACGTCCTGACCGACAGCTTTAGCTGGATCCATATCATAACTGTGACCTGGGGGCATCTCTCTCATGACCTGAATCAAAGGCTGGATCAGACTCCTCAGGTAGTTGTAACCGTGAATTTTCATGAATGAGCCAAGTAATCGAGCAGAGGTCGAGTTCCCACGGAATAGTGACCGAGATTCGTCTGTCCATCATTCAGTACATATTTCTAAACGAGGAAGGTGCGAGGGCTTGCCAGTTTTGGATATTTCCCTATCCACGAGCATCTTGAGCAACGCCATGAGTGACGCCCTTGTATCGAAAAGATTCAGCATTATCGGAATGATGAAATCGGCCTCCCGATCGGGAGGGCATGTCTCGCAAATTGCCACAGCAAGCATCAACTGTCAGGTTTAAGTACGAGCCCAGCTTGAACCCAGGTTTCAAGCACTCACGTCTGGACCTTTTACCAACTTCAAAGGCATCAGAGCAGCCAGGATAGCAAGTGTGGAAGAATAAACCCACCTCACACAGGACACTCTGTTTCGGGGGTGCCGAAGCACCAGATGGCGCGTCGAACCTAGTTCCTGCAAGCAACACCCTTGCGAATATCCTCGCAAATGTGGCTCTGGTCTTCAGGTTTGCATCATAGGCGTAGTTTAGGCAATGCTTCAGTCCAGGTTCCGTGTTGGCGTTAACGGCTCGAGAAAAGCCCTCGGTGATGAGTTCACGAATCTCGTTCTCCTTCGATGCCATTCGCTTTTTCTGAAAGCGGTCATCAGCAATTTGGACTCGCGGACCAGTCCAGACTGTAACTTACATAGGTACTGGAGGGAGAGTCCGACCGCAGATCTTCCGCGGACTGAATAACATTTGAGTGACTCGAAAACAATGGAAGGTAGCTCACTCTCACCCCTGTAAACTCCAGTAGCCTGAAGCAGGCGCCGTGATAGCGACCCAGGAGTCTCATTGTGAACACAAAAGAATCATCTCCGCTATTGTCCAACGGTTTTAGTTGCAATTTCTCGAACAACCTGACAAGTGTTTTCAGGGATGCCACATTCAGGTCAAACTGCTGTTGCGGGTAAACCGCCTGTAAAAATCCTCTCAGTCTAACACTCGTCGATACTTTGAACAACGCACATTCGGAGGGTCCTGAAGCCAGCCCATGATCATTTCGAGGATTATTTGTCGATGGTATGCATCCTTGCGGATACCAATCTTGGCCAGACTATCCAAGGTGGTATCACAGAGCCCACAGAACCTCATGCGGATGGGGGCACAGGCAGGATCGTCAAACCGTGTCAAGAAGTCGGCGAATGCTCTCAGCACGCCCATCACATCCGCGGACATGAACTCCTCGACGGAATCAACATGCTCTATGAGCGATTTGATGACGGAGATGAACTAGGCCAAAAAAAAAAAGAAAGCTTGGTATTGGTCGGATAATTGAGTGGAGATGGGCCCACCTGCTCCAGGAAGTTCGAAAAGGTGTCGGACCAGTCGAGCTCCGGTGCTCCCCCGGTAGAAGTGATATCCTGGATCACCCTAAAACCAAGGAAAACGTAATTATGCCAAACCCACGCTCAGGAATAGAGTATGAACCCACTCGTAAAGCAGTTTGAACACTCGATCGTACAGTTTCGGGCTCAACTCTCCTCCGAGGGCATCTCTCGAAACGTTCCTCACGAAGGGAGAGTCTGAAACCAAAAGTTCGATGAGTAGGTTCAGGAAACCCGTTAGGATTTCATCGGGATCCCGCAGATTGCACATGGAGTCCGGGAGGTAGCTCGCCGGGACTATATTTGTCAGTGCTCGTGGATCCACGTCCGGTTTCGCGCATGACGCTCCGAAGGCGGCAAGAAATAACGTTAAATTCTGCCATTGAGCTTGCCGATCCTACACGGGAGAAGTCAAATTCACAGAAACGGCGCCACGGGTCAGACACTCTTACATCATTGCTCATGACCACCCCCAAATCCACATCATCGGAAGGGGAATCATCTTTCCCCGCCTTGATCGTATCCCCCAAGAGCCTCGCCCGTGTGAAGCACTCCTGCCAGACGGCGATATATACCGGATTTGGGCTCGCGATCAATCGAACTAACTTCCGTATCCGCTTCTGGTGCGCCACTCGACCAACCACCGGAACCTTGGGGTCGCCAATCTGATCATAGATTGGGTATCTCTTTGCCCGATCTTCTTCCGACATGTTCTCGTTCAGCGGAACGTCGGGGAAGCGTTCCGCTTCTGCAATCAAACGTAGGCAGTGAGCTGCAGTCAGCGAAACGTTGATATTCAAGGAGGTCAGAGAAACGAGACACGCGATCTCGAGGATCATGAACGCGGTCACACGGTCGGGAGACCGTTGGATGGTCAAGACATGGGCTTTCTGTAAATGAGCAGACAATAGGAAATGGCATCAGAACCCACGGGGTAAAATGAAAGATGAAGTGGATTTATGACTCACATCCGATATCCTCGTGAATGATTCCATCAAACCATACGCGATGCCCATCCACATTTGCTGAGCCCCGTAATCGAATCTCGAATTCAGCAGGCGATTCGCGATGACAATAAGAGACGCAGGAGTAACAAGCTTCAACCATAAAACCGCAGGTTCGAAGTGTGGTGATCCAGGGCTCTCGTTGAACACGCGGTCCTGGATGAATCTGTACGACCTAGCCACCGCCAGGTTGACATGCTGGTCCGTGATACTCCAAATTACCATAGCGTTAGGCACCCAGTCGGCCAGCTCCACTTTATCCGTAGCTAGTGAGTGCCAAGGGAGGTCTGAACGCCAGAGAGTCATGATGGAGAAGATCAAAAGTTCTCTGTCATCATGTGTTTCCGTGGTATGCTTTCGAGCCCGAGGTCTCCGACGAGCTTTGCCCCCTGTGCCTCGACCATCGTGGTCGCTGCGCATCAGACTGGCCATCTGGTAGACGAAGGGGTGTGACAAACTGTTCTTGAGGGGAACAGATGGCTTACGATGTGAGCATAGCGGATGAGAGGTGCTAAAGTCTCAAGGGCTTTGGCTAGCGAACGCTGCCAAGGTATTCTATGCCTCTGAGTTGGGGGAGTCAGCTCGCAAAACGTGGCCAGTTCCTTTATCCCTAACCGCACCTCTATGGAAAGTAGGGTCAAGGCCCTGACCGCACACATCTTCACAGCACAAGACCGAGACTGATCCAGGCACAACTGGAAGATAGGAACGCTCTCTTCCTCCGGGATGTACCTGTAAATGACCACGAGGATATCCGAGATGATGCCGACGTCGATTTCATCGTCGGATTCCCAAAACGGTCTCAGGTTCTGGTATACCATCAGGTACCTCTGAAAACGTGGGTATGAAACCGTCCCGTTAGAAGTCGAATTGTGTCGGTTAACGCGAAATGGAACTCGCCTTGAGCTCGTGGGCAATATCGACCGCATACATCGGCGCTTCACGATCTTGGGCTCGTATCGCGCCTCGGGCGAAATCCAACAAACAAGTCACTGCGGTGTCCACATATTTGGATTTTGTCTCCACGACCTTAGTCAGCATCGTAGCGAGACTTGGCTAGATCAATAAATCTTAATTCCAGCAAGGGGAACGAGAGTGACAATATGCGTGAACGAACCTTCCCTCGAACGCTCATCAACGGCGCCAGGGTCCCATCCAATCGAAACTCGGAGGAGATCCTGTCAACGCTGCTGATGCACATCAGAGCCGTCAAAGTGGGCCACAGAAGTGGATTCTTCTCCGCGTCTTTGGTATGGAGAACGTCGTACACCCGTTCTGGAGCGTTTTCACCTCGAGCACGCATCCGAAGGGACTCCTGGAATTCTTCGGGGAAATGTTCAACCCAATTCCAGATAGCACACCTGAGAGGGATCGAAACAGATAGTTGAGCGTCAGGTTTCATGTTCACCAGCAGTGATGACAGCTCTGTGGGGTCACAACTAAGTAAGCAGCGGCGCCAAATTGGAAAGGGTCAATCAACTCTCACCTGTGAGAATTTGAAACAGTCGGTTCCTATCCAACAAACTATGTGCTATGAGTTGGAGGTCGACCATATCCGGTCCGTCGTCAGGGGTGTTAGCCAGGACGTGAATTCGTTTCTTGATCTTTTCAAGGACCATGGGCCAATTGCTAGCGGACAAGTGATACAGCACTCGACCGACGTATTTGGCGATCATAAGACTCAACGAGACAGTAGATTTGAATAGCATCTGAGACGTCTTTTCATAATGTGTAAAGTGTTGGGGTAAAGCAGTGAAGGGGGTGGAAGGGTCGTTGCTCTTGTGTACGGGGGATGGAGGGCGTTTTCCTCTAGACCTCGGCATCCCGATGGATTCTGTTGTGATTCCAAGGCCGAACGAAGGATCAGATTGGACTACAGAAGGCATCCCAGGATACTCTGTGGTTTCAAAGTCGTGAAATGACGTGGCGAAACCGAAGTTGTCAAATGGCTCGGTACTTGTCTCGGGTGGGGCCGTCTGCCTCAGGTAGAGGATCATCACGCTAAGGATGTACCTAGCACAGTTATCGTCTAGGGGTAGAGGTTCTGCCCAAAGGGTAGACTGAAGTGGCAGGTCTTTGGTGAAACCCCGCCGAGTGCCCGCCGGATTAATCGGGGAGCCAGGTAACGAAGCCATCGAAGGCGCATGTGACACGGTGCCGGGGCGACCTGGGACACCGTTGGGGTCTTTCGTCTTGTCTTTCCATCGTACAGCAAGCACCACGCAGAGTATCTTGAGGAGCATCAATTGAGACTGTAACAGCTCCGGAGTCCGCTGTATCTGCATTTCCGATGTCTGAAAAATCGGCTTTGATCAATACGCGAAAGGCCTAGACAAGAATACGACCGTCACGCACTTTGGCGAACTTGTCGAGCAGTTCAGCGATTGCCCAAGCGATGATATCGACGGAATCATGAGAGAGGTCGATGAGGGTTTCGATAGCCTGCTGCAAGGCTTCGTCTGCCTCGACCTGGCAGATGCTCACGCCGGAATGGGCGGGTAGCTGGAACAAGGAATGAATATAAATGGATGGACAATGTTGTTCGGCTTCACTTGCCCTGTTCTTCAAACGATTAACAAGCGTGTGGACGACCTTCTGCTGGGGCGTCGAGTTGGCGTTGTATGGCGCGGTTGGTGGGACGGTGGTCGGGAAACCATGGAACGATTCGTTCGTTCTGTGGATGCGGGTCGTTGAGGGATTCGGACTTATGATTCCGACGTGACCTCCAGAGGCGGAGGCACGTCTGGCAGGCATCGGAGCGGAGGGAGGAGATGGCCGTCGGCGTTGGAGTCGATCCAGATTCCACGGGGTTCCAGCCGAGACGCGTAGGAGGCACGCACACACACGGTGTCAACGGTACTATTGTACGTCTAAGTGTAGTAGCAGTCGCACAAGGCGTAGGAAATAAGGCTAATATCAATCTTCGCCGCCGGAAGGCATCAGATGTGTTACTGTGGCAAGATCTCCACCATTGTCCCCCCCGAAATGGGCAAGCTGGTTGTGATGGTTGGCCAGCCCCGGGGATTTAACAGGTGATGCTCAGCCATACAGGGCCCACCTTTCGCCTCCACCCCCATCTACCTGCGAGTCGACACTGTTGTTGTGGTGGAAAGGCCGTAGCCGAGCGAGAGTTTGCCTGGAGAGGAGATCGAGCCCGCCCGTTTCACACCTTGTCCGTCATCTCTACCTGTCCGCCGACGGACCTTCTACCTGTACTGCCCTCTCCGCCTTCTACCACACCCACCCGCCTAGGATTATTCACGAACCTTCCAGCCTAACGTTTCTCCTTATGTCGCGCCCTGAAGTCCACAATTACGATATGCCGCAGGGGGACCACCGGCCTGCCATCAATTTCTCCATCCCCGTCTTGTCCAACCAGGATCGCGGCGGAAGCAGCAGATTGACGATGTCCCAGAAGGCGTTCTCCCCCTTCGTCCCTAGGTCCGTCATGCATGCGGACCCCTTCCCGAGGCATACACAAGATACCTTCATGGGTACCCATCCAAACAGCCCGCTGGATCCCAGGGTGTTGCCCAACTCCCCTGTCAATACCGTCCCGTACAATCAATTTTCGCCTAATCAGCAGCCCACTCCCCATTTTTTTGCCCAGCCTATCTCACGTTTGCCTTCAAGTTCGTCTTTTCATCTAACCAAACCATCTTCGACATCTTTCTCGACGTATAACGATCGTGACACGTACATATCCCGCAACACGTCTCAAAGCAACCCACAAATTATCTCGCCCCAGCCTTCTACCGACACGACTAGCACCCTATTATGGGGAGATCTTGAACCATGGATGGACGAAGAATACGCAAAGCAAGTCTGCATAATCATGCACTGGGACCTGATCGGCATAAAGGTCCCCAAGTCTACCGCCGATCCTGCAAATGGCCCGCAAGCCAACAACCGGGGCTACTGCTACCTCACGTTCTCCAACTCTGCCAAAGCCTCCGCCGCCCTCAGTCAAGTTGCTCACGGCCCCAACCCGATGATCATGCCGAACTCCACGAAACCCTTCTCGCTTACATGGGCAACCTTGGTCCCTGTGACTCCTCCAACACCGGCTCCCGCCCCCATCTACGTCCCGCCTAACCCGTATCCCGCTCAACAACCACATCAGTTCGCCAAAGAATATAGTATCTTTGTCGGAGATCTTGCTCCAGAAGTTTCCAATTCGGATTTGGTCGCCGTGTTCCGCAACCCTGTCCTCGGCCTCCGCAACGACAGAGAGCCCCGATTTATTCGTCCTTTCCTGAGCTGTAAGAGCGCGAAGATCATGCTAGACCCCGTCACTGGCGTCTCAAGAGGGTACGGTTTTGTGAGGTACGCGTATCGTTATCTTTTGCGAGGTTATCTCTCGCTTACATCAATATGTGCGCCCACAACAGGTTCACAGAAGAAGCAGATCAGCAACGGGCGTTAATCGAGATGCATGGACTCTATTGTTTGTCTCGGCCCAGTAAGTGTTTCCTGATTCGCCAGCCACGTTTAATACAAGCACTGAACTGCGAGCACAGTGCGCATCTCTCCTGCAACTGCAAAATACAAGTCACTTGCACAGCCCGCGGTACCTCCTCCGGAATCGATGACACCGGGGGAATCAACTCCGACGGATGTTCAGAGCCAAACACAGCCGCCTCCCTCTCCTCACAATGTTTATGGGCATTACGCTTGTGGTCAGCCCGGTTCTGCGAACACCGCTTCGAGCTCTTCCCCTTCGATTCCCAACTTCTCTTCAAGTTCCACACTTAACGAAGACGGGAGAAATGGACAAAGCAATTCGCGTCCTACGTCCGCGCCGGTACCCAGTTACCAAGACCAGTCGCTCGCAGCCGCTCAGCGATACATGGTCAATGAGGAATCATGGAAACACCATGCACAGGCACGAGCTATTTTATCGAACCTCATCGGACCGAACGGGGAACAACTGTCGTCATCTGATCCATACAACACCACGGTATTCGTAGGCGGTTTATCTCCTCTGATCTCAGAAGAGACCCTGCGCACGTTCTTCATACCGTTCGGAGAGATTCATTATGTGGGTACCGCTGTCGCGTGCTGTGGCGCCGCACTGACGCGCACATTAGGTCAAGGTTCCTGCGGGCAAGAACTGCGGATTCGTTCAATTCATTCGTAAACCGGACGCTGAGCGGGCGATAGAGAAGATGCAAGGGTTTCCAATTGGCGGTAGCAGGATCCGACTAAGTTGGGGTCGCAGTCAATGTAGGTTTTTTGTATATGCGACTATGACGATCGTGTGTTTCATCTTGACGCTGATGCGCTGTTGGCTTTGTCGGTTCCGCGTGGGGTTTACAGACAAAGCCGCACAAGCTGCAGCTGAGGCGGCACAGACGGCCGCGATGCAGTCGGAGCTCCATCACCCGGTCCCACAGCCTCCTCCGCAACTTCAGTCTCAGCCAATCTCCCCCGCTCCGCCTCTCCCTCAACAACACCGGTCCGGGTCGACAACACAACCTCAGAACGCGATGCAATCTTCGTCGTCTTCGTCGTCGGTGACGTCGATGTCCACTGTTTCACCTGAGCAAGCGGTGGAGCTGATCCAGAAGCTGGGGTTGATGAAGTACCTCGAACATCCAGAGCAGCTGGCCGCTTACGAAGGTCCAAATATGCAATGAACTTTTCCCCGTTTTTCAAAAGGGGAGATTGGGAAGCATCTCTTATGCATACGTTATGTCTTATGAAGGAAGCGTGAAGGAAAAACAGAAACAGAAAAAAACAGCATGAAATTACTTCTTTTTTTCTTTGGTTGCGTTCATCGAAACGCTTTAACGTTTGTTAATGGTGGGACTTTTCGTTACTTGGAGGAGGTGGGTGGATCCGGGGATGTCATGTTGTCAAGGCATGCCTTTGTGATCACCAAGGTTGTTGATGATCACAAGCGAGCCGAGACAGTGATTCTTCTTTCGAACGGGGTTACAGGTACCCCTATAGCTTGAGTAGTTTCCTACTCGCCAGTATTGGACAGGACGGCAATGCATGTTGAATGCTATGATAATAACAAACAATAATATATGGCGCAGTGTGCATCGAACGTTATGCAGTGGAATGCAGGTGGTATACACGAGGCTGAATGTGTACAGGGGGAATATTCTTTGGGATATCTCGATATGCAGGGGAATGCAGGAGATTAGATGTTGAATGCGCGGAAGAGGACGTGGTGGATGCATGGCGGTGGGGAATAGTACTATTGTAGTTGAATGCCTTGTGGTGTGGTGTGGTGTTGCATTGAGCAACTTGGGAAGTATTTCCGGTTGAAGGAAACGGGATCAAGAATGAGAGTCATGAGGTTTGGCAGGGACGGGAAATGAATCGATGGCGGTGATTTGGGGGATATGCATGGTCGAAAGCGACTCAATGCGAGTAATCGTATCTATAGGGGGTCTCATGTCAGCCAATCACCGATTGTCAATAGGGAACCAGGGACACGCACTTTTTGTAGAATGTCTCCGAGTCGCTCGGTAGGGCCGGCTATGTAAGCGGGGAAGCAAAGGGAAGCAAGCAGGGTGTCAGCCGAGCGACAAACATCAGAGTGAAAGTGAAATCACGGACGGCGTTTCGTCTCGCGCCACGCGTTTTTCGGCCTTTGAGCTCGAGCTGGCGACGATGGGCGCGATCCTCGGTTAACCATTGTAAGGCGATGCCGTAAAGGCCGGTTCGTGATGTATCTCCCGTGTTCCAAGGTGTTGGCGGCTGGATGAATGCACCAAGGCGGAGATGAGCAACATGGGTCGGGAAATCATTCAAACCGTCGAAGATGTGAGTGGCATCTGAAGAATTCCGGGTTAGATATTTGTATGGGAGGGGGGGGGAAAGAGGAGGGTACAGATGATGGTAGCACCCCTTGCTTCGCTGTCCTTTTTGAGGAACTCGAGAAGGTCATGACGAACGAGGACATCAAGATCGACGGTGACTTCGTCAAGAAGAAGAACGTCCCAAGGTGACATGAGACCCATACAGAGCTGAACACGGCGTCTTTCTCCATCAGAAATGTTGTGCATGTGCCAGTCGAGATCAATGTCCAACAAATCGAGAAGAAGGTCCCTTCGCTCTTTGTGTCGATAACCGCCGACGGAGTCGAGGAAGTGAGAGACGACGATATCACTCCTGACGACAGGATTCATAGCCCTGGAAACGCACATACAATAAAGGCGGGGACGGGTTGATAGCCTGAACGACCGACCACTCAGTGCCCAGGAAAGTTACACCTTCTGGAAATTGGTAGAAGACATCGAGACCTTTGATCGTTACTTCTGCGCCCTTGATGAGCCTTTTTCCTGCAAGGATCTGCAAGAGTGTGGATTTCCCGGCTGTTTGGAGGTTTTGATGAGTTTTTTGATCAAGAGGGCGAGAGACTGACCTCCATTCGCGCCGATGAGCAGGGTCCTCGAACCCTTTGGAAGGGAGAGCGAGACGTTGTCAAGAGCGGGCTCGTCGGCACGCTGAGGAACGAAAGTGAGATCCTTTACAGAGATGAGAGACATGGGTCAGCACTGGCAACGGATGTCACGGGTATGTCACAGTTGAGCGTGACAGCACCCGACCCATTTCCCCTTTTCCTTCCCGCTGTTTAGCTGCGTCTTCTTCGCTGACAGCAGCTCCACCTGCTCTCGAACCCTCACACTCCTTCCCATTATCTCTCTCTCTCATGCAGCTGGACCATCTCCTGTGGGCCAGGGCATGTCCTGAACCGCAAATCGTCTGTCAGGATCCCCCGCCCTGCAGTTGCGGCCCAAACGAGAGCTGCGTCCAGATGCTCAGGTGTGTCCCGTCTCTCTCGCTCAGCCCGGTCCTCTCCAACGCCCGAATAGAACCTGCACACAATGTGAGACCTTTCAATGCGTAGCCCACTCTCAGCAACCCAGTTCCTCCAGTGGTGTAAGCAAGGGTGCTCTCGCAGGTGCCATTGTCGGAAGCCTCCTCTTCATGTTCGCGATCGGCATCCTTGTCTGGTGGTATCGTCGCCGCCTTCTGGCCAAGGCAAAGCAGCGAACTACCCCTCCCGCTCCACCAGTCAAAGATGCACCCGCCCGCGCCGAAGACGTTCTCAACCGTCCGGATCCGAACGAGAAACCAGACCCGCCCGTTGTCGCCTCAAACCCGAACAACGCCGCCGCCTGCGCTCATTCCACTCTCACTTACGGTTCTTATGAGACCAACGTCATTATGGGTCAGGCGATCGGTTCTCCAGCTCCCTCCCAGGTCGCATCCGTCGTCCACAATCCCTTCGATGATACTCAATCCATCCAAACGACGGGCACCCACGGGTCAAATGTTATCCAAATTGCTTTGGTCCAACCGGCCGATCCCCATTCCATCGTTTCGAACTCTTCGTCACTGCCAAACCGCCCTGAACGTAGTCCCGACCTCAACCTCGAGCACCTCACCGTCTCTCAGTCTGACTCGCGTTCCGGCACCCCGAGTAGCAATCCGACTGAAAGCAATCATAGGCACTCATACTTGACTAGCGCGAGCTATGGAAGCGATTTCCTCAATGAAGTTCCCATGATCGTCACCCCGGTTCGAGGTCAAGTCAGGCAGGTTTTGGGTGTCGTCAAGGCAGAGGTCATCCAGGCACCATTGTCCCCTAATCAGCAATCTTCTCTTCGTTCGAGTGCCAACTCCCGTCCTCCCGTCCGCTCTCCTCTCGCCAACACCTCCTTTGGTCCCGCCGATATTCTCAAGGAGGAGGAACAAGAAGTAACCGTGAACGGCGACCCCTTCACTGATGAACATACCCCTCGCCTGTCTCCCGGTGTTTCCTCGACCTTCGGTGTTCACGGTTCCAATGCGTCCACCATTTCTGATTGGACCCCTGCTGTCCCTTCCCAACCTTGGAATGATCGCCCGACGAGCGTCAACACTCAAGAGGGTTCCATCATCGCTGATATCGAAAGTGCTACCAGGGTTAACGTTGGTTTGATCACTCCCACGACAACAACAATGACCGTTGACACCCCAAGAAGTCTCCACCGAATGGCAAGCGCACGCCTTGTTTCTCCACCTACCAACGGTAACAAATCTGTGGGGACTCTCGAACAGCAACAGCAGCGTGCCTTCTCTCGATTCCAGGGGAGCTACAGAGATTCCAGTGGATCTGCCCTCTCGGCCGCTTCCGCCGGAGAAGATTCTATTCTCGAATCCTTCCCCTTCGTCCCTCCGTCCCCCATTTCTGGAATTCCAACCAGGAGCCCTCGTTCACCGATCGATGTCGCCCCACCACCCTCAAACTCGGAGGGACAGGGGCATGATGCCGCTTTACCCCCACCGCCCGGCAGGAAGGCGTTGGGCATGTCTACAGGTTCCCAAATCTCTACGTTATCGGCTGGTTTGGGATCATTCCCGTTCCAGATCGAGTCTTCTGAACCGAGGGACAGTACCACGTCCAACCTTAGTCAGGACGCCCCCGGCAAACAGCGTGCGAGCTTGGATACCCTCGCATTGACGACAGACCTTTCCTCGTATCCTCTTGGTTTCGACAAAGAGTTACAGGAGAACTACCCACTGCGCAAGATGTAAGATTGGGTAGCAAGCTCGTGCCCCTTTCCGCTACCGTGCACCTCTAGTGGGTCAGACCGTCTCCTGCTGAGACTACCGCTTGACGGTTGTTGACTCTTCAAATGTACTGTTTACTCAGTTTGTCTGCTGTACTAAAGATACGTGTGCCCTTGGTCATTTGTCGGTTCCCTTTCCCAGGTTCTATTTGCGCTGCTCGCTCGCCTCGCATCCCCTACCCCTCGCTGGTGCCCGCTGGCACTTACCTCTTCCCACCCTCTATTCACCCCTTGTTCATTCCCTTCCTTTCTTCCATTCATTTCTGGGTCATTTCTTATACACTAAAGTATACTGTCATCTACTTCCCTTGCGGTTGTTTTCTCATGTCCATTTACGGCCTACTTTACCCTTACCCCCTTTCCCGCCTATTCCAAAGGACTTGTCTTCGCAGACCTGCCATTGGTGTGTCGCGACGAACCCTTCCTTCCAGCTGTGCAGTTAGGTTGACCCTATTTATTATACCTCTCATCTCCATCTACTATCGCCATACCTTCACGCCCCCTTCTGTCGTTTCCTCTCTGCCTCGCTTGTTTGACGTACTGCGTGCTACGCATCTCTGGTGTAGTTAGAGCCGACGATGCGGACTTGAGCATGGGGCTGAAAATCAGAATCAACTGTAACCACTCGGTCATGTGAGAGATGCGGGCGCGCGTTTGTCGAATTGAACTTTTTCATTTCAAATCGTTGAGCGTCCCTGGTGTAACTAACTTACACCAAGCCACTATCTCGTTATAAACCCACCCACCCTGTCGAGGGCCGACCCGCCCCTTGCGCTCCCCATTACTATCTCACACCAGCCCAGACGTAACCCAGGTAGTCGGGCCTCGCTTCATTTAATCAATTTGTAACACGTACGTCCGACACTTCACACCTCTGTTTTCCCCTTTGCCCTCCCGTGCACCCTCCCAACGCTATCTTCCTCGCTTATCATCCCCAAATGTGAGGAATACGCATTGAAACCCTGCTGTTTGTTCGACAGCGGCCGTACACACTCACGCCAACGGCGCTATACTGTTATACGTTACGCCCCCCACTCCCGCCCAGCCTCTCCCCACCTCAAACACTAGCTTGTATTATCTCCGCGACTCCTCCCTTGACGACTTTACGAAACGAAACGAAATATTTGACGAAACTACCGCGTGTCACGACATTGCCACCCTTAATCTCGGTCCCCTCGTACACCCTCTACCGGATCTCCCATTCCCACTTAACGTCGTAAATACCCCATGGACGGCTTATCTCCTACGTCCCCTCTGGTACCTAGCCTTGGAGGGTTCGGAACTATGACTACCGTGCCGATGGGACCTATAGACGGTGATCATTCAGTCGACCCCACCTCCCCCACCTCCCTGAAACACTCCAACTCCACCTCTTCCTCAAGTCACAGCAGCAGCAGTTCCAGCCGAAGTAGTACGACTCGCCGCACATCTCGTGGGCGCAAGGACCGTCCAGATTCCACGTATGCCGGTTTATCCAGTCGAGACCTCGCTCGCATGCTGGTGGAAGAAGAATTACGAACCGCCCACTTTGTTAAATCGGCCCAGACCCTATCCTCCCAGCTATCTCAGCAGAAGCAGCGCGCAGACGATGCGGAGCGCAGGGCGACGCATGCTGCGGTCAGGCTGAAGGAGGAGACGGAGGCCAGGGCCAGGACGGAGTATGCCTTGAAGCAGAAGACGGAAGAGTTGAAGTTGTATCAGGTTCAGTTGAAGAAGGCCCAAGGGGAGATTTATAAAGCACAGGACGCCCTGGCGGAAGTTGAGAAGATGAGAGATGAAGCCGAGCACGCTGCTGCCAAAGCCAGGAGTATCGCGAGGAAGTTGAGGGAGCAGAGGTTGGTGGATATTGCTCGTGAGGAAGGTAGGAGGGTCGGCCTCAGGGAGGGCATGGCGAGAGGACAGGAAATTGAATACGTCGACCGAGGATATGCCTACCTGGAGGGAGCCGCAGCCGTAGAAGAGGTCGACGACGATGAGTATTACAACCGCACAACGAGGAGCCGACATTCACCTCCTCCCAGGACCACTGCCGCCATGGCTCCTGCTCCTCCTAACGCTCATGGAGGTGGAGGGGGCGGAGGAGGTAGAGCTCCTGGTATCACAGACCCCCCAGATGAGAGGGTCTTGAACCCTATGACAGTCACTACGCCTCTACGGATTCCATCTCCCGAACCCTCCCCATCGAGACTCTCACAACCTGTACCCGTGCCCACGCCAGAGCCCGCGATCCCGCCTCGTCCCGTGTCTGTCGCGAGTGTGGGCACCAGGCCGGTACATAAACAGGGACCTGCTCCTCCCGACGTATGGATCCCAGTTAGCGATAGGGACGGTATTCGTCTCCCCCCTCCACATGAATTCTCACCTCAAGTTTCGTACGCTCCGACTCTGCCCCCTCAGCCTCGACAGCCTGTTTCGGCTTCCCCCACTCCACCGCCTAGCAGGTCACCGAATAACCGACCGATCCTCATTATTCCTCCTCCCGCTTCAGACATGCATCGCTCTGATCGAGATTCGGTGGCCAGTGGGACTTCGTATTCTCCGGCTACGGATCGTCACGAATCGTACCACCGTAGAAGAGGATCTTCGGATTCGCAGACGTCGACCGCAATGTCGCAGATGGATATTCTTGGCCCCCCGACCTCGGGACGCGATCGAGAGAGGACATTAAGCTCTATCACGGAGGAGAGGTCTTCGGCTATGGCTTCGCCGAATAATACCCCTAGTGTTAGGGCAAGTTTTTTTTTCGGTGTTGTATGGGTGTCCTTATACAGCTACTGACTTTCACCATCGCAGTCCTTACAATCAAACCCTAATTCCTTCCAAGCAAATGCGGCCGCAACTTATACACCTAGCCACCGCACTCCTATTAATCTCACTACACCGAGTCTACACAAGTCAGCATCGATGTCCAGCGAAGAATACGGGTTTGATATTGTCCCACCAGTACGTATTTTTCTTCATTTTTTGCATCGCCTCCCGACTTACAAGTATTCTCCGATAACAGTCACGTCCAACTTCGAACACCTTCTCTGAGTCGTCCAATATTCCGGGGGTTACCACAAGCGAGCTTGGTATGCTTAGCGCGGAGGATGCACACAATCGACCATTACCGGTTATTAATACTCCACCGGTGCAACCACCTCCCACGGTTGTTTCTGAGCCTCCTCCCGGTTTCATTCCCTTCGGTTCTTCCCCGGTGCAGTAAGTCATATCTGCATTACGTTTGTTTGGGATGGCAGACGATTTTAACGCTCCCGAAAACTCATAGGACCGGCCGCTCGCCTCTGCCAACCAACCCAGAACCACTCAGTCCCGGTGAAGGGTGGGGTTTCAATTTCCAGAACCTCCCCAGCACCCACGTCGAGGAACCTCCGACCGCACCGGTCATACCCCCCTCTCTCTCATCCAAATCCAAGAGAGCGCTTTCTGGGGTTTCGGGCTCGTCTAAGTACGCCACGCCCAGTCAAACCCCCACTCACCTCACGGCCACAGGAGGTCGGAACAGGAACCCTCCATCTGCGACTTCATCAGATGATGAGGTCTCGTCGGATTTGTCTACAGACAGTGGTTTATCGACTCCACCAGCTCACACCAACAGGCTGTTGACCCCGATTTATGGTCCTGTCGGACTACCGTCTGCCGCACCGGGGACCGGTAGGACCGCGCCGGTGTCATTGCCGACTCAGACTCCTGGGACGGGGAGGACGAACCCTGTGAACCTGCCACCGTCGCAATCGCAGAACCCGGACAATGTACCACCGCCCGGGACGGTGAGTGATCCGCCCGCCCCGACCACCACGGCGTCGACGAGGGGTAGGGGTGGCGTTAACCGTGGTAAGAAACGAAGGTAGAGAGGAATATCCTCATTCTTCTCCTCAATCTTCCTCCATTCTCCGTTTTCGTATCTTCCTGACTGACGATGGAATCTTCGTCTTTCATGATTGGTGTATGTATGTTTTATTAATTTTTCGCGCTCGATCTATGAAACCACCGGTACCCCTTATCAGACTCATACATGTACCGCCGTTGTAGTTAGTCACTTGGAATTGTTTATTAATCTCATTGGCCCCCTTACAACGTGATACTCCCCAAGTCTCGATGCATAAACAAGTCATGATCAAGTCTGAATACATATTGAATGGTTGAAAGGCTCGTGCCAGTGGTACATGCTCGGGTAACGAAGTCATAAGGTGTTGCGAGCGGTGGGACAATAAATACAGAACAATGCGTGAACGGAGGAGGTATATGAATAAAAACGTTCATGAAGAAGGGAGATAAAAAGGGATGCTATGGTGATAGCGGGGGATCAGAAAATGTAGCGGGAGGCGGGATTGAGGAGACGAGGGCCTGGTCACACACGCAAGGATAAATACGAAGAAATAAATATGAAGAAATCGAGGCAACTATTTGATCCCCCAAGCTTCGAATCCCCCAAGCTTTGAATGGAAAGTCAAAACACACGAGGACCGGCATCGTTTGTAGGTACTCACCATCGATATCCGGATTCACCGCAGGCGACCGGATCTTTCGGTTTGGATCTTCCTGAGGAGCCGTCTACAGCTCTCCAGATCTCGCACGGCCTTGAGCTTCTCAAAAACCTCAACCGCACGCAAAACTTCAGACTTTGCCTCTCCAAGCTTTCGCTGGGTATACAAAATCCTAGCCTGCAGCTTCATCGCACGGCCCAGGTAGTACGCGTTGTTGAGCGCATGGAATTTGGTGCGTTCGATGTGAGCGTACGCGATACCGAACCTGCCCTCCTTGGAAAACAGCTCCGCCAGGGAGTGATGGATCCAAAATAGCTGGTCGTGCCAGTTGCATGAGGATGCGATCCCGAGGGCCACCTTGAAATGGCTGATGGCCTTCTCCCTCTTGCCCTTGGAACGACAGATATTGCCAAGGACACGGCGGCACTTGCAGACTTCAAATTTTTCGCCTTCCTCCGGGAGAAGATCGATTGCGCGGGATATGGCTTCCTCCGCGGCGTCGTGCTGGTTGTCATCATACAGCAACCGAGCGAGGGTTCCCAAACACTGTGCTTGTCCAGCCGTGTCACCGTGCCGTTCGCAAATGTCTAATGCTTCTTCCGCCAGCAGTATTCCTTCCTTGTAGAGGCCCATGCGCCGATTCGCACCAGATAGCAACTTCAATGTTCGAGCAACCCAACGCTCGTCTCCCCACCCCCTCCAGAGTTTTAAGGAATGAGTAAGGAGTTGTTTGCGCCCCACCTGGTTTCCGACCGATCCAAACAACTGTGAGAGGTGGTACAAGCAACGTGGTTTGGAGGGGTGATTGTCCGGGAGCCCGTTGACCCTTGATTCCAATACGACAAGTCGTGGTTTGTGCCAATAGAGGTGATACATGAAGCTGGCGCAGGCACTCCAGACACTCCGCGAGCTCATGTCGATAGTCGTGAAGACATCAAGCAGATGCTCGATGTTCACATCCTCTGACGTGATCCATCGCAACTCTCTAGAGCTGGGCCTGTCAGGATCAACGTCGGCCGACAATTGGTGGAAGTAACAATCCTTGGTCGTAAGGAGGAGTGGGGAGGACATTGGATCCTTAGGGCAAAAATAGTCGCGGAGCGGTGCCAGCATTGTGATGGAGCCGTCCCTCCGATATGTCAAGGAGAGGGTGCAGAACTTGTCGAAGATATTGACTCTGTTGGGGATGGTAGGAAACAACCAGCTGAGGTTGTTCTCGTTGATACCTTGAGGAAAAAAGGCAACGACTCCGAGAAGCGCTCGAGCGTCGGGGCCGAGTTCTTGGAATGTTGGAGAGGCGAGCGAAAGCTCGATCGTGACGGCGAGGCTCCTGTTGTGCTCTGTCTGCAGTAGACCCGTTCGCTGTCTCCCCCATTCTTTAGTTAATCGATCGGTGCTCCACCCGCTGTGATGGGCGACAATGGCGAGTAAAGTGACCGACAACGGATGGAAGTCGAGTTGTTTCAGGATATCATCGACCGAATGGGACTGCTCATCGCGCTTGTAGAGTCGATAGAAGGTGTCGTGTGCAGCCCCCATCGACAACGCCGGGACGTCAAGAGTTTCACAGTTGGGAGGAATAGTGAAGATCCGGGAGGTGATGCAAAGACAAATGTTATCGAGGCGACTCAGCTCCTCTACCACCTCATATATCTCCTGGGCGTTGGCTCCCTGTGGGTCGAGGATGGATTCTGCATTGTCGAGGATTATGAACATTTCTTTGGAGGATAGGAATGGTCGGAGGGAGGTCATGTCTTCTGGGTTTTCGATGCCTGTACCAACAGCCTTGGAGAGCCGGCAGAGGAAATGAGTGAGGGAGGTGGGGAACTTGTCGCAACGGATAAACCAACGGTTGTCGCCGAACCGTTGTTTGATGCGATCGTTATGGATGGCAGTTAGCGCGATGGACGTCTTTCCAATCCCGCCAACACCGATCAGAGCGATTGGCGTGAGGCGTTCCGCAAGACCAACAACCTTCTCAATCAACTCCTCACGGCCAAAGAAGACCCTTGGTGGTGGAGGTGGCGATTCCCCGGGTACGCTAGATGCGGGTGTAAGATATTGAATCTCTCGGTGGTCGAGATCACTGACCTGTTTTGAATCTAGGCGGCGGTAAGTATTTATCCAGTGATGCCAGAGAGTACGTGTCACTCACTGCCAGAGTTTTCCCATCATTACTCCCACGAGCTTCCAAGATGTTCTGATGTATGTCGGTAACAACGATATGACTATTCACGGCCAGCTCGATCTGAAGAGGAGACAGTTAGTGACAACCAAGCAGGAGCACAGTGAACATACGCCGAAGATATAAAGGATCCTGTTGAGGTCGGAGTTCCAAGCCGCAATCTTATCCTTGTCGTTCCTCGCATGAAGGAATCGATAGAACCTACGCCGCTCGCTCTGTTCGGCGACCTTCCCGTATATTTCCGCGACGGTCCTGCGGGGAAGAGCATGGTAAGTAGAAGAACTTCAAAGGTATATCGGTTGTTCAACTCACGTCTTCAATTGAGTTATCGCACCGTACACGGACGGACTAAGGGTGTCCAACTCCCTTCCACTCATTCCCCGGTCAAGGGCTTTACAGATGTTGGCACAGGATAACCCGAGTTCGACATACTCCAGTTCGTTGGTCATCGAGTCCTGGCTACGTGTGAGCCTGTAGTGTTCCGCCATAGAAGAAGAGACAGCGCACCCTAATCATCTTGAGAAGGACGCAGACGGTGCCAAAAACAGCCTTGGCCGGTGTGATGCTCGAGACCTCCCTCGCAAGATCCATTGCTTCGATGGCCATGTTGAGTGCGGAGAGAGCACCGTCCCGCCCCTCCTGTCGCCAGGTGCCAGACGACATGGTCGGATTCAAGGTTGCTGCGAGGAAGCGCTGAAGGTGGAGAAGAACCCAAACCCTGCAATACCCCGCCCAGGATCGCGCGCACGTAAGTCACGTCACACACAGCCAGTGTCCCATCCCACGGACACCATAAGTTCCTCCGTGCCTTGCCCTGGACTAGACCAGGGGCAGAGAGAACGTGGCGCTGGTTACACATTATTTAGAGGTAACTTCGAGGGGATACGACCGTTTTCCTCAGGCTTGGGTGGGCCGCGGGATTATCCGAGGCCCGTTATTCGATCGCTCCTTGTACTTGAGGGCGCGGCAGTGACCCACCGTTAGCAACCAAGTCGGTTGTCGGTGCCCAATGATTATTTGGCTGGGTTTGACCACTGGGCACGATGCACGGGCATATGGCGTGTTGCAGCTGTTTGCATGTCGATGACTCGTTTTTTGAAGATCACACAGGATTTTCTGTTTACGTGTGATGTCCAGGACTTCGGCGGACGTCGATCCGAACGAGTCCGCCCAGAGTTCTGGGATCGACGACGGAACCAGTTGCCCACCATAACAAATATGTACGTTACAACCACGTGTTACTATCCGAGAACCAGGATACTTAGAGACGGTAGAGGGGGCCAAAAGTTCACGAGGCGATTGGGGGTGTCCTTGGCCGAGCGGGCGCCGCCTGCC
>Ga0307517_10002889_pt1 | contig 27244 bp, 25 predicted proteins | sample 23_EM_MG_FD_194515 | JGI IMG/M metagenome (GOLD analysis project Ga0307517, IMG submission 194515) | Populus trichocarpa ectomycorrhiza microbial communities from riparian zone in the Pacific Northwest, United States - 23_EM | ecosystem: Host-associated > Plants > Roots > Unclassified | place... | reverse complement strand
GCATCTAAAACCCGCTCATCCCCGCGGAAGCGGGGACCCAGGCTTTTTTCGTTGCGATGCGATCAAGTTCCATCGGCGGTGCGGTCGAACCTCGGAAACACAAAACACCTGGGTCCCCGCTTTCGCGGGGATGAGCGGAGTGAGGGGTTAGCGCCTGTGCAGCAGCTCGACGATCTGCGGCTCGACGGCTGTGATGTCCTGCTCGAACTTCAGGATCACGTTCAGCGTATCGCGCACCATGGCCGGCTCCAGGCTGTCGGCGTGCAGCAGGATCAACGCGCGGGCCCAGTCGACGGTCTCGGAGATCGACGGCGCCTTCCTCAGGTCCAGCGTCCGCAGGGACTGGACGAAGGCGACCAGCTTCCGGGTCAGGGTCTGCTCGATGCCCGGCACGCGGGTGGCCACGATCCGCTCCTCGAGCGCGGCCTCCGGCAGGGGGATGTGCAGGTGCAGGCAGCGGCGCTTCAGCGCATCGCCCAGGTCACGCACGTTATTGGAGGTCAGGAACACCAGCGGCGGGGTCTTGGCGACGATCACCCCCAGCTCCGGCACCGAGACCTGGTAGGCGGAGAGCACCTCCAGCAGGAAGGCCTCGAAGGCCTCATCCGACTTGTCGATCTCGTCGATCAGCAGCACGCAGCCGTCGTCCTGCCTGAGCGCCTGCATCAGCGGGCGCGGCTCCAGGAAGGGCTCGGAGAAGAACAGGTCGCCCATCCCGTGCAGCCGGTCCATGGCGGCGTCCATGGTCGGCGCGTCCGACAGCGCCTCGCCCATGCGGTCCTTGAGGATCTGGGTGTAGAGCAGCTGCTTGCCGTACTTCCACTCGTAGAGCGCCTTGGACTCGTCCAGGCCCTCGTAGCACTGCATGCGGATCAGCGGCTGGGCCAGCAGGCGGGCGGTGGAAAGCGCCAGCTCGGTCTTGCCGACCCCGGCCGAGCCCTCCACCAGGATCGGCTTCTGCAGGTTCACGGCCATGTAGAGCGCGGTGGCGATGCGGCGCGATGCGATGTAGCCGACCCCGGCCAGGCCCTCGATCAGGGCGTCCACCGATGAGAGCGGACCCGCCGGCGGGCTCGCCTTCGGGGCCATGGGGGACATCGTCAAAGTCTCGAGCTTTCAAAAATGCGGTGCGCGGGGTCTGCGCGGTCTTTGGACTTGGTCCGATTGTGGCAAGCGCCCGCCGCGAGCGCAAACCGAACCCCGGAGCTGCAGCAAGAAATCGCGTATTTCCCGTGGTTTACGAGGGCTTCACCCCTGCCGTGCTAACCCGTTCCCATGCGTCTGATCGCGCCTCTGCTGGCGGCCCTCAGCCTCGCCGCGCCGGCCCATGCCGGAGACCTCGTCGTGACCGTGCTCACGACGGCGGGAAAGGCCGTGCCCAACGCGGTGGTGATGGTGAGACCGGCTGGATATTCGAGCCGCGCGCCGATCCGCTTTCCCTGGCCCTACCGCATGGCGCAGAGGGGCATGCAGTTCGATCCCTTCGTGCTGATCGTGCCGGTGGGCGCCGTGGTGGCGTTTCCGAACATGGATTCCTTCAAGCATCACGTCTTCTCGTTCTCGCCGGCCAAGACCTTCGAGCTGAAGCTCTACGGCCGCGACGAGACCCGCGCCGTGAAGTTCGACAAGCCCGGCGTCGTGGGCCTCGGCTGCAACATCCACGACGACATGAGCGCCTTCATCCGCGTGGTCGACACGCCCTTCGCGGCCAGGAGCGGCGCGCGGGGCGAGGCGCTCATCCGCGACCTGCCGGCCGGGCCGGTGACGGTCACCGTCTGGTATCCCTATTTCAAGGTCCGCGGCGGCGAGATTATCCGGGACGCCATGGCGCCGGCCTCGGGCGCGCTCAGTCTCACGGTCAAGGGCGACGTGCGCGCGTCGCCGCTGCGCCACGGCGGCTACTGAGCGCGCGCCCATGTTCAAGCGCCTGCGCACCAAGCTCACCGTTCTCTACGCCGCCCTCTTCGGGGTGACGCTGCTGCTGGTCTCGCTGGCGGTGTTCACGGCGATCAACCAGGCGGCGCAGAAGCAGGTGCGCGGCGAACTGACCGCCTCCGGCACGGTGTTCGACCGGGTGTGGTCGCTGCGCTCGGATCGCCTGCGGGAGGGCGCGTCGCTGCTTTCCAAGGACTTCGGGTTCCGCGAGGCGGTGGCGACGCGCGACGACGCCACCATCATCTCGGCGATGGAGAACCTGAAGCGGCGCTTCAACATCGACCGGGCCTTCATCCTGGGAGTCGACGGCCGGATCATCGGCGCCGACGCGGCCTCGATGGCGCCCGACGCCGCCAAGCTCACCGAAGCCTTCTTCAACGCCGACGACCCGCAGGGCGTGGTGATGCTGGGGGGCGCGCCCTACCAGGTGATGTCCGCCTCGGTGATGTCGCCGGACCAGGTCGGCTGGCTGGTGTTCGCCGTCAGGCTGGACCGCGCCGAGATGGGCGCGCTGGAGAAGCTCTCCGCCATCCCGCTGAAGGCCGCGGTGCTGCACCGCGACGGCAAGGCCTGGCGGCTGAGCGACGGCGGCGGCGAGCGCGACCGCGCGGCGCTCAGCGGCTTCATCGACCAGGCGCTGGCCATGAAGATGACCACGCCGAACCCGCTGAAGGAGCCGGTCGGGCAGTCCATGGCGCTGGTCAAGCGCCTGCCGTCGCTGACCAGGGACTCCCCCGCGGTGCTGCTGCTGCGCTATCCGCTGGCGCTGGCGCTGGCGCCCTATCGGCCGCTGCTGATCGTCGTGGTGCTGGCGGGCCTGCTGGGCCTGGCCGTGGTCGGCTGGGGCTCATGGATGCTGGCCCGCGGCATCACCCGGCCGATCTCCGAGCTCGACGCCGCCGCCCACCGGCTGCAGCGCGGCGAGGAGGCCCACGTCGACACCGGCGGCGACGACGAGATCGGCCGCCTGGCCGCCAGCTTCAACACCATGTCCACCGCCATCCTCGACCGTGAGCGGCGGATCACCCACCTGGCCCTGCACGACGGCGAGACCGGCCTGCCCAATCGCCTGGCGCTGGAGCGGGTCGCCGAGGCGCTGTCCGACCTTCCCGAGGGCCAGGTCTATATGGCGGCCCTTGGCATCCAGCGGTTCGACCATGTGCGCGGCGCGATCGGCTATGCCCTGGCCGCCCAGGCCGTGCGGATGGTTGGCAACCGCCTCGCGGGGCTGACGCCGGCCTCCGGCGTGGCCCGGGTGGCCAATGACGTGCTGGGCTTCGCGCTCATCGCCGCCGGCCCGGAGGCCGCCGCCGAGGACGCCGCGCGCCTGATGGCCGAGTTGGAGCATCCGCTGAAGGTCGGTGGCGATTCCATCGACGTCGAGCTCAACCTCGGCCTGGCGCCGCTGATCCGTGGCCGCGGACCCGGCGAGGTGATCGAACGCGCCTCCATCGCGCTGGACCAGACGCGCAAGGGCCGCCGCAAGGTGGGCTTCTTCGACGCCGAGGCCTACGGCGACCCTTCGTCGAACCTCTCCCTGATGAGCGGCATGCTGGCGGCCCTCGAGAATGGCGACATCGAGCTGCACTACCAGCCCAAGTTCGACCTGCGGCAGCGTCGGGTCTGCGGCGCCGAGGCCCTGGTGCGCTGGCGCCATCCGACCCGGGGGATGCTTTCGCCCGACCTGTTCATCCCCATGGCGGAAGAGACCAACCACATCCGCACCCTGACGGAATGGGTGATCAAGCGCGCCGTGGCCGACCAGGCCGATTTCGCCCGCGCGGGCCATGACCTGGCCGTCGCCGTCAACATCTCCGGCCGGACCTTGGGCGAAGAGGACTTCACCGACTTCGCCATGGAGCAGGCGGCCCTGGCCAACGGCCGGCTCGCCTTCGAGATCACCGAGACGGCGGTTATCGAGCATCCCGAGGTGGCGCTGGCCATGCTCGACCGCTTCGCCGCAGCGGGCATCGGCATCTCGATCGACGATTTCGGGACCGGCCTGTCGTCGCTCGCCTATCTGAAGCGCATCCCCAGCCAGGAGCTGAAGATCGACAAGTCGATCGTCGACGGGATCACCGAGAGCCAGCGCGACGCCCTGATCGTGCGCTCGACCATCGACCTGGCGCACAGCCTGGGCCTGAAGGTCACCGCCGAGGGCGTCGAGACCAACGCCTGCTTCGCCCTGCTGGCGGCCATGGGGTGCGACCTGGCGCAGGGCTACCTGATTTCCAAGCCCTTGCCGTGCAAGGAACTCTTGACGTTTTTGGCCGAGGATCGCCCCGAAGAACGCTGTTACGGCTAAGTCGGGAAGTCGACATCTTGCGCCTGAGGCCTGCACATCTGGCCGCTCTGATCCTGGCCCTCGCCCAGGCGGGGCCGGCGCGCGCGCAGTCCGACGTCATTTCGCCGGAGACATTCCATGGCCTGATCGAGGCCCGCGTCACTGGCGCCGACGGCGAGCGGTCCTGGCTGGACGGCGGCTTCGGCAAGACCGGCGTGTCGGGCGGCCATAACGGCTGGCGCGTGGATGCGCAGCTCACCCAGGCCGCGCTCGAGTGGCGGCCGCACTTCAATTTCGCGGTGGGGGCCGTGGTCACCGCCCTGGTTCAGCCCGACCTCAAGCCCGGTCTCGACCTCGGCGAGGCCTATCTGACCCTGAAGGCGCCGCCGACCTCGGGCGGGCGGTTCTCCGGGCGCGTGGGGATCTTCTACCCGCCGGTCTCCATGGAACACGATGGCGTCGCCTGGACCACGCCGGACATGCTGAGCGGCTCGGCGCTGAACAGCTGGGTCGGCGAGGAGGTGAAGGTGATGGGGGTCGAGGCCACCTATCAGCGCAGCCTCGGCGCCCATGACTTCGAAGCGACCGCGGCGGTGTTCGGCTGGAACGACACCGCCGGGACCCTGCTCACCTTCCGTGGCTGGGCGCTGCACGGCGTGCGCACCGGGATCGGCACGGATTTTGGTTTGCCGCCGCTCTCCGCCTTCGCCGCCGGCTTCCAGCCGCGCGAGACCTATCCGATGCGCGAGCTCGACAACCGCGCGGGCTACTACGGCCGGCTGGAATGGCGCCCGCCCGCGCCGGTCAGCTTCAATGCCCTCTACTACGACAACGTCGGCAACCGGATCGCGGTGGACAACGCGGGCCAATGGGCCTGGGAGACCCGCTTCCTCAACGTCGGCATGACGTGGGAGCCCAGCGAGGCCACCAAGGTGCTGGCCCAGGCGATGAACGGCGAAACCCTGATGGGCTACAGGATTCCGGGCGGCCTGTGGTTCGACATGGGATTCCGCTCAGCCTATGTGCTGGCGACCCACAGGATCGGCGACGATACCGTCAGCGGGCGGATCGACGGCTTCCGCACCACGGACCGCACCTTCCAGGCGATCGACGACAATGCCGAGCACGGCTGGGCAATGACGGCGGCCTGGCGTCATCGCCTGGCGCCCCACGCCGACCTGATCTTCGAGGCGCAGCACGTGGAGTCCACCCGCCCGGCCCGCGCGCTGGCCGGCGACAGGCCGCGCCAGGACCAGACCGTGCTGCAGACGGCGCTGCGCCTGAGCTTCTAGGATTAGTGGCTGTGCCGCATGGCGGTTGGACGCATCGCCAGCACCACGGCCTGACGGCCCGAGGCGCTCATCGGCGCGGTGAGCGGCTTGGCCGCCTTCATGTCGGGATGCCAGGTGGAAACCACGGCGGCGCCCGCCGGCAGCCCGCGGATCACCGCCTCGCCCGCGGCGTTGGTCTTGGCGGCGAACGGGCTGTCGCTGACGTAGATGTAGCCGATCATGCTGTCGTGGATGTTGCAGCCCAGGGGCACGATCCCGGCCTTCTCGAAGGTGACGGTGCGCTCTTCCTGCTGGCCATAGAGCTTCAGCTCGAACTTCTTGGTGGCCGAGAAGGAATAGACGTGGTGGCGCACCCGGTCCTTGTTGGGAAAGCCCACGACGCTGCCCGCCGGCACGATCAGGACGTACGGATTGAAGGCGATGTTCTGCTGGGTCATCTTCAGCGGCCAGGCGAAGCGGATCGGCTGGCCTGGCGCCGTCCCGCCCGCCGGGCGAACCACCACGACGGCGTCGGCCAGCGGCATGCCGTCCTCACCCTTCACGCTGACGGTGAGGTCGGCCGCCGCGGCCGGGCTGGCGACAAGCGCGACGGCGGCGATGAGCGGAAGGATCGGGCGCATGCGGTTCGGATAGCCGGTTCGCCCTGAACGGCCTGTAAATAAATCTTGGCTACCCAACCTGCCAAGGCCCGCAGAAGCGGCCGGGTTGGGGGTCTTCCGATGCGGCGATTTGGTGAGGCGCTGGTCTGCGCCGGGATCCTCGTCTCCGCACACGGCGCCCAGGCCGGCGAGCTTCGTCCGGCCGGCAAGCTGCTGCTCACCGGCGGGGTCAGCAATATCGAAGGGGCCGGCGGCGGCGGCATCGCCAGCTGGGCCTTGATCACCGGCTACGAGACCCGCGACGGCATCGGCGGCAATGTGCACGCCACCCGCGTCGAGCTGCCGGACTACCGGTTCACTGCCTATGGGGCGGCAATTGGCTTCTACGACCGCGTCGAACTCTCCTACGCCCGCCAGGCCTTCGACACCCAGGGCGCGGGCGCCAGGCTCGGCCTCGGCAAGGGCTTCACCTTCCACCAGGACGTGTTCGGCGCGAAGGTCCGGGTGCTGGGCGACGCCGTCTACGATCAGGACAGCTGGCTGCCGCAGGTCTCGCTCGGCGCCCAGTTCAAGAAAGCGGACAAGGGCGCGGTGATCGGCGCCCTGGGCGGTCGCGACGACCATGGCGTCGACGGGTACGTCGCCGCCTCCAAGGTGCTGCTGAACGAGAGCCTGGTCCTCTCGGGCGCGGTGCGCGCCACCAAGGCCAACCAGACCGGCCTGCTGGGCTTCGGCGGCCCCACGGACAACGGCTACCACGCCGAGTTCGAGGGCTCGGCCGGGGTGCTGCTCAACCGGCGTCTGGTGGTCGGCGCCGAATACCGCTCCAAGCCCGACAACCTCGGCCTGAAGGAGAACGACTGGATGGACCTCTTCGCAGCCTATGCCATCAACAAGAACGTCTCGGTGACGGCGGCCTACGCCAGCCTCGGCGAGGTCGCCGGCTTCAAGGGCCAACACGGCCTCTATGTCTCCATCCAGGCGGGATTCTAGGATGATGCTCCGGACTCTGACGATCGCGGCGACGCTGGCCGTCGCCGCGCCTGTGCTGGCCGAGGAAAAGGCGGTCGACCCCTACGTCCAGTCGAACGCCAGCGCCGGCGCGAAGCCCTTTGCCGACGACCATCTGCTGGCCGCCTTCCATGGCAAGGCGGGCGTGGGCCGGATCGTCGACGAGATGCTGGACGGCTGCGTGAAGGATCCGCGCACCGCCGACATCTTCAAGGCCACAGACATGGAGCGCCTGCGCCGGGTGCTGAAGGAACAGGTCGTCTACATCCTCGGCGGCAAGATCGACTACAGCGGCCGCGACATGAAGAGCGTCCACAAGGACCAGGGCGTCCAGCAGACCGACTTCAACATCCTGGTGGAATACCTTCAGGTCGCCATGGACCACGAGAAGGTCCCCTTCCGCGCCCAGAACCAACTCCTCGCCAGGCTGGCGCCGATGCAGCGCGACGTGGTGGTGCGGTAGCGCTTTCCAGATCCTCCCACAGCGCAGAGCGCGATTGAGGGGGAGGTGGCTCGGCGCGGATACGCGACGAGACGGAGGGGGTTTCATCCGCAGTGGATAGGCCGTGGGCTTCAACCCCCTCAGCCAGCTTCGCTGACAGCTCCCCCTGAGGGGAGCATCTGATCTCAAACGTCGAACTCGACGCCCTGCGCCAAGGGAAGCGTGCGGCCGTAGTTCACGGTGTTGGTGGCGCGGCGCATATAGGCCTTCCAGCTGTCGGAGCCGGCTTCGCGGCCGCCGCCGGTCTCCTTCTCGCCGCCGAACGCCCCGCCGATCTCGGCGCCCGAGGGGCCGATATTGACGTTGGCGATGCCGCAGTCGGAGCCGCGCGCCGAGGTGAACAGTTCGGCCTCGCGCACATCGTTGGTGAAGATCGACGATGACAGGCCCTGCGGCACGTCGTTCTGCAGCGCGATCGCCTGAGAAAGCTCCGTGTACCGCATGACATAGAGGATCGGCGCGAAGGTCTCGCGCCGCGCCACCTCGGCCTGGCCCGGCATCTCGACCAGGGCAGGGCGGACATAGTGGGCGCCGGCGGCGCCCGAAACCTCGACAGCCTCGCCGCCATGGACCGAGCCACCTGCCGCCTTGGCGTCGGCCAGCGCGCGCTGCATGGCCTCGAAGGCCTCAGCGTCGATCAGCGGGCCGACCAGGGTCCCGGCCTGGCGGGGATCGCCTACCGGCACGGAGGCGTAGGCCGCCTTCAGGCGCAGCACGAAGGCATCGTAGAGGCTGTCGTGCACGAAGAGCCGCCGCAGCGTCGTGCAGCGCTGGCCCGCCGTGCCCATGGCCGCGAAGGCGATGCCGCGCAGGGTCAGGTCCAGATCGGCGGTGGGCGCCACGATGGCGGCGTTGTTGCCGCCGAGCTCCAGCAGCGCGCGGGCGAACCGCGCGGCGAGCTTCGGCGCCACGGCGCGGCCCATGGCCGTCGAGCCGGTGGCCGAGACCAGCGGGACCTTGGGATGATCGACCAGCGCCTCGCCGACCTCGCGGCCGCCGATGATCACCGCGGAAAGGCCCTTGGGCGCGTCGCCGAACTTCGCCAGCGCCTTCTCGAACAGCGCCTGCACCGCCAGCGCCGTGAGCGGGGTCTTCTCCGAGGGCTTCCAGACCACGGCGTCGCCGCAGACGAAGGCGAGCGCGGCGTTCCACGACCAGACGGCGACAGGGAAGTTGAAGGCCGAGATCACGCCCACCACGCCCAGCGGGCGCCAGGTCTCCATCATCCGGTGGTCAGCGCGTTCGGTGGCGATGGTGAGGCCGTAGAGCTGGCGGGACTGTCCTACGGCGAAATCGCAGATGTCGATCATCTCCTGCACTTCGCCATTGGCCTCGGAGACGATCTTGCCGGCTTCGAGGGTGACGAGGCGGGCAAGATCCGCCTTTGCGGCGCGCAGTTCCTCGCCCAGCAGGCGCACCAGCTCGCCGCGGCGCGGCGCCGGGACGTTGCGCCAGGCCAGGAACGCGGCATGGGCGGCCTCGATGGTCTGGGCGACCTCGGCGGGCGAGGCGTCATGCACCTGGCCGATGGTCTCGCCGGTTACCGGCGAGCGGACGGCGCGCGTTCCCCCGGTCCAGAAGCTGGATGCGACGCCCAGGCGTTCGAGGGTTTCGGCGGTCTCCGCCGCGGCGGAGCCGATCCTGGTCTGCACGGTCATGGGCTGGCCTCTACTCGGCGGCGGCGCGGAACGCCATCGGCTCATCCGGTGCATAGCAGCGGCCGAAACGGTTGCCGATCACGGCGTCGAAGGCGATGTCTTCCTGCCGGATGAAGCCCGTGGCCGGCAACCGGCCCTCGGAGAGCAGGTCCAGCACCGCGCAGATGGCGCCGGCGGTGGTGATCTGGATGGCGCTCTTCATCTCGCCGGCCACCGGCTGGGCGAAGACCTTCTGGACATAGGTCTCCTGCATCAGCTTGCCGTCCTTCAGCCCACTGACGGTCACGAAGACGATGACCACGTCCTGCAGGGTGGCGGGGAGGGCGTTCTCCAGGATGTCCTTCAGGATCGGACGGCGGTTCCTGAGGTTCAGGTCGTTCAGCAGCGCCTTCATGATCGCCGCGTGGCCCGGATAGCGGATGGTGCGGTAGTTGAGGTTGCGCACCTTGCCCTCCAGCGTCTGGCAGAGCGTGCCCAGGCCGCCCGAGGTGTTGAATGCCTCGTAGGTGACGCCGTCGAGGGCGAACTCCTCGCATTCCTCCAGTGGCGGGACCTCGCGCAGCACGCCGTTGACGATGGCCTCGCAGGGTTCGCAATATTCGTTGATCACCCCGTCGGTGGACCAGGTGAGGTTGTAGTTCAGCGCATTGGACGGATAGCGGGGCAGGGCGCCGACCCTCAGCCGCACGTCGTGCAGCTCCTCGAAATGCTTGGCGAGCTCCCAGGCGGCGATGGTGATGAAGCCCGGCGCCAGGCCGCACTGCGGGATGAAGGCGGTGGCGGCGTCGGCGGCCAGGTCGCGCACGATCCGGCTCGAGGCCACATCCTCCGTGAGGTCCAGATAGTGGGCGTCGGCCTGCCTGGCGGCGCGGGCGATGGTGGTGGTCAGGTGGTAGGGCGCGGCGTTCACCACGGCGAAGCGGCCGGCCAGGGCGCCGGCGAGCGTGCCCGGGTCGTCGATGGCCATGGCGATGGTCCGGGTCTTCGAGCGCGGGTTCAGGCCCGCCAGCGCTTCGGCGCTCTGGTCGATGACCAGCACCTCATAGGCGCCGGATCCCGCCAGCAGGTCGACGATGGTCGAGCCGATCTTGCCGGCTCCCACGACAGCCACCTTGCGCATGCTTTAAGCTCCCGGAGATCTCCAACATCGAAGGTGATTCGCGGGCGCGCCGGATTCAACTGGAATTTCGGCGATATGAGGCGTATTTCTGGTCATATCGACTGCACCATTCGGCGAAATGACGATGGACGATCTCGACGAGCACCTGCTGGGCCGGCTGCGCCAGAACGCCCGCGCCCCGGTGGCGGAGCTGGCCCGCGCGCTCGGCCTCTCGCGCACCACGATCCAGAGCCGGCTGGCCAAGCTGGAGCGCACGGGCGTCATCGCCGGCTATGCGGTGAAGCTCTCCGAGGCGCGCGAGGCCGCCCTCGTCCACGCCTTCATCATGCTGACCGTGGAGCCGAAACAGGCCGCCGCCGTCACCCAGGCCCTGAAACACCTGCCGGGCGTGCGCACCCTGCGGTCGGTCAGCGGCCCCTTCGATATGATCGCGGCGGTCGAGGCCCCCAGCGTCCGCGAAATGGACGCCCTCATCGACGAGATCGGCGCCGTCCGCGGCGTCGAGCGCACCAACTCCTCGATCGTCCTGTCCACGAAATTCGATCGGTAGCGCTTCGCGCGAACCGCTCACGCCTCCGCGGTGACCCCGAAGATTTCGCGGAAGGCTTCCAGGCCGCGGGGCGAGAAGTTGACCAGGCGCGTGCCGGCCTCGCGGCTGGCCCAGCCCAGGGCGTAGAACCGGTCGAGCAGGGCCGCCCCCAGCGCGCCGGCCAGGTGGGTGCGCCGCACGCTCCAGTCCAGGCAGCCCTTGCACAGCGGCCGGCGCGAGCGGTCGAGGTCGGGCAGGTTGAGGCCCAGCGCCGCCATGAAGGTGCGCCCGGTCGGCGTCAGCGACAGGTCTTCGCCGGCCTCGCTGACGAAGCCGCGCGCGGTGAGATGCTCCAGCATCGACACCGCCAGTTCGCCCGCCAGGTGGTCGTAGCAGACCCGCGCCTTCCTCATGGCCGGCTCCTTCGGGCCGGTGCGCACGCGGGTGTGGCCGGTGCGCGCGGCCAGCCCCATCAGGGCTTCGATCACCGCCGCGACGTCCTCGCCGGAGAGGCCGAAATAGGCGTGGCGGCCCTGCTTCCTGCCGACGATCAGCCCGCCGGCCTGCAGCTTGGCCAGGTGCGAACTCGCCGTCTGGGCGGTGACCCCGGCCTCGCGGGCCAGCTCGCCGGCGGTCAGGGCCTGGCCGCCCATCAGCGCGGTCAGCATGTTCGCGCGGCCGGGATCCCCCAGCAGCGAGGCGATCATGGCGATATCCGGACCGTCCTTCATGCCGCGAGCTTAGCCGAGTTGTGACGATGCGGCGACAGGGAACGTTTCGAGCGTAAGCGAAGCATGCGCGCTCGCATCTGTGCTGGACGCCAGAGGCTCACCGGCCTTGTGTCGCCGGTCGGCGGCCGGCTGGCCGTGGCGGTCTAAGCCGTCAGGACCGCAGCGTGTTCTCGGCGCGCATGGCCGCGTGGCAGCGGCGCAGCGCCGCGGTGGCTTCGTCGAGCTTCACCTGGAACTCGGCGAGCACGCGGTCGTAGTGGCCGTCGGCCAGCTTGGCTTCGACGTCCTGCTTCTCGATCGGCTTGCGTTTGGCGGCGGCCATGGATCACCCACACATCGGTTTCTTGGCCCCACCTTGAGCCCAATGTGCCTTCCGGTCGCTTAACGCCGATGAAGATTCTTGGAGCCTTTCAGACCAGCGAGACCGAGATCAGGCGCCGCTCGGTGGAGGCGCGCAGCTCGGCCCAGATGGCCTCCTGCCGGGCGGTGTCCTCCGCGATCTCGGCGGCCACGTGGGCGTCGATCAGGCGGGCGCGCAGGCGGGCGTTCTCGGCGCCGAGCGCGGTGAGGTGCAGGTCGCCGTCCTCGCCCGCCAGGCCCAGCAGGTCGCGGATCGCCCGGTTCTCGACCACCAGGTTGTGCGCCGCCCCGTCCCAGGTCTCGGCGGCGAGCCCCAGCAGGGCGGCGGAGAGGCCCAGCGCATTGGCCCGTTCGGCGTCCGGCACGCCCGGCACGGCGTTGCGCATCAGCACCTGGGCGAGCTCGCCCAGGACGGCGGGAACCTTGGGGGTCATAGCCGGCCCATCACCTTCAGGATCGCCCGGTCCTGGGCGTTCAGCAGCCACCAGGCCGGATAGATCATGATCGGTTCCTTGTTGCCGCCGTCGATGAAGGCCCGCGCCGAGCCCACCCAGATCGCCTGACCCTTCACGCAGTTGAACAGCGTCCACCAGTGCAACGCGTCCGGATCGGCCATGAGCCCGCTGGCGCGCACCCAGATCGCCACCGCCTCGGCCTTCGGCGCCAGTCCGCCCTCCAGGCCGCGGCCGAACTGCCAGACCGGGTTGAAGCCCCAGGCCAGGTCCTCCAGCGGATCGCCCAGGTGGGCCATCTCCCAGTCGAGCACGCCGTGGATTTCGCCGGCCTCGTCATAGAGGAAGTTGCCGGTGCGGTAGTCGCCGTGCACCACCGAGAGCTTCTGGGCCGGCGGCGGCGGGTGGGCCTTCAGCCAGCGGATCGCGGCGCGTGCGATCGGCAGCGGCTCGGCCTCGTCGCTATCGAGGATCGCCTCCCAGTGCGCCAGTTCGCGGCGCCAGCAATCGTCCGGCGCCGGCGCCGGCATCCAGTCGTCGAGCCCGAGCGCGATGGGGTCGGCGCGTGCGATCTCGCCAAGGATGGTCCACTTGCGCTGCGCCACCTTCGCCAGCACAGCCTCGTAGCCGCCGGCGAACAGCATCTGCGGCGAGGCCTGGAAGCCGGTCAGCTCCTCGGCGATGAAGAACGGGTGGTCGAGCGCCTCGGAGCCCTCCTCCAGCCACAGCATCTCCGGCACGGGCACGGCCGAACCGGCGAAGGCGCGGTAGGCCTCGAACTCCACCCGCCGCTCGGTGTCGATCAGGCTGGCGGGCGGATCGCGCCGCAGGATCAGCTGGCGCCGCCGCACCTCGCCGCCGTCGCGCCAGGCCAGCCGGAAGCGATAGGTCTCGCGCGACGCGCCGCCGGAAATCCGCTCCAGCCGGTCCACGACGATATCGGCGGCCCCGGGCATCTGCGTCGCGACATAGGCCGCGAGCCTCGACTCGAGGGCGTGGGCCAAGCTGCCGTCAGGCCAGCTCGAACCGGACGGGCAGGCGCTTGGGGCCGTTGACGAAGACGCTCTCGCTCGTCGCCGGCACGCCGTCCAGGCCCAGCTCGGAAAGGCGCGGCAGGAGCTCTTCCCAGAGGATGCGCATCTCCATCTTGGCCAGGTGCTGGCCGAGGCACAGGTGCGCGCCGTAGCCGAAGGCCAGGTGCCGGTTGGGCTTGCGGTCGATGCGGAACTCGTCGGGCGCGTCGAACACCGCCTCATCGCGATTGCCCGAGGCGTAGCAGAGCATCAGCCAGTCGCCCTTCTTGATGTCGCGGCCGGCGAAGCTGACGTCCTCGGCGGCCGTGCGCATGAAGGTCTTCACCGGCGTCGTCCAGCGGATGGACTCGTCAACCAGGCTGGGGATCAGCGACGGGTCGGCCTTGACCTTGGCCAGCTCCTTCGGGTTCTCGGCCAGCGCCCATAACGCGCCGGCGGTGGACGACGAGGTGGTGTCGTGCCCGGCGGTGGCGACGATGATGTAATAGCCCATCGTCTCGATGTCGGACATCGGCTGGCCGTCGATCAGGCTGTTGGCGATCAGGCTGGCGAGGTCGTCGGTGGGATTCGCACGCTTCTTCTCCGAGAGCGCCCGGAAATAGTTGGAGAAGTCGACGATCACCCCGAAGTCGAACTCCTGCTCCGCCACGGGCTTGCCGGCCTCGCGGCCGAGCTCGGGATCGGAGGCGCCGAACAGCTCCTGGGTGAGCTTCAGCATCCGGGGTTCGTCTTCCTCGGGCACCCCCAGGATGCTCATGATCACGTGCAGCGGAAAATGCAGGGCCACTTCCTGGACGAAGTCGCAATGGCCGCCGCTGGCTGCCATCCGCTCGACGGCGGCCTTGGCGATCACCCGGATCTGGTCTTCCAGGCGCTTCAGGTTCTGCGGCATGAACCAGCCCTGCGTCAGGGCCCGGTACTTCAGGTGGTCGGGCGCATCCATGTGGATCAGGGTGCGCAGCAGGTGCGGGCTGCCGCCCATCATCGCGCGGATCTTGGCGTCGACGGCCTGGGTCGTCAGGGTCGGCGAGCGATCGCCGTTGTGGAAGAGGTCGTTCTGGCGGCTGATCTCCAGGATGTCCGCGTGGCGCGTGACCACCCAGAACGGATCGAGGCCGTCGATCGTCGCCACGCCCAGCGGCTCGTTGGCGCGCAGCCACTTGTAGGCCTGGTGGATGCGGCCGTCGGCATAGGCCGCCGGCATGGCGAGGAGGTCGGCCACGTCCTTGGGGATGCGATGGTCGGCGGCGGTCATGATGCTCAAGCTGGCCTTCCCATGTTGGTCGCTTTTCGTTCACTTGATACCCCCGCGAGGTGGGTCGCAAGACTGACCAAACGTCAACCCAGGACGATGGTAGGACGGGGCAGGGAGACAAGCATGCTGACCAAGGGCGACGATTTCCCCATCCACCAGACGCCGGAGCCGATCGCCTATGCGGGCTCGGACCGGAATTTCTACGACCGCTATTTCTTCAACGGCTACTCGCCGGACGGCAGCGAGTTCGTAGCGGTGGCCTTCGGGGTCTATCCGGCGCTGAACGTCGCCGACGCCCACGTCTCGATCGTCCGCGACGGGGTGCAGCACTGCCTGCACGCCTCGCGCATCCTGGGCATGGAGCGGATGGACCTGACGGTGGGTCCCGTCCGCATCGAGGTCATCGAGCCCCTGCAGACCCTGAAGGTCACGCTCGCCAGGGCCGAGGGCCTGGCCTGCGAGCTCACCTTCGAAGGCCGCGCCTTCCCGGTCGAGGAGCCGCGCTTCGTTCGCCGCAACGGCCCGCGCCTGTACATGGACTACACCCGCCTGACCCAGAACGTACGGGTCTCCGGCTGGACCGAGATCGACGGCGAGCGACGGGTGACCGGGACCGGCTGGACCGGGACCCGCGACCGCTCCTGGGGCATCCGGCCGGTGGGGACGCCAGACCCGCAACAGACGCCGGGCGCGGGGCTCGCCGGCTTCTTCTGGCAGTGGACGCCGATCAATTTCGCCGACCGCAGCGTCTTCTTCCACGTCAACGCCGACACCGAGGGAAAGCCCTGGAACACCCGCGCGGTGATCCTGCCGGACGGCGCCACGGCCGAAGGCGGTCAGCACTCCGACTTCCCGCGCATGGAGGAGGTGACCCTTCGCCCGGGCGCCCGCCATGCGGAGCGCGGCACACTGAGAATCCCGGTCGAGGGCGGCGAGGCGGAGGTCCGGCTCGAGCCCTTCGCGACCTTCCTGATGCGCGGCATCGGCTACGGCGGCGAATGGCGTCACGGGTCCCTCAAGGGCGAGCTGGTGGTGGAGCGCGAGGACATCGATCTCGCCAAGGTCGACATGGCCGCGCCCGAGAACTGGCACATCCAGGCGATCTCCAAGGCCACCCTCAGCACGCCTGGTGAACCCGACCGCCAAGGCATCGGCATCTTCGAACAACTGATCATCGGATCCTACAAGCCGTACGGATTGTAGGGGCGCCCTTCCTGCGGGAGAGGAAGTGGCTTAGTGCTTCCCGAAGACGTGCATGAGCCTGGCGGCGGCCGGCAGCATCAGGGCGCCCAGCAGGCACGGGAAGATGAACAGGATCAGCGGCACGGTCAGCTTGGCCGACAGCGCCAGCGCCTTTTCCTCGGCCCGCAGCATCCGCTTCGAGCGCATGTCCTGGGAGAAGACGGTGAGCGTCTCGCCGAGGCTGGTGCCCATCTCCTCGGCCTGGCGCAGCATGGTGGCGAGCTGGCGCGCGTCGTCGATGCCCAGGCGTTCGGCGAAGGCCGTCCAGGCCTCCTTGCGGGCCTTGCCGGCGCGCAGCTCGAGCACCAGGAAGCGCAGGTGCACGACCAGGTTCGGGTAGCGGCGGGTAAGCTCCTCGGTGACCCGGCTGACCGCGGCGTCGAGGCTGAGGCCCGCCTCGACCGAGGCCACCAGCAGGTCCAGCAGATCGGGGAAGCCGTCGCGGTATTCCTGCTCGCGCTTGGTGCGGCGCATCTGCAGGACCTTGTCGGGTCCCAGGATCGCCAGGCCCGCCAGCCCGCTCGCGACCAGGACGCCGGTCAGCCCGGCCTTGCCGCCGATGACCAGCGGCAGCACCAGCACCACGCCGAGCGTTGCGGCGGCCAGCGCCACGGCGCGGCAGCCCAGGTAGATGACCGGCGCCTCGCGGTTGTAGAAGCCGGCCTGCATCAGCTGGTTGCGCAGCACGGTGAGCTTGGCCGGGTCGCGCACGGCGTCCTGCTGGCCCAGCCTGCGGACGCCTGCCACCAGTTGGCCGCCAATGCCGCCGTTCCTTCCGCCGCGGGCGGAGGTCACGGTCCGCGAGCCGCCGTCCTGCAGGCGGCCGCGGCGGATGGCGCGCAGGCGCATCTCGCCGGCGCCCAGTATGGCCACGCCGCCGACGGCGCCCAGGACCAGCAGGACGCCGATGACGGTGATCAGGGTCTCGATCTGCTGAAGGGACATGGGATCAGAGCTTCATGTTGATCATGTTGCGCATGACCATGTTGCCGAGGAACATCCAGAACCCGATGATCCCCAGGCCGACCTGCACGAACCGCTCGTGGATCACATCGCCGTAGAAGTGCGGCGAGGAGATCACGATGAAGCCGACCGCGACGAACGGGGCCGAGGTGAGGATCAGCGCCGAGGCGCGGCCTTCGGAAGACGCGGCCTTGATCTTCAGGCGCATCTTGTGGCGCTCGCGCACGGTCGAGGCGTTGAGCTTCAGGAGGCCCGTCAGGTTGCCGCCCGTCGAGGCCTGCAGGCGCACGGTCGCCGCGAAGAGGTCGATATCGGGATGCTGGCAACGCTCGCTCATCCGCTCGACCGCTTCCTGCATGGTGCCGCCATAGGCGATCTCGTCGGCGGCCATGCCGAATTCCGAGCCGATCGGGTCGACCATCTCGCGGCCGACCAGGGAAATGGCGGTGGGCACCGGGTGGCCGGCCTCGAGGCTGCGCACGATGATCTCCAGCGCTTGGGGCAGCTGCGTGCCGATGGCGGCGTTGCGCTTGCCGGCCAGGATCTTGAGGTAGGCCAGCGGCCCGCCGACACCGAGCAGCAGGGCGCCGGGGATGAACAGGATCGGGGTCTTGGTCAGCACCGCCGCCGCCATGCCGCCGACCAGCCCGGCCGCCACGGCATAGAGGGTCCACTTGCGCGGCGCGTAGGGCGCCCCGGACATCACGATCAGGGTGGAGAGCCACTTGATCGCCCCGCCGCGGCGGCCATCGGCGTTGAGGCCGCGCTGCTTGCGAAGCTCGGTGACCATCGCCGAGACGCCGCCGACCTTCTCGGCGATCTTCAGGCGCTGGTTCACCTTCCGCTTCTGGGTCGCGACGCTGAGCAGGCCGAACGCCGCCTGGCCGGCGGTGAACACCGCGGCGAAGATCAGGATCAGGAAGACGAGGTTGGGGTCGAACGTCATGCGCTCATCAGGACGATGGAAGGGTCGAAATTGGCGGTGTCGTAGTGGATGCCCCGGCGGATCATCTCGTCGAGGCAGCGGGGGCGCAGGCCGGTGGCGCGGAACTCGCCGTGCACATTGCCCTCCTCATCGGTGTGGGTGCGGTTGAAGGTGAAGATGTCCTGCATCTGCACCACCTGGCCCTCCATGCCGGTGATCTCGGTGACGTGGGTGATCTTCCGCTTGCCGTCGGACAGGCGCATCACCTGCACGACCATGCCGATGGCCGAGGCGATCTGCGAGCGCACCGCGTCGTGGCTGAGGTTCATGCCGCCCATGGCGACCATCTGCTCCAGGCGGCTGACCGCCTCGCGCGGGTTGTTGGAGTGGATGGTGGCCATCGAGCCTTCGTGGCCGGTGTTCATGGCCTGCAGCATGTCGAAGGCTTCTTCGGAGCGGACCTCGCCCAGGATCACCCGGTCGGGGCGCATCCGGAGCGCATTCTTGACCAGCTCGCGCTGACGGATCTCGCCCTTGCCCTCGATGTTCGGCGGGCGGGTCTCCAGGCGCACCACATGCGGCTGCTGCAGCTGCAGCTCGGCGGCGTCCTCGATGGTGATCAGCCGCTCGCCGTGGCCGATGGCGGCGGAAAGGGCGTTGAGCAGGGTGGTCTTGCCCGAGCCGGTGCCGCCGGAGATGACGGTGGAGACGCGAGCCTTCACCGCCCCGTGCAGGAACTCGGCCAGTGCGGCGGGCATGGCCTGGAACTCGACCAGCTTTTCCAGCGTCAGCGGCTTCTTGGAGAATTTCCGGATCGAGACGCAGGCGCCGTCGATGGCGATCGGATTGATGGCGGCGTTCACCCGGCTGCCGTCGGCCAGGCGGGCGTCGACCATCGGCTGGCTCTCGTCGATCCGGCGGCCGACGCCGGCGACGATGCGGTTGACGATGCGCAGCAGGTGGTCGTTGTCGCGGAACCGGACCTGGGTCAGTTCCAGCTCGCCGCGCCGCTCGACATAGACCTGGAACGGGCCGTTGATCAGGATGTCGTTGATGCTCTCGTCCTTGAGCAGCGGCTCGATGGGGCCCAGGCCCACCATCTCGTCGTAGATCGAGGCGCCCAGCTCGGCGAGCTCGCCGGCGTTCAGCACCATTCGCTCGCCGCGGGCGAAGTCGGCGACCAGCTTCATCACCTCGTGCCGCAGTTCGCTCTCGGGAAGCTTGTCGAGCTTGGCCAGGTCCAGCTCGTCGATCAGCCGCGAGTGGAGGCGCAGGTGCATGTCGAGCTCGGTCGACTTGCCGGGCTTGGTGTGTTGCGAGGCCTGCTTCGGCGCGGCCGCGGGCTTGGGTGTGGCGAAGGGCGACGGCGCCTTGGCTTCGGGCGGTTGCGCCGCGGGCTTGGCGAGGCTGAACCGGCCCATCCTACTTCGCTCCCTTCGTGAGCTTCGAAGGACTGGGGATGTGCGCTGCGAAGCCTTGGCGAAGCAGGTCCATCAGGCGGCCTTCGTCTTGGAGAGGTGGGCGGCGTGGCCGTCGCGGCGCGCCGGATTGGCGGCCAGCCGCTCGACCAGCATCTGGACGTCCTTGACGATCTTCGACTTGGGCCGGTGCTGGGCGATCGGGCCCCCGAGGTTGGCTGAGGTGGCGGCGGCTTCCCAGTCGGAGCTGATGCCGGCTTCGGCCTTGCGCTGCAGCGCCTTCTCGGCCTCGGCCATGGAGGGCGCTGGGCCGAACATGCGGCTGGCCAGGCGGTTCAGCACGATGCGCGGCTTCATGCCGGTGCCGACGCCGGTCTCGATCTCGTCGGAGAGCGAGCGCGCGGCGATCAGCGCTGGAACGGTGAGCTCGGAAACCACGATCACCTCGTCGCTGCCCGCCAGCACCTCCAGCATCCAGGGCCGGCGGTGGCGCGGCATGTCGAGGACCACCCAGTCGTAGGTCTCGCAGGCGACATCGAGCACCTTCAGGACCGCCTCGCGCGGGATGGCGTCGAAGGCGTCGGGGTCGCGCGCGGCGGCCAGCAGGTCGAGATGCTTGGTCACCGGCGTCACGAAGGCCTGCAGCACCGCCGCGTCGATCCGCTCGACGCCCGTGGCCATGTCGGCCAGCCGCATGGCCGGCTCTGCGCCGAGATAGGCCGCCGCCACGCCGTCGGCGAGGTTGAGGTCGATCAGGCAGACGCTCTTTTCCCTGGCCTGGCGGTCGCAAAGGGCCGTGGCGATCTCGATGGCGATGGTGGTGGCGCCGGCGCCGCCGACCGCGCCGGTCACCGCCCAGCAGCGGGAGGAAGCCGAGGTCGGCGCGGTGGGGGCCTCGGCGGCGGCGGGCGCGACCCGCACCTGCTGCGCCATCAGGCCGGCGACCGCCTCGGCGATCTGCTCGGGCGTGTAGGGCGCCTCCAGGACATCGGAGTGGGCGAGCCGCAGCAGGTTGCGCACCACGGTGGTCGGCAGGCGCTCGCCCACCAGCAGCACGGCCGGCGGGTTCGCGCAGGCGGTCAGCGATTCGATGGCCGTGGTCAGCGCCTGGGCGGTGCAGCTGTCGGCGTCGATCAGCACCAGGCTGACGTCGTCGACCGAGACGCCGGCCAGCTGCTCGACGTTGGAAAGCTCGAGGTTGAGGCCGGCGAGCACGCCCTGCGCCAGCGGCGCCAGGCTCGCGCCGAGCGCCAGCGCGCGGCGCGCGGCGGCGGGCCCGCCCGCCGACGCTCCCGGCTTCCGCGCAAAGGGGTTGAGGGCCATCAGCGGACCCCGCCCGGATGCGAATTCATCGACGCAGCCTTTGAGATTCTACGGATCATCACTTCTTCTGCTTCTTCCCGCCGAGGTCGCGCGTGGTGGGCTTGTCCAGGGCGTGGCCGTTCAGGAGGAAATCGGCCGCCAGGGGCTCGGGGCCGCCCAGCGAGGTCACGTCCCTGGCGTTGGCGAAGTCCTGCGGCGTCACCAGCCGCGGCGTGACGATGATGATCAGCTCGGTCTCGGCCCGCTTCCAGCGCGAGGAACGGAACAGGGTCCCGATGATCGGCAGGTCGCCCAGCACCGGGAATTGCCGCAGCGTGTTGTCGTAATTGTGCTGGAAGAGGCCGCCCATCGCGAGCGAGTCGCCGTTCTTCAGTTCGACGGTGGTGTCGGCGCGCCGGGTGATCAGGCCCGGCACCGTGACGCCGTTGACCCTCAAGGCATTGGCCTGGTCGAGCTGGCTCACCTCCGGGGCGACCTGCAGCCGGATCAGGCCGTTGTCCTGCACGGTGGGGGTGAAGGCCAGCTTCACGCCGTAGGTGCGGAACTGCAGGGTGATCCTGTTGAGATCCTGCGGAACCGGATAGGGGAACTCGCCGCCGGCCAGGAAACTGGCCTTTTCGCCGCTGAGCGCCACCAGGTTCGGTCGCGCCAAGGTGCGGACCATGCCCTTTTCCTCCAGCGCCTGCAGCGCGAGGTCGAGCGTCACGCTGCCGACCTTGCTGCGCAGCGACAGCACGCCGTTGGCCGGGGTGTTGCCGATCAGGCCCGAGCCGTAGTTGAGCACGGAGTGGCCGTCGGTGATCAGGCCCGAGAAGCCCAAGTCCTGGAAGGACGAGCGGCTGGCCTCCAGCACGCGGACCTCCAGCACCACTTCCTGCGAGGCGCGCACGGTCATGACCGAGGTGGCGTGGTCGGGGGCGTATTTGTCGGCCAGGTCCTTGGCGCGCTTTGCGACGCTGGCGGTGGAGACGTTGCCGGTCAGCAGGATGCCCTCCCCCATGGTCTGGACGCGGATGCCCTCGCCCGGGAAGGCGACATTGATGTCCTGCTCGATCGAGCGCGGGTCATAGCCGACGCGGACGTCGATCACCTGCTGCAGCCGTCCGCCGCCGCCATAGACCAGCAGGTTGGTCGTGCCGATCGAGACGCCGCGCACATAGAAGCTGTGGTCGGTGGTGGCGACCACCTCGGCGGTCTCCGGCTGGGCGACGACAATCTTGGTCGCCACCTGGTCGAGGCGGAACGACATCGACTTGTCGACCGGCACGAAGATCACCCGGCTGGGCGCGGCTTCGCTGCGCATCACCTGGGCGGTGGCGGCCGGCGGGGTCGCGGCGAAGGCGAGGGTGGCGCAGAACGCCGAAGCGAGGATGCGTCGCATGGTCAAGGGCCCTGGGATGGTCACGCGCCGGCCGCCGGCTCGGAGGGCGTCGCGGGGATGAGCGTGAAGGTCGGTCCCGCGGGCGGCGGGGGGGGCGGCGGTGGCGGCGCCGGCGCCGGCTTGGGGCCGCGGCCGTGAGCGCCGCCTTCGACGATAACGATCGGCCCGCCATAGTTGATATAGCCCGCGCCGCCGGGGCTGGCGGGGGCGGCCGGGGCGGACCCACCACTGTGGGCGACGGGCGGCCGGCGCGCGACCATGAAGTTGCCGGTGCGCATGGGCGCGGTCGGCGCGTATACGGCCTCCCCGGTCTTGCGCAGCGCCAGCGAGATCTTGCCGAGGTCGCCGGCCACGGCCAGCTTCTGGGTGTCCTCGACCCTGACCTCAAGGGTCGCCGTTGCGGGCGCCGCGGGCTTGTTGGCGGCTTGATCGAGGTTGAGGTCGATGGCCAGGACGCGGACGTTCTGGAGCACCACCTCGGAGACGTAGTTTCGGGTGTCGCCCTCGGGCGTCAGGTCGCGCATCACCACCACGTCGACGCGGTCGCCGGGCAGGGCGTGGCCGCCGACGCCGGTGACGTCGGAGACCTTGACCGTATAGGCGCGGTAGCCGTCGGCGATCTCCACGGCGACCGATGCCCGCGCGCCGGGTCCCGACAGTTTGGCGGGCAGCAGCAGTTCGCGGGCCGAGATCGGGCCGAGCGCCACCGGCGGACCGCCATGATCCTGGGCCAGCACCTGCTCGACGGTGGTGAAGGCGCCCTCGGGCACGGCGTTCTGCGGCACGTGCAGGATGGTCAGCTTGCCGGCCTCGAGCCGGTCGCCGAACTTCAGGTCGGCCTTGGCGACGACGACGGGCACACCGACGATGGGCTGCTGGCCGATCATGGCGACCTTCGGCTGCCCCGAATGCGGCAGTATGGCCTTGGCCACGAAGAGGGCGGCCAGACCCAGCACGGCCGACGCGCCAAGGCTGACGATGGTGACGACGCGCATCTGATCAACGGTCCCGCGGAAAAAAGTCTTGCAGATTGTGAGCTTAGCGAGCGGGGCCTTGCGACATCGCCAACAAACGCGGTGAACGTTCGTTATGCATTCTGAACGGTGAAGGCTTCGGACCCCCTGGCCTGCGACATAGAAGCCGCTAGTGTCCGCGGCCGGCGGACCGGGGCGCCGGTCATTTGAGCCAAGCGATTGCGGAGGAACGCCGATGAGGATGCGCCGATTGGGGACCTCTGGTCTGAAAGTCAGCGAGGTGGGCCTTGGCCCCGATCAGGTGAAGACCAACGCCGCCGCCGGCCACTGGCGGCTGACACCGGAAGACGTCGCAGACGTGAGCGCGCTGATCTCGTAATCAAAGTCCCGCTCATCCCGGCCTTCGCGGCATGAGCGGATCAAGGAAAGTCCGCATGTACGATTTGCTCAAAGGTCTCCGCGTCGTGGAAGGTTCGGCCTTCGTGGCCGGGCCCACCTGCGGCCTCTACCTCGCTCAGATGGGGGCCGAGGTGATCCGCTTCGACTCGATCGGGGGAGGCCCGGACTTCCGCCGCTGGCCGCTCGCGGAGAACGGCTCGAGCCTCTACTGGGAGGGGCTGAACAAGGGCAAGAAGTCGATCGCGCTCAACCTTTCGAGCCCGGCGGGCCGCGAGATCGCCCAGCGGCTGGCCGCCGCCCCGGGCGACGACGGCGGGCTCTTCGTCACCAACTTCCCGGCGGAGGGGTTCCTCTCCTACGAGGCGCTCAAGAAGCTCCGCGACGACCTGATCTGCGTGCGCGTCATGGGCTGGGCCGACGGCTCCCAGGGCATGGACTACACGATCAACTCCGCGCTTGGCCTGCCGCTGATGACCGGGCCGGCGGACGATGCGCGGCCGGTGAACCACGTGCTGGCGGCGTGGGACCTGCTCACCGGCGCCTACTGCGCCTTCACCCTGGTCTCGGCGCTGCTGGCCCGCACCCGCGGCCAGGGCGGGCGCGAGATTCGCGCGCCCCTTTCGGATATTGGGGCGGCCACCATGGCCAACCTCGGCTTCACCGCCGAGACGCTGCTTTCCGGCCGCCAGCGGGCGCGGATGGGCAACGACATCTTCGGCGCCTTCGGCCGCGATTTCACGACCAAGGACGGCCAGACCCTGATGCTTCTGGCGATCACGCCGAAGCAGTGGAGCAAGGCGCTGGAGGCCCTGGGCATCGTGGCGGAGGCGGCGGCGCTTGAGGCGGAACTGGGCGTCTCGTTCGCCGCCGATGAAGGCCTGCGTTTCACACACCGGGCGCGGCTCTATCCACTGTTCGAGCGCGCCTTTGCCCAGCGCACCGCCGCGGACCTGGCCCCGGCCTTCGACGCCGGCGGGGTCACCTGGGGCGCCTACCAGCCGCTGGAGGCGGCGCTCGACGATCCGCGGCTCTACAAGGACAATCCGGTGTTCGAGGCCATCGCCCATCCGAGCGGCCTGACCTATGCCGCGCCCGGCGCCATGGCGACGATCCCGCAGGATCCGCGCGGCGACGTCCGTCCCGCGCCGAAACTCGGCCAGCATACCGACGAGGTGCTGGCGCAGGTGCTGGGGATGTCGGGCGGCGAGATCGCCCGGCTGCACGACGATGGGACGGTGGCCTAAGCCTCCGCCGTCGCCAGCTTCACCAGGATCGCGCCCTCGCTGACCTGATCGCCCAGCGCGACGGAGAGGGTCTCCACCGTCCCGTCGAAGGGCGCGGTGAGCGCGTGCTCCATTTTCATGGCTTCGAGGGTGACCAGGGGCTGGCCCTTCACCACCGCGTCGCCGGCCTTGACCGAGAGCTGGGTGACCTTGCCGGGCATGGGCGAGCGGACGGCGCCGTCGCTGGCGGCGTCGACGCTGTCGGCGCCCGGCGGATGCAGCGAAAAGGCGAAGGTGTCGCCGGCCTCGAAAACCACGATGTCGCCGTCCTCGGTGAGCAGCACCGAGCGCGGGGCGGCGGTCGGGGTCGCCTCGGCCATCACCGCCTTGCCCTGGTGGAACAGGCGCACGGCGGTCGAGGGCGCGGCGTTCAGGCGGAAGCCCGCCAGTGCGCGCCAGGGCGTCGGGACGTCTTCGTGGATTCCGCTTTCGTCGGCGATCAGGGCGGCGGTGGCGGCGGCCGAAAGCGCGGCCGGCGAAGGCTCGGCCTGCGCCGCCAGCTCCTCGATGTTCCGCTCGATGAAGCCGGTGTCCAGGTCGCCGACGATGAAGGCGGGCGCCTCCAGGCAGCGGGCCAGGAACCCGGCATTGGTCTTCACCGGGAACACCTCGACCGCATCGCAGACCTCGGCCAGTTCCGCCAGCGCGGCTTCGCGGGTGGGCGCATGCGCGATCAGCTTGGCGATCATCGGGTCGTAGAAGGGGGTGACCTCGCCGCCCTCTTCGACGCCGGCGTCGGCGCGGATGTTGTCGGGCAGGCGGAAGTGTTCGAGCCGGCCGGTCGAGGGCAGGAAGGCGCCGCCGGCGGTGTTCTCGGCATAGAGCCGCGCCTCCACGGCATAGCCCATCAGGCCGATCTGGTCCTGCTGCAGCGGCAGCGGTTCGCCCGCGGCCACGCGCAGCTGCCATTCCACCAGGTCGAGGCCGGTGACCATCTCGGTGACGGGATGCTCCACCTGCAGGCGGGTGTTCATTTCCATGAACCAGATGCGGTCGGGCTTCAGGCCCTGGCTGGCGTCGGCGATGAATTCCACGGTGCCGGCGCCGACATAGCCCACGGCCTGGGCGGCCTTGACGGCGGCCGAGGTGACGGCCTCCCGGGTGGCCTCGTCCATGCCCGGCGCCGGGGCTTCCTCGATGACCTTCTGGTGGCGGCGCTGCAGGGAGCAGTCGCGCTCGTAGAGGTGGACGACATGGCCGTGGCTGTCGCCGAACACCTGCACCTCGATGTGGCGGGGCCGGGTGACATAGGTCTCCAGCAGCACCCGGTCGTCGCCGAAGGATGACCGGGCCTCGCGCTGGCAGGAGGCGAGCGCCGCTTCGAAGTCGGCGGCGCGTTCGACCTTGCGCATGCCCTTGCCGCCGCCGCCGGCCACCGCCTTGATCAGCACGGGATAGCCGATCCTGTCGGCCTCCTTCTGCAGGCGCTGGCCTTGCTGGTCGGCCCCCAGGTAGCCCGGAGTCACCGGCACGCCGGCCTTGGCCATGATGGTCTTGGCGGCGTCCTTCAGCCCCATGGCGCGGATCGCCGACGAGGGCGGACCGATCCAGATGAGGCCCGCGGCGATCACCGCGTCGGCGAAGTCGGCGTTCTCCGAGAGGAAGCCGTAGCCCGGGTGGATCGCCTCGGCGCCGGACGCCCTGGCCGCGGCGATGATCTTCTCCGGGACCAGATAGCTCTCCCGCGCGGCGGCCGGGCCGATCAGGACGGCGCGGTCGGCGTCGGCCACATGGGCGGCGTTCGCGTCGGCTTCCGAGAAGACCGCCACCGTCTCCAGCCCCATCCGCCGCGCGGTGGCGAAGACCCGCCGGGCGATTTCGCCGCGGTTGGCGACCAGTACGGAGCGGAACATCGCCATCCCCTAGTGCAGCGTCGCCAGGCCGACGAACACCAGCCCGAGCATCAGGAAGACGAAAGCGGTGCCCGAAAGCGTGAAGAGCAGGAACATCCGGATCAGGGCGCCGATCGAACTGATCCGGTAGGCGCCGCGCATGTGGACGAAGAGGTGGACCGGCGCGAGCAACAGGAACCAGAGCGCCCACGGAACGGCGAGGTCGCCGAGGAAGATCGCGGTCAGCAGCAGCCCCTGGAACGACAGGGAGTGCATCGAGAAGATCAGGTGGTCGAAGACGTAGACGCCGCGCTTGAACACGAACAGCACGCTCAGGATCAGGGCGGCGATCGGCAGCATGAGGATCGCAAACTGGTGCGACCAGTGCGCCATGGCCTGCACGAGGGCCTCGGGGTCCTTCACCGCCGCTTCGCTGTGATCCGCCAGCCACCTGCCCTCGGGCTTCGTCCGCATGGCGTCGAACGCCTCCTTGAACGCCGCGCGATCCTTCGGATCCTTGGCGATGAAGGTGTCGGACGGGGCCACGCCGAATTTCACAGGGTGGGTCTGGAAGTTCAGCGAGCCGGCGAAGAACACGGCGATCAGCACGATCAGGAACAGGCGGAACGGCGGAATCTGCGCCGCGCGATGGCCGTCGAGGTAGTCGCGGGTGAGCTTGCCCGGCTTGGCGATCAGGTTCGGCAGGGTCTTCCAGAACCGCCCGTCGAAGTGGGTCAGGCTC
>Ga0307517_10002888_pt1 | contig 27247 bp, 27 predicted proteins | sample 23_EM_MG_FD_194515 | JGI IMG/M metagenome (GOLD analysis project Ga0307517, IMG submission 194515) | Populus trichocarpa ectomycorrhiza microbial communities from riparian zone in the Pacific Northwest, United States - 23_EM | ecosystem: Host-associated > Plants > Roots > Unclassified | place... | reverse complement strand
CACACTTACGCTGTTATCCCTGAGGAATACTGAGGTTGGGGTTTCTACGGCCTCTTAGTCATCTATGTCTCAAGGTCCGACAGGGGTGGCACGAAATTTTCAATGTTTTGCCAGCCCAGGAGATAGCTCCTAAGTTTTGTATGTTCCACAGGGGGTAAGGGCAGCAAATCTGTCTTGTGGAACTTACAGGTCTTAGGCGCTGTACCTCCGTATGAGGTAGAATCTACTAATCAAGGAAATAGGCTAATTTCACTAGTGTCTCTTTTAGTACGATATAGGGAAATTCGGCATTATCAACACTGTAGGAGATAAATTCCTCTGCTTTCACCCCTTCCGGACTAACCTATAGCACCACGCATAAGGCCTACCACAACCCCCCCCATAATTGAAGACTAGGCCTACCGAGTGTGATAGACGTAAGGGCATTGAACGTTTGGATATCATAGGCCTACGGAGACCATAGGACCTGGAGTGGTACCTGCCCGGACATAGGCCGAATTAAGTCGTGTACGGGTAGTTATCCAACACTGAGATACTTGCCCGTATGGGACACGGCTGTGGGGAGGGGGGTGTAGGCCCAGAATTCTGGGGGACCTGGGTGGAGGGCGCAGGAGAAGCGAGGCCGGGGTCAGGCAGCTGTCGTATATAGTCGGAGGTGGTGGATCCCGGTGGGCTCGGGATATAAATTGCTCCGAGAAACTACTGTAGCCACCGCATAGCCTATTAGCCGCCTCCCATTGGAGTGCCGGCCGTGCGTCATTAGGGCCGGGAGGCAGAGGTCGGAGGCACATCTAGTGGTGTAAGCGCCCACCCTAAGTTGATCTTAACTCCTAAAAATTATTTCCAAAAAGCGTAAATCAATCATGGGTAGATGGAGGAACGTAAACGAAATCCGAAAAGCGCAAAACGGCCGTGCCAAGGTAGAAGAAGGAACGGTTGAGAGTGGTGGTGGTGGGAGGCAGGGGGGATTAGTGTCTGGTTTTCCAACGCTGACTAACTAAAACTCTCAAAGAGTAGCTTAAACGTCATCCAGAAATTATTAGGATCAACGTATGGGAGGGGAATCGCCCCGCGCGCCAATTATGTATAAACTGTTAGAGGTTGCGGGAGTTTTGTGGACCGTTTAGGAGCGTGATGGGCTGTTTTCGAGCCTTTGTGATATATAGAGAAGATTCTCCCGAGATGCCTCTCCCCATTTATCATAGGGATGTGCGGAGGAGCGAACACACGTGGAGACATAGAGGTTAGTGTGGTGGCCCATGAAACGATCGGATGCGTTGATTATGTTTTGTTTGTGTGTTTGTCTTCACCACTAGTTTGGGTTGAGAGAATGAGGTTGCTGAATATCTCAGCCCCCATTCCTACACAGTACCTAAGTTCCAAGTGAATCTCCTCACTCTACCGCCCACCGCTTGGTTATCCGTTTCCCAGTATTAATATAAATCCTCACTGAAAAGTGGTTGGACTTTTTTTGGCTGTGGTTTGGGATCGTGTATTCTAGTTAGGCAACACAAGACCTCAACCCAAACCCATAATAATAATAGACGAGGGGTAATGGGCACTTACAGCTTTTGTAGTTTCTGAAGATCTGTTTGGATAACCAAAGCCGAGCTTTTGATTTGCGCTGTGGCCTTTGTTGGGGAGAGCCAAGGTCTTCTGTCTCCTAGTTCTTATCAGGCAAGATTTTATTTCATTCTCCTACCCCTCCAGACGGATCGTTCCGTGATAAGTCGTGGGGGAAAACTTTTTCAGTATCAGTCAATACCGGGCCCTCCCTGCAGAATACCAGGAACTGGGGCAACCTTTCTAATATCAGGACCTGGCCAAAAACCTTCGGATGCGATCAGCCGGGAAATATACCATCAGGAATGTGAAACCTTGGCAAAGAATTCCTCCATCCCTAGCCCATCATAAGACGGCGAAGAAATACTCAAAAAATAAACCGAAGCAAGGAAAGTCAACCCTATTGGACCATCAGGCCTTTGGTTTTGATTTTTTTTACAATCAGAAACATATTTCCTTATGTTAGTCTGCCCACAAAAGTGGCATGTTTTGGGAAGTGAGTTGTACTTGTACTAAGGATTTCAAGGAAATTGCAAGCCCACCTTCAGAAATTGTTGAGAAAGAGGCCGCTGACATTCCATGGGTGTTTCACCTTTCGCCGCTGCATGAAACCTTTTGGATGGTATATTTCCCGGCGGATGGTATCCGAAAGGCTTGTTGCCAAGTGCGTGGTGGGCCACCTCCTAATCTACCGGGGCGCCCTCCAAGCCGGATAGATGTTGATTGGTGAGCATCGTATGAGGAAACGAGTGGTTAGCACGGTTAGACTACCACAGTTCGTCATAGTATGATAAAAGCACTTGAGAGTTCCTTATTTGGGTTTAGCTGTCCGGGAGGGGTGTCTAGGTGGCTTGGGAAGTCGTCAGATGAAATGGTTTTCTCAACAAAGCATGGCCCTGACACGGCTTGGCAGGGTCCTACCCTAGCATTTTCCTGAAAAGATTTATGGCTGATTTAAGCAGCACAAGCTTTCAGAAACTTGACTTTTGGTGTGAGAAAGCATATTTTTGGGGAAAGAAATTTTTAGGTCATTTATGCTTTTTTATGGTTCTTTGAAATTACGTTTTCTTACTTAGAAGTCGAACATTACTGATATCCTATGGATGGCCAGAGATTGGCTGATGTACTATAAAATAGTAGGATGGTGGCAGCCGACAGATTTTCTTCACTGGTCGCAGTGAGGCAACCGAAATCCTAAACTCCTACCAATTACATAAGTTAAGGGTTAATTGGTTCTTGACTTCATGGACTCGGGACTAGCTAGGTATTCCACCCAATATCACAGTGGGGACGAATACCTATCCTGCTGATAGACAGATTTTTGATTCCCATCCACCCGAGGCTAAGGATAAGGATATATTCTTAGACACTGAATATATCACTGAAGTGGATGCAGTCTCAATATGGCAACTAATGTACAAATTGATCATTGACAACAAACAACAAAATCCTTTTGTGTACCGAGGGGAGATCGCAGCTTGAATACCAGTGATGAGAAATGGTAACTTTAGTTGTGAGAGAGATAGAATTTAGAGGGGGTTACGGATCACTGGTAGGTAGCTAACGGCCGTCAAGCCCTGGTCCATTACCGGTAGTAAGTATAAAATGGGAGAGCACTCGGACATGTTATAATATCAGTGTTTGTGACTTATGATAATCTCATTCAGAGTTTTGCGTCCGACCTCCCAAGCCTTGCGCCACGAGTGAATGCGATGAATACCGGTATGATACGTGGTAGCGGGGCGTGACAGGAAGCCGAGTGGTCTGTCATGTCTACCTGCGTGGGGGAAGGAATGGTGCAGGGCTATTGGACACCATAATTACGTATCGGATACAAAATGTCGCCGTAGTTTCCATAATATGTTAGCTTCCATCAAAGCCACCCTCTTATTTGCTTCAGCTTCTTCTCATCTTAGTTTCTTTTTTGCTCCTCCTTTCTACTTTTTCCCTTTCTTATCCTTGTCCTCAACTAAGGGCATCTTTTCGGTTCTCACAATTCCTTTCGTGCATCCAGTGGTACTTTCGGACAAAAGCCCAGGGGCTGAGGAGACAGGTTAGAGGTCTCTGAGATGCCGGAACTGAAGTGCACTACGGCAGAGTGACCGGCAATGCAAAGGAATTTTCCTTTTAGGAAGTCAGCCCCAGGCAATCCAAAAGGGGTATGGTGGGCCTATCTTCTACGAGCATTATCACGCTCAATTCGTGGCAGCAAAGAAATCACCTGACCCTCTGATGGGGGCTATGACCCTGCCTCCGCCACGTTGTCTTGGGGTGGTACGGATACCCCCTCCCCGGTGCGGTGGTGGGGATTGACTCCATACGGCACCCTATCTACCATCTGTAGGGGTAATTGTATTCTCGAAGGGTAGCAATAAGGTGGATTCTGCCAATTACCATGTACAAGGATCAAGCAATAAAGGTGGAACGGTGCAGGGGTAGATGGGTTGATTTTGAACAAAATCCTGGTACAAGTGGGACGCAAAAAGTGAGTGGGCACAAGCGATTTTACAACAAAAATACCAGATTTCACACCAAGATATTACACCAGAGAAAATTCACAAAAATACAAACATATCTATATGACCACTAAAACAGCAAGGACACCATTTTCTACATACAAATATCTACTCAATCCCCAACTCCTCAAGAGTGGTGTGTAGTTGAACTTTCAAATTCCGCCAAGACATGATAGTAGAAACAATGGTCTTGGCATGGTTTTGAGGAACGTTTTGTTCCTTATTGCTGCTGCTCTTTAGAGAATTTAAATTCGCCTGAGGTTATAATAGAAGTCAAGTAGTCTACATCTTTTCCGAATACTCTATTAACTTATCCTATTTTTAACTCAATCGTCAGTGCTGGAACATGCGCAAAATTGGCCATTCTTATAAAATGGCTTGTGTCCACTCACTTGTTAGCCCCCCTTGTACTTTTGCGTAGTACAAGTGCGCACAAATATGTTTCGTGCCAAACAAGGATTATTTTGCTGGCTAACTAGCTTGTAGTGTCCGAAAATATATCCCCTGGTACTTGTACCACTATCTATTGCCTGAGCCTTGTGAACTGGGATACGGTACTTGTGCTCGTCCCAGGCAAGAAGTACCCGGAAACAGGGATTAGATTTTTGTATGATAAACCCCCTGCAATTATCTGAGCGCTCATACAAAATTGACCCCCCCTGTTTCCGGGTACTTCTTGCCTGGGACGAGTACTCGAGTATATTAACAAGGGTAAAGGAGGTGTGGACCTTTGCCACCCTTTAGAGGGAACCGAACTACCAAAAGAGCTTGGGCGGCGATCATGTGGAATAATATTACCCTTTGAAGCAATTTCTCGTCCCGTCGGGCCTTCTTACCCTGCTAGGGTATTCCGGCCTTTCCCAGTTCACACGGGACTGTAGGGAAAAAACTTGCACCCGGGATCACTTGACTTTTGAGCAACTGCGCTATCACGACCTATAAAAAAAATTCTGTATTTCCAAACTCGCTCTTATTCCACTAGCTACCCGGACCCCAGAATTAATGTGTGAAGTTGGAGCCAAAGCAATCTTTCAAATAAAGGCTAAGGCACCCTACTTGAGTGGACTGCAGTACTGGCCTGAATTGAGAGTGTGCTCGAGTTTTCTCTACTGGTCTCATCTCCTACTGGTAACACCCAAACTCAAGGTTACGGTATTTGCAAGCTATGAGCGATAGCCACTCGGCTTTTTTGAATGTAAGTGGTGCCTTTGACTATCTTCACCCTATTATCGGCAGCAATTACTTTGTGGATCCCTCTCCCTTCCTACTTCCTGATTCACCGAGTGATATCACATGAGCCATTACCTAACCGACACTGGTAATAGTTACTGAAAAGCCCAGGGCAATATGATAGGACAACTAAAAAATCGTTTGGGTACGAGACGCGCACACACTCGCGATCTAATACTTACAGTCACGATTATCGAGTCGAACAGCCACCTGCGACCGCTAATAGTGCCCTTCTTTCAACCCTCCCTTTTGCTCAGCCGCACTCGCAATCCCAAACTGGCCTGCACTTCTTGGCTCCCCCCACAAAGTGTAAGAACCATTGGAAAAAAGCGTACCAAGTTTACAAAGTGAAGAAGAAAAAAACCCTTAATATATCCTTCTTGGCGGTCCCGATTTCTAAGGCAGGGCAACCCTCGAGGACGATCCAATCCTTATTTTTGGCACGAGGATTAGTGGAAAAGAAGCCTCGGGCGCTGCATGTGTGTGCTTCTACTTCGCATCAGTTCTCGTACCCACCATTTGTTACAAAAAGCAAGCAGACACCCTACCGTGCAGGGGTTTTTGGAGGGTGAGTGCGTAAACGTTCCCCGAAATTGATTTTGAGCAGAGAGACCAGGAGCTTTAAACCAATTTTAAACCGTTAGGCCTTCTCGACTGGGACCAACGGCTAATCGGAAAATCCTGTGAGGGTGTTTACCCGCTTACCCTCAGAAGATTCTTGCGTCGTGGGGACTGGGAAGAAGAAGAAAAAAAGAGCAGCATTCCCGCCGACCGATTCGATTTGAACACCCAGTGACGAAAGCCTCCCTGAGGCTGCGCCCCAATGATAAAGTTAGATAAACTGACAATAGGCTGCTTTCCTTCCTTTGTAATACTTCTCTTTTCCCCGTATTACCGGTATTTGAACACGGTGGTGCCATCTTACTATCTCAGGCCTGAGCTTCTCCGGACAAGAGAAGGAGAATGGGAAGGAAGGCGAGCTCTTTTTAATAAAACAAAAACAGGAGCAAAAAATGAGACATTCAGCAATGACCCGAGTGCGGATAATCGGCTCCCCACTCCTCTGCCTGCCGACAGAATTAATCCAACTAATTTCCACCTACCTGCCGACAAAGGCAATCTTCACTCTCCTCACGACCTGCCGACTCCTCTGCCACTCGCTAGCCCCACTAATCCTCGACAAACTCTTTCACAATACTCCTAGGTCCTGGGACCTGACACTCAGCTGGATACTACCCAACTTCTCAACCCCAGGCCTCCTCCGCGCCCTCCGACCAAGAAACTACTCGCAGGAATTCCACATAAACTACCAAGACAAAACCGGCACAACATGCCTCCACGCAGCATGTAAAATGGACGATGCACTGACGCTGTACATACTTCTGGACCACGGCGCGCAGCCAGATATCTTCGACATAAATGGGGAAACGCCTCTGCACTATGCTGTCCAGTACGGACGTGAGAACGTCGCAAGGGTATTGCTGCAGGAGGGCGCGGACCCAAATCTTCGCAGCATCAACGGTGAAACGGCCCTTTCGTGGGCTGTCAAGTACGGGTACACGGGGATCGTGAGGGCACTGATAGAGTACGGGGCGGACGTGGACCGCCGGGTTGGAAAAGGCGAGACGCCACTGCACTGGGCCGCTGTGCAAGGGTTTGTGGAGGTTGTGGAGGTGCTATTATCGAGTGGAGCCCACGGGGACATGATGAATTGGGCAGGGCAAACGGCGTTGTTGGTTGCTGCAGAGGCAGGGCATGGGGATGTTGTGAGGAAGTTCCTGGAAAGAGGCGTCAATGTGGATGGGGTTGCTGGGGATACTGCATTGGTAGTTGCTGCAAGACAGGGGCATCAGGATATTGTCAAGATGCTGCTGGAGGAAGGGGGCAGGGCTGGGAGGAATGGAGTTGGGGAGACGACTTTGTTTATGATGGCGTTTTATGGGGGGATGGGGGTTCGGTGGGTGTTTGCGAGCCACGCGAGGAGACTTGTAGGGAGGCTTAAGAGGGCCGGCAAGGGTTCTGCTGTTGCTGGTGGTCCTAGGTTATGAAGCTCTGAGGACGGGGGTCATGAATTTTTTTCACCTTCTTTGTAAATATTTTCCTTTGTGGAGGAGAATGGGCTCTGGGATAGTCATGGTACGCTTGCGTGTTGCATGTCCGAGGTTTCACCGTTGGTTCGGGTTCCCTCTTCTCATCTCTTATATTTTTCTTCTTTATTTTTATGGACTTAAGCAGCATTCCGGAATATGAAGGAGACTACTTCGCACTGATTTACTTTACTCAATCTGTTAATCGACTCTCCGTGAACACCGCTAATCTGAGGATTGCCGGCACAAATTAATCAGGTATGGAAACTCTTGTATTCCCTTAACTGGACACCGGGGCCTCGCGGGGAACACACAAACCGCCCCAGCCCGGCCTTGTTCAGCTTCTCGGATGGCTTGCGACGGCCGCTATCGGGGTTTTGCGAGGAGGGGTCAACCGGTGGTGGGGGCCAATGGGTACTAATTCGGATGTGCCGGTGCTTAGCTCTGCGCTTACAGGGAATCGCTCCTATAATGCAAAGATAGTTCTTCCCTCGTTATAGGTGTTTAATTCACATAAAATCACTCGGTGCATTCCGGGCATCCTCGCCAAGGGCCCTAAAACAATAGGGAAACGACTGCCTCTGAGTTATTCTTTGACCTTCATCACATCCTTATGCTAGGTCTACCACTAGATCTTGGAATACAGGAGAGGTCCGTCCGTGGCACGAATCCCAGAAGAATACATCAAAGAAAACCACTTTCAGAATGGGCCACCGTCGGTGCTATTGCATGAAGAAGGTTGGAAGAACAGGGTAGGTACCGAGCAGTTAAGTTAGCATATTAAAGCAAACTAGGCCCAAACGAGGTTTCGACATTCCTTCGTCCAAGAACCATCTCATCACTTGCTTCACAGCCACCATGAGCAGCCCAAGGAAGAGGTGGGGTTCCCATGCCATCTACCTAGTTGGGGTTGGCATTGGCTCGCCGGAGAAGTGTTATACAGCTACTCCTGTATGTCCTCTCTTAGCAGACCAAGTCAAAAATGTGCACCTCCAGGTACCCCTCTAGCTTTCTGTATGAAGTAGTGGCGCTACAGATTTGTAGATCCAGAAGTGCGCGGCGTAATGTAACCCACTGAAGCCATCAGAGCAGCCCTGCACGGAGTTGTATCCTGAGGTGTGATAATATTTGCTGCTTCCTGCTCTGTGAACCGGTCCGGAAGCTCAAGTGCAATAGGTTCCTCAGATGCCGTGAGCTCTTCGCTCACGACCTCGCCAATAGCGGGAAGAGTAGGTAAGAAGGGAAGTGTTGGTGGACGAACTATAAGGGTCGCTGAAGGTTCTTCTACGGATCGGAAACCCAGACTCGTTAAGGAAATCTCGGCAATCACTCCATGTCACAAAGGATCTTAGAATTAGGAAAAGATATCCTTGCTGCGTTGGATGTATAAGACGGAATATTGAGGTTTCATAATCAGCCCGAGGCCTCTGATAGCGTTTCTACTAAGGGAACCATTCAACTGTACAAATCCATCGATCCAACTTTCACTGTAAGAGCACGAACAAACCCAAGAACACGCAAGGGGCGCTTCTCTAGAGAAATCCACATCAATACCACAGTACCCAATCTTACTCTAGCTCCTCGCTGGCTTGCTCCCTCTATGGTCATACTATAGGCATCGCTCAACCCCTTAGATATTCGGCAGAGCGTTTCTCATCTCTCACCAAGAGCGACCTCTCCTAATCTGGCGTCGATATATAAGGCTGCAAGCAGAAAACCGGGATGCCCATTAGCCGTGAAATATAGCAGGAGAAAGATACAATTCTCACATCTCCGAATCCTTTTTAGACAATTTTCTATAATTTTCGACCATAACCCATTCCCAATTACCCTAGGTTTAGGGTAAGTTAGGCTTTTAGTTTCTCGTGCAGAAATATTTTGATCTTCTCTTGGGTTGGTTAGATAGTAATAGTTCTCGCAGATCCCATCAGACGCTTGTCCAATTCAGACTGGGCATGGGGGTCAGCCTATCAACAGGAAGGGAATATTGGGCGATTTCTCAATAATTCCTTCCAGGCACCGAAGGAGATAAGCAGCTCGATCCTCATTACCAACCCACCAACGAAAACTTGCTCATCAGATTCCAGCACCTGGAGAAACTCCCCCAGAATCCCTTCTAGCTCAAGGGCTCGTTCGCTGGGTTGAATTACTGCTACCCGGAAGGCTTGTGTGAAATCTTTGGGTATCTCTGCTAGGCAGGTCGCAGGATGTCTCGTGAAGCACTAGTCATTTTTAAAAGGATTTGTTCGTGCTACCCGGGGTAATCGCAGCATAGACACGCAACGGCGATACTTGATCCCAAGGCGCTTCTACATAAGGTATCAATAGCCAGATAGCTTAATTAAGAAAGGAGATAGCTAGTCAGCCCACAGCATCTCTGGGTGGCATGGGGACACTTAGATTATCTGACGAAAGTCTTCCCCGCTCCCGGAATTCGACAACAGAAGAGGACCCCATTGGAGGTCATTGAATTGTCATCATCCCGCCATGCTTGGAGCTCGGCAGTCCTCGGAACCGGATCTCGAACAGCATTCGCCCGGGGAGCCGGAACCCCTTGACGCCTCTTCTAAGGCTCTAGCATAGGTACCCACCAGAGCACTTAGGACCCCTCGTCACAGTCGACAGCGTACCAAGCGAAGAGCACCCGCATTCAGGTCTGAAACGTTACCAGGGTCATTAAGGCCACTAAGATAGTAACTAAAGCCCTGCTCCATGTTTCGCCTAGATTTAGAGAATTGGATGAGATTTTTCAAATTATTACAGTGTTAGCTAGAACCAGAAGTGCAAGGCCCACCTGGGACAGCGGCGCTTTATAGGTAGAAGTGGGAGAATGGTGCGGTGCCAGCTTGTGGAGCCGAAGCCACTGTGTGCGGGTATGCCCATTGTAAAGCATTCTTCAATGGCAATTCAGATTCTCTTACACGCTCACTGGCTAAGTCCCCAGTGCTAAAGAATCTAACAGACACACTACCAGACCTTAACAGAATTATGCAATAATATTGCCACCCAAGCCTCAATCATGATAGTAAACCGCATTTTAGCTTCCATGAATATCAAAAATTTGAGATTTAAAAAAAAGCCCCCCTTCCAAGAATAAGCAGACTTCCAAAAGGCTGGCCTGGTTATCTGAGTATAATAATTAGAGAAAGAAAGATTTTTGTGCATAATTTTCAGTCATTAATGCTCTGTAGAAGGCTATTAATATCCTAGGGAACTTAGGGTTTTCAAAATATGAGAGGAAAAGCAGGAAAGGGAAAGTGGCATAAGAGATTTCCTAATATTAATGAGACCAAAAGTGACCCAGAGGCTATCAGGGGGTAGGGGGCAGAAACTCTTAATATGGGTTGGGCCATGGATATTGAGAGGTATTTATTTTTTTCCTGAAAAGGCTTTGGGGGTCAATACATAAAGGGGCAGCTGCAGTTTCAGATGCCAAGGGATGGTACACCGGGTTGTCTTTTTTTTTAAAAAAAAAAACCCCCCCTTTTAATCTGTCTCCGCTATCCATACTATCAATCTTTAAGATCTTAACTAAATTAAGTTACTAGTTGTGGAGTGGTGTGAAGTGTCAATTGTGTGTACATCAAGCGCTGCATTGGCGACCAAAATATCTGTCATTTTAGCCACCCATGGCTCTAGGACTCCTATGTCGGACCAGGCAGAGGAATCAACATCTAGTCCACTCTTCTCAATGCTCCGCAAGGGACGCCAGGATTATAAACTGATTGAGCGAGGGAGGGCCAAGGCACCCTACACGAGTGATATACGGTGCGACTGCACACCCCCCAGACTCCAGCAGTCAATGCGGGGCAAAAGGCCTGCTTAGGCTTTCCTTGGAATGTATGATATACCATTATGATATCATAATACCACATGTCAACAAGCAGCCCTTGTCCATTTATTCTAACAATCTCGCTCAGCCACATACTCGGAAAAACCCCCAGCATATCCTTTCTAAACCTACCAAACGAAATAATTCTCCAAATATGCGGGGGACTAGAGAAGCATTTACTCGACCTCAGCTCCCTCTTCGGAACCAACACCCGTCTATCAAACCTCACCACCCCAGCCCTCCTGGACACCCTATGCCGTCTCCGCTCCCGCAAACACTGCCGAGGAGCACTATGCTATTCCGCGGAACGTGCAGACGAGTCAACGCTGCAAAAGCTAGTGGCCAGGGGCGTGGAATATTTCACGGTCGACAAGCTCCTCCTCGCTTTGCCCTCGCCCCAGGCCAGCCTCTGGTGTTTTGTCGAAGCTTAGCTGCAGCCGCAGTGCTAGGCACCCCTCAACGGTCACAATGCGCCGTGAAATTGTTACTTGAAGACGAAAGGCTGAAGCATCCCTCTAGTCATTCCTACTGCGCAGAGTGGCCGGCCATATGCCTTACTGTTACATGATGCGGTGGGCACGGGCCATGTCAAGACTAGGAGGGCAATGCCGGCGAGAAGAAAGTCGACGCTAATTTCTGTCCGCAAAACCAACTCTGCCATACGGGGTTTCACGCGGCTCTTGTATTAAGAAGTGAGGCAGTGATTCGGCAATTGTCGAACGATGGGAGATGTTAATTGGCTAAATAGACAGGAGGTGGTGGCTCGGGAATTCGCGGTGGAGACCGGTCACAGGGGTATCGTGCGGATGTTACAAGAACAGTAGGAGGGTTGATGTCAGCACTCATGATGATTTGGGTGATAGAGATCACTAACACTGGTTGGCCAACTGTGTACCGGTATTAATTATTTTTATAGGAGAATACCTTCCCCGGGGGCTCATTAAGACTGCTGTGACGTTCCTCTAACCGTGACCCAGGAATTCAAAAGCCCTGTTTAATAATCAAGGCAAATAATTAAACTCAATTTTCCCAAACAACACCTTACTCTAACAAATGAGTCAACATTAACAATGTATCCCGAGCCCGTATACTGCGGTACTTACTATCCAAGCAAACACACCTCTAACAAGAACCCCCTAAACAATAGCCTAAAACACGCCAACCGAATCCCTCCTCCATTAAATCATCTCACACTTGACTAACCAGAAACTGCTGATTTATCTCACTCACTTGCTCACTCGCCTACTCCCACTCTCGACAACTCCCACAATGAAGATGACAATAACCCAAAAGATCACTTATTTACAAGACTAGCTTTATTCAGTGGCAATTAATAGCGACAGGAAAAGAAGAAAGAAGAAAAAAACAAAACGCAGATTCCGGCTTTTTGGGGGCTTGTCTAAGCGCAACCCATGCCAGACTATCCATTTTTATTTTTATTTTTTACCATAACACGTCCACGCCTTCCCGAAGACGTGAAACTACGCCATCAGATATGCTATCTTCGGCTGGTAAACTCTCAAGAACTCCATGAAAATACTCGCTGTTGCATAACCCGTATCTTGGCCTCCCTGAAATTGGTGGGAAGAAAAAAAAGAGAGGTTGGAGCGCTTGCATAGGAGGCAGGACGTACTTATGGGGGTGCTGCCCCTGAAGTGCCGGTATGTCGAGGGAATCGGGGGATAGGAATGTGTCTGGTGACTATGCGCTCCCCCAATATTTTCGGCGCTTTTTTGGGGAGAGGAAGATTTGATGTTGACTGTATGGACGGGTGGATGAAGGTTTGTAAGCGTTTTCACGGCGGGCTTATCATGGTGCAGTGCCAGGCAGAGCAAGGTTATTCATTGCACTATACAAATACATATACTAAGCAAAGCAACATACCAGTCCCATCTACCATTCGACTCTTAACTTGCCGTGCTCCCGACTCCATCTGTCAACGAAAGTGCAAACGAGTGATACCCCGTGTCTACAGACTTCTGAAGGGCACTCTGGCTCCAACGGGCATTATCATTATTTGTTTGTTTTTCCAGCAGGCTTTTTTGTATTCCCATTTACCCAACCCAGGATGGCAAAGGAGTGTGAAAAAAGGAAAAAGTGTAATATTCTGATATAAAGGTGGTTGTTTCTGCCACGGGCCGTCGTGCGAGCCGATCGGAAAAACCCTTCCAACCTAAGCGGGAGTGGGCACGCCGCCTCTCCCCCCAAAAATCGCCATGATCCCGAAGACGCTATAGAAAAGCCCCAAGGGGTATGCAATGAGGAGTCGCATATCTCTTACTCGGAGGACTGCAACGAACATATTGCTAGCTGAATAGGTGCACCAGCCAATTGCGGCAGCGCTGAGGACGTAGCCAATGAACCCGTTCATGTTGTAGCCAATGCCGAGTGCCGATGTGAAAACGAGGGGGAGGAGACAGTAACCTAATACGGAAGTGGAGCGGATGTAGTTTAAACTAGTTGTAGGTGGTGACATTAAGTTCAGGATTAGGTGAAGCGAGATGCTACCTAGTAGGGCGACACCGTAAATGTAGCCGAAGTGAACTTTCCCAGACTGTTCGCGCATCAGAAGTAAGCTTCCATCTCGCCTAACCAGAACTAAAGGTGGGAGGTATAATCACTAGTAATAAGAAAGCTCCGAAAAGCAAGTAGAATAATATTGGCCCTGCGACGTCACTGTCGTCCATCATGTGCTGATCTACGCTAGCCATAGGGTTCAACACCATTAATGTCTGATCACAGTCAGTAAAGAATCTTAGAACCCCCCTCCTTGTCAGGTGTAGAGGTAAGAACCTTCATCTTGATGTGTCCAAAGTTCACCCCCAGCTCCTCCAGCAGCGGAGGCTCATCGTCATACCCGCCCGTTCCAAAGGCCGCCAACCATCCCTTTGTCAACCCATGCTCCCGCGAGCCGCTACCGACTGCACCGCCGCCGGGTTGGATGCTGCCCATGCCGCCAAAGCCATAGCCCGGTGGGGATTGCGTCTGGCTTGAGTATGTCGATGGGTAGAACTGAAGATTGTTAGGAGTACCGCCGCCGCCATAGTGAGGCTGTTGTTGTGGGGGCGGGGACTGGAAAAAGTTTGCCATGGTTAGGGTTTCAGCAGATCGGAAATGTATATTATTGCTGTATGAGGCGAGGGGTACGAGCAGGAGGGGGCGGGGGAGGGGAGGGGTGGAATAGTCTATTGTACCGTTGGCGGTGGTTGAGTAGGGGAAGAAAATGAGTAAACGATCTAAATCAACTACAAAAGACACGACGACATCTCCGGCGTTGGAATAAGGTGTGAGGCTCTGTGCATTCAGTAGCTCCTGCTGTCTTGGCATCCCCACCGTTTCTTTGGTTCAACCTCCCTGCCTTATTCTATGTTCTCACGTCTTCCCAAAAGCAAACAAACAAACAAACATAACAATGGAAGATCCAAGAGGTAAACTTTTTTACAGAAGTTGAAACCCTAATTGAGACCCGATAAGCTAACAAATTCACAGAAATAGCATGGCAGAACCGCCTGGACTACCATTCACGCATAAGTGCAGTCCGTATCGCATTTAAAGCTTCATATACCCAAGCAATCCCAACAGTCAAGCGAGAGCAGTACTACAAAGCAAAGTTGCCAGAACTGACCGAATGGGTCGCGAAAAAATGCGCTCTTGAGCGGCTAAGATCAAATGACGAGGGAAACGGAGATTTAACACTTGAAGCTGTCGCGCCCCGGGAGCGAGAACAAGCTGTCGCTCCCGACCTAGAAGAGCATACCCTAGGGTACAGACAGGAAGAGCCGATCGTCCTCTCAGATGACAACAAAGAAATTCCGGCTGTCAGAGAGAAGCTACCGTCCACAAAAGAAGTTTCTAAGGCGGAATTCCTGACCACGTCGGAGGTCCAGGAATCAGCTACCAAATCCACCTCACCCCCGAAGCGCAACAAACGTCTACGCACAGAGATAGAAAGGCTTCTAGACATCAACTGGGGAGGAAACTCCACAGCTATCATCAGATCCTTGGACCAAGGTGGCATCGGCAACCCGTCGCCAGATTTCCTCTCCTCGAAAACCACCACCAGAACTGACCTTAGTCCCGCCGCCAAACGAACCCGCTCTGCCCGGAACAGTCTTCATAGCTTAGCCCAACTACCGCCAAACTCGACCCAAAAATCAGAAAATCCCCCGGCAAAAATCACCAAACCGGCCTCCAGAAAACCGTTACCAGCCTCTCTTCAACCGCCACCGCTCTCAGACAAACCCTACCAACCAAACACCAACGCAACCTCATCCGAAGCTCAGAATATGGCTTCGGTATACCCAGCTAAACCCTCCGGCCCTACCACCAAAGCACAGCAAAAACCAAAACCACCTCGCGCTTCCAAACCGAAGTCTAGATCCAAATCCCGTATTACCGCTCCGAAGAACTTAGAACCACAAACATACCTGTCAACAGATCACTCTGTCATTCCCTTCCATATCAAGGTAATTTTCAACCGCTACCCAACTCTATATCGCATCCCTAGGCGTCAGAAACGCCTGGACTCTCCAAAATTGGATATCCATTCCTTGATCTACAGATGCAGGAGGGCTGCTAGGAATGCTGTTGCTGTTGCAGGGAAAAAGGGAAAGGGTGAAGATGAGGGAAGAGGTGAAGTTAGGGAGAATAGGGCGATGGATGGAGAGGAGATCGTGTTTTTGAGGAGGAATGCTGCCAGGGGAAGGAGCATTTGGGGTGGAAAATAGAGTTTGTTCTAGTAATTCAATTTTTTCAAAAGAGAGGGATAGACGTCCGATGGCTTTTTTTCCTTTTTTTCCTTTTTTTCCCATCTTTTTCTGGCTTTCAATTTTTCCCATTTTTTCCCATTTTGCTTTTCTTCTTGCACTGGTGTCCGGGTCATGGGCTGGGTTAGGCTAGATTAGCCGGACTGGGATATCACACATCAATGTATTGTATGTACGTTCAACAATGTGGTGGTAGCCTGGGGGGTTGCTATTACCACTTATGCTATATGCTTGTATAACCAATCCGCGATATCTCATATTCATGTTCGCGTTCATGTTCATGCCGTGCATGTAGCCACCCTTCTTCCTTCCTTTCCACCCTTCATTCTCGAACTTCTACCCACCTTCACCGCTACGCCATGGAATAGCGTAACACATCCGGGACCCCATACCATACTTGAACGGGAATTGCTTACTTACTCCAGAACCCGGCAGAACGAACCCTGCCCGTAATCGCATCACCATAGCGTAAGACTGCCCTGCGTTTCCTATAGGATACAGATCTCATGCGATGAAGGATAACCCCACAAGGCTACGACCGAATCCCGGTACTCATCCAACATCACTCCAACCTCGACGGAAATCAACCGATCCCCTTCTTCTTACCACCATTCATTACTAGTACAGTACTACCGTACTACCAAATCGCCCCAACTCATCACATACGTTACAATTCCTACATACAAGTGCAAATTAATACTTCGCCCACTTACATCCCCCTCCCCTCCTAGTCCCACCCCGTGCCCTCCCCCCCTTTACACCCTGCCCGGAACGTAGCCCCGGCACCAAAACAGCACAGGGTCATGTGCGTGCAGCGCCTTCTCAGCGCATTGAGCGTGATACCGTATTGTGTGGTTACTCTACGGACGGGATATTTCATTGTACATAAAGGGAGGGGGGGAGGGGTATGCGAGTTCCCGTTGGGAGGCGGGTAGAAGGAGGATTTTGTATCATATGTGATAGATGGTGGAGGAAGAGAAGAAGGGGAGGGAAAGCACGTTAGTTCACCATTTCTAGCCTTCTCAGAGTCGTGATAACTACCTAAGAGATGTTGGTATCATACTTAATTGAACTAAAAGGAACAGATTGATAAAAACTAACTCTATAATCATAATTCATAACTAATTGAAACTCTAAACCAGTAAGACCATAACCCACCTATGCCTTTTCCCCTCCCACCACCGCAGAAACACCCACACGAACACAAGCCGAAAGACATTATTACCCACCAGCGAGCAAGATCCTAGAACACCCCACCTCCGCCCCCCTACTGCAATGGTGGTGGTGGTGGTGATGGTGGCAATGTCTATTACGCCCCTCCCCCCCCTCCTCTCTATCTCTAGGTCTAATTGGGGTGTCATAGCTCCCCACGAACTTCTGATTTTCAAAGTACCCCTCGTCCCCTTCAGACTCCCCTTTATGCTTCCGGTGGTGGTGACGACGGCGTCGGCTGTGATGATGTGTTTTGGTGATTATTTGCAGGTGTAGAGATGAGGAGGAGGGGTTTGGTGGTAGTGGTGGCAGTAGGGCTCCGGGGGCTTGTGTTTTCTGCGGGGAGGGGGAAGGTAGAAGTGATATCGAGGGTGTAGAGATAGGTGAGGGGATGGATGGTGGCGAAGGGGGGGTTGCAATTATTGGAGTGAGAGGAGGTGCATGAGGGGGGGGAGTAGGAGAAGGAGGTCTGTTTGATACTGAATGCCTACCCTTTCCACCAACTATCAACGGACCCAATCTATCTTTTATCTTCCTATGGTTAATCTTGCTATGCTTCTTATCTTCCTCCTCCCCTTCCTCCTCCTTTTCCTCCCGCTCCTCACCATCACATATCCTCCTCCTAACAGCACTCACAATCTTCTCCGTCTTCTCCTGCTCCCTGAGGGCGCGCTTGATGGGCTTACATCCTAAGAGCCCCTTGTTAACCTTCCTGAGGGCCTTGGTCGCCTTCTCCATTTCGCGCAGCACCTTCCGCCTGTCCGGGTCATCGTGTGTGAGCGTTCCCAGCACTGGGGCTAGTCTGCTCAGGCTTCCTTGCAGTGTGGACCAGGAGTCTATGAAGTTCCCGCGCAGCTCCTCGCGCGCGTGGTAGTGGTTGTACTGTGGCTTCCGTAGGTGGCGGAATGCGGATTCGAGCGGGGGGGCTATTAGTGGGCCAAGAAGGCCGGCCACGCCCAGGACTATTTCCGCTCCAGACATTCCTGTTTCTTCTATGCTTGGAAAGAAGGCGAGAAGGATATCTCTAGCGAGTGAGCTTTGGACTGTCTTCCGTTTCTTTGTAGATGGGAGTACTTAGTTGTAAGTTGGTTAATCTAGAGAGAAAAATGTAAGACAAATATGGTCGAGTGAACGATTGGAGGATGCCAGGACTGGGACTTTATTGATTGGCTGGCTGGCTCGATAAGTGTATGAACGAATTGATAGAACCTCTTGATGGTGTCTCCAAACCCCGTATACAGATGTGGGTTTCCCGGACTATATATTCATTCATTCACCCATATAGCTTCCCCGATAGGCTACCATCCGTTCCACACAGATGCCAAGAGAAACTTTCCACGGGTACCAACCTGCCGTATAGTTTCGCCGAGCAGCGGAGGTATACGGTAAGTATAACGTTATCGTTTCGAATACGAAAACAGGCCTTTTGGAAGACAACTGCCGAGATGCTTCTTTCCCGGTACTGCATCATACATAAAGACGGAAGCCCTTACCTGGTATAATATCGCCACTAGGTGGGCGGGTTGTAGGACAGATTGATCATTCATTCCTCCCCCGTTGTTTGGTGACGGGGGGTTTTTCTTTTTGGGCAACCATGTCACTCTATATGAAGCATCGCACTTATGTCATTCCTGCAGAGGGAGGAGCAATGCCTGTAAATGGAAATACATAGTATAACCGGGGCACGAAATGGTGAGCTTTGCCTAGCGCTTTGTCTCCTTGTTGGGGAGGGGGAGGCTCAGCCAATGGATCGTGAGAACTGAGCGGGAATATTCCATCCGTTTTGGGAAACCATGGGTTCCTACTATGCAGTACTTCGTGGGAGCGTTCATGCCTCTGGTAATTGCAAGGTAGGAAGGCACGTGAAGCAGAGCGGATAGTAGCGTGAACTATTTATTCACGCCCTAAATGTTGTACCCCTTGAGAACGGGAATCGAAATATCTCATAGGATGGCGACAAGGAGCATCCGGATCGTATGATATCATAATAGAGAAAGAGAAAAGTAAATATATGGCAATAAGCATAAGTACCCTTATCCCTTATCGCCCACAAAGAAGAGAGGTTAAAAAAGAGAAATAAAGTAGTGGAATCGGGTGCACAACAGATCACTCGCCCCCATTTCGCCCAGGAAAATAACAGATCAGTAGATGTTAGAAGTAATAATAGTAAACGGACAGGGTGTATTTAATACAAGCGAAGAATATGTGAGATGCCCTAATCATGAAAAGCCCTATTGCTCCCATGATCCGACTCGCGCGGAGCGTACCTCGATCTGGAATTATGAGACCTATAATAGTCTCCTCCACCTCCAGCACCTCGGTATCTACCGCCACCGCTATTACCCCTTGTTCTGTATCCAGGAACATAGTTTCTGCCTTGATAGCCACCCCTGTAATGTCCAGTATTCGCACCACTATGGGCCCCACGAGGCGGCGGTCGGTTGTCCCTTGGAGCTCGGGGACTATTGGTCTCCTGATCGTATCGGCTGCGCTTGGCCTCGGATGAGCCCTGGGACCCCTCGAACCCCCTCTTGAGTGGAGTAACTGGCGCAGAGTGTGGGTGGTCCTTAACGCTACCGTCCACAGGGGGTACACTATTGTGATCCCCGAGCAAGCGGTCACCACCATCCCTGCGACCAAGATCCAGTAAAGAGGTCAGATGGCTTTTCTGATTCTGAAGAGAATCAATTGCCGTCCCGACAATCACAACCCCAGCCTCTCCTGGAACCTTGAGCAACCCCGACCACATCTCCAAGACAGGCTTGATCGATCCCAGTGCATCAAGGGCAGCAATTGCTTTGCTGACGGCCTCATTGAGTCGAACGGATGCAATATTAAGATGTTTCGTTAACTCCTCCTCAACCCGGGGGTAGTCGGGAAAGACTTCCGATTTGAGCTGAGGATACGACCTTACAACCCATCTCAGGGATCCCCGTTCGATATTGGTTGAGGAAAAGAGCGAGCCGAAAAAGTTCTCGGGATGGTGTTTTACCAGATAAAGCGCTGTCAGGTGGACCTGGGGATCCGACGTGGTCAAAGCCGAGAGGCTTCCGGCAACAGTGCTTATCAAAGCGTCAAACGACCCCGAGGTGGCTTTCGAGATTATCAGGTGCGCATTGCCAATTATTAAGTTGTGGATCTATTGGGCGCGTTAGAGGAGAAAGGGGAAAGAAAAAGTCCAATGGAGGGAGGAGGATGACTTCAGTGTTTGTTGTAGGATCATTGAGAAGGTGAGAAATCCTATTAGCTGACCATGTGGTTCCGAATTGTGAGAATAACTCAAACAGATAAGACAAGGCCTTCTTCCTGGTGGATTGAGAATGTTGTTGATTGCAAGCGGTTTCGCAAATATTTGTGAATGCTTCCTGCCGCTGACCCGTTGGCCAGAGATTATCAAATCGAGTCAGCCCTCTTTGTCCATCGCTCTCTTTTTCTTGTGCTTGATTGTATTGATCAATCCAATTTTGACAGCAACTCCTCATATTTGTTGTAGTCAACGCTTGCATCAGCGGATTAAGAATTTCTTATTCACCTCAGAGCTAGCGGTCGATAACCTCGAGTTCCTAGCGGAATGATAATCTGCCTGAAGAGTTTCCTCGACAGCGGGTCCGCCGCCTGCCGAAAAGCGTGGAATGTCGGGCGAATAGCTAACAGTGTCTTCCTCGGACATCCTTCTGTCTCGCTCCCTATCTCTCTCGGTACTTCTTCTCCTTCCTCGATGTTGATTGTGCCGGGGATAGCGCCCACCAGAGTGACGAGGGGGCGAATAATGTTGAGCAGAGCCAGGCATTACAGCGTGAGCGAGATTTTTATCTCGGAAATTTAAGGGAGCCTCAAAACAGTATTATACTTTTTTTTCTGCCTTATTAGCTTTGTCCTCTTTGTTTTGAAGTGAAATAGTTGAAAACGTAAAGACCAGCAATAAAATAGGGATTATAAGGGTTAATTCCTCTATCTCCTTTTTTTTCCGTCTCGTTTTCTTTCTTGGTGTTTGTTCCCGACGATCTCGTGGTGGACGCGGCTAACCAAAAGAACTGGGGGGAAATCAAGTCTGGGAAGGGGAAAGCAGGGGAAAGCAGGGGATAAAGCAATAATGAAGGGTAATGGAAAGCTTACGGCGAATAACCGCCCAATTGTAAACAGCGATAGCAGAGAAAAGGGGACGATGGGTGGTGGATGGGATGAAAGAAGATGGGAGAATTGAGAGAAGAAAGAGTTGAGATGAAGGATGTTTGACCAATCGCGGATTTGAATTGGTAAAGAAGAAAAAACCCTGTCGTCATGCGCCCTGCCAAGAGGGCACAGGACAAGACATTTTTGATCTCTCGCCTGGCAACCGTTGCGCAGAGGACTGTTGGCAAACCCAAAGACAAAGAAGCTTCCCAAGCTGCAGCTTCGAGAAACGTGTCTACACTACTGTATCATACCTGGGTTTTGCGTGCCGTGCCATCAATCTGCTCCAACTCCTCCTACAGAGGTTGAACAAACACCCTCCCTGATATCCACCCTTCTTCCCCAACCCACCGATTGGCACTTTCCACTCTCACTTTATAGCCATCTTCATGATGGCTAAGCTCACCCTATCCATACTGGCAGCCTGCTCCGCTCTTTTGACACCAGGCACCACCGCAACAAACACAGGCAATGGACAATGGGCTCTCGTCAATGAGATCTCAAGGGTTTCAAATCAGAGTTTGATGTGGGGTCCCTACCGACCAAATCTTTATTTTGGAGTTAAACCAAGGATACCGAAGAGTATGATTGCTGGCTTGATGTGGGGCAAAGTTGATGATTTTGCATCGATTGCTCAGAGTAGGTCATTTCCTCCATGTTCATTACTCAAAAAAAAAGCGAGAAACTTCATCCCTTAATCTGATCACGAGACAGCCGTGCGACATACATGCGAGCAGAGTGACGATATGGCGGGTTACGGATGGGACGAATATGATGTGAGAACTGGAGGGCACCAAGTCATAAGAGATCCCGGGAATTCCATCGATATACACACAGAATTTGTCAAAGTTGAGGGAGGAGAAAATGGTGAGATTGCCCAGTCCAGACAGGCCGCTAGGCTTAATAATAATTCTTCGAAACGTTAGGGGGTCATTGGGGTGTTCGTATCAAGGGGGTACCCAGAACTGGAGGTAGGCAATGAGAGATAGACCCCAAGTCACTTGGAGTGAAAACTTATTGCCTATGTAGCCCCAGTAGATTTGAAAACCATGGTGATTTTTTATGTCGGCCTCGAGGGACTAGGAAGCCTTAGCTTACAAAACGAGCCCGACGAACGAGGATTGGCTGGCGATGTTACGCTCGAAGGTTCAATACCAAAACTAGGCGAGTTCAAGATAGACATTACCGCAGGGCCGAGCACCAATAAACCCCCTCAAATTGGGCATAAAAAATATTGGAACGAGAAGCCATTGGATCGAACTTCTTATCGTTCAGTGAAAGTCCCAACGGAGGACGTCTGGAAGGCAAAGGGTAAGGACCACATACTAAGAAGTGGAAGAGAGTGCTGATTGTGAGAAAAATCAAGATATACTCTTTATGGGCCTACGTGACAACTTTCTCAAAGTCAAGGAGAAATATGGAGAATCTGATCTCCCACCCCCATGGCAATCCTTTGCTATCCCAAATACCTTCGGTCCAGGGAACTTCCACATGGTTCAAAAGGTATTCGAGGGTGGGTTTGAGGTAATATATGCGCATTCTAGGAGCGAAAGGTCATACCATGTCATAGGACTAATTCGATCTTAGTTTGATATTCTCTACTCTTCGGCCTCCGCGCCTACATCCATGACTAGTACTGCCCCAACAAGGCCTCCCAGAATAATTAGTGCTAATAACTACCCTAGCCGATATCCTCACCGAAAAAATCCGGACCGTAGGCAGATCTTTTGCTGATCGTTTCGAAAAGACCTTTCCGCGAGAACCTCCTTTCAACGCCCCTCGTTATCAGCAATTCGCCCGCAATTTCTTCTCAAATCTACTTGGTGGCATTGGTCATTTTCACGGCACCTCTATTGTTGATCGTACATACGCCCCTGAATATGAGGAAGAAGACGAGGGCTTTTGGGAAGAGGCTAAAGCTGCCCAGACACGCCCAGACGCCGCAAAGCCAGAAGGACCAACCGAATTATTTACGAGTATTCCTTCAAGGCCATTCTTTCCAAGGGGCTTCTTGTGGGATGAGGGGTTCCATCTATTGCCAGTTAGTGACTGGGATATGGACTTAACGCTTGAAATTGTGAAAAGTTGGGTATCCCTTGTTGATGAAGACGGATGGCTTCCAAGAGAACAAATTTTAGGAGACGAGGCCCGCAGCAAGGTTCCCCAGGAGTTTCAGACTCAATACCCTCATTATGCTAACCCCCCAACGTTATTTTTCATCTTGACCAAGTTCATCGATCAATTAGAGGAGTTTCAGTCAAAGAGAGACGACCCAAGTATATCCAGTCTTCCCAACGAATCTCCTAAGTGCTAACTATCAATTATCAGTGCATGAGCACCTTGACAAGGAGTCACCCAGCAATCTATTCTCTTCCGATGAGCTTCCAACTATTCACCTCAAGAACCTCGAAGCCGCCTTAGAATACCTACGATCGATCTATCCTAACCTTCGGCGCAACTACTTTTGGTACCGTAAGAGCCAATCTGGTGAGATCCGCGGCTGGGATCGCAACGCATACTCTAAAAAGGAAGGATATCGCTGGCGCGGACGTACCCCTGAACATTGCTTGACATCTGGCCTCGATGATTACCCACGGGCCCGCCCACCACACACTGGGGAACTTCACGTTGATCTCCTTTCTTGGATCGGGATGATGACGAGCTGTATCAAGCGCATCGCAGCCGCAATTGGCGAGCATGATGATGTAGCAGAGTTTGAGCAGCACGAATACGCCATCAAGAAAAACATTGACGACTTGCACTGGAGCGAGGAACACCAAATCTATTGTGATGCCACAATTGACGACTTCGAAGAGAGCGTGCATGTTTGCCATAAGGGCTATATCTCCATATTTCCCTTCCTACTCGGGCTCATGGGGAAAGACTCCAAAAGGCTTGGAAAGGTTTTAGATCTCATAGCCGATCCGGAAGAACTCTGGAGTGATTATGGTTTAAGAAGCCTGAGCAAGAAGGATGAATACTATGGAACAGGCGAGAACTATTGGAGAGGTCCCATCTGGGTTAACATTAACTATCTAGCCATCCAGAGACTCATGGTACGTTTTTCCCATTTATATGCCAAACCCGAATTCTAACCAACCCCTGCTGTTATGTTAGGAATATGGATCCAAGGAGGGCCCCTATCAAAAACAAGCGGCAGAGTTATACAAGAAGCTCAGGGTCAACGTCGTTGAAAACGTTTACAAAAATTGGGAGGGTACCGGCTATGCGTGGGAGCAGTATGACGCGGAAACCGGTAAAGGTCAGAGAACAGCTCACTTCCTCGGGTGGACGTCACTGGTTGTCAAGATCATGAATATGCCGGAGACAATTAGTGTCGTGGCTTCTCCCTTGAGGGATGAGCTATAGAATTTGTTTGGATGATACGTGAACTACTGGCACAGCAGCTATAAAAAGCCACACTTCTTTTTTACAATTTATGCACTACCCATATGTTGGATATACCCTGACGTTAGAGGCTAAACAAATGGTAAGGAGAGATGAGACGATTGAAGCTTCATATCACAGCCTTCGGAAATTGCTTTGTTTTACAACATAACTGGCTGCAATAAAGAAGTATGCCTTTAAATTTTAGGCATGGAGCACCCAAACGTTCATAGGCAGAACATCTAAATTGCCCCACCTTCATAATACTATCACAAACTTAGATGCGTTCCTAAAAACCTACATAGAACACAACAAAACCCGAGTGAGATAGTATGAATCTGCAGAAGGCGCCTCCAGCGGAAAGCTCTCAGACAGCCGGAATGCGACAAGCACGATTCCCTGCTTGGGATCATAGAGAGCCTCTCGATGAAGAAATACAGGTGATCTCGAAGACCCACATTAACTCTCTCGCCACTTCAGATGCGAAACACTATGCTCACATCCCAAATCCGAAAGCCCACCTACTCGGGCGCAAATTAAAGATCCGGAAAGATTAACCTTGATATCTATGTTGCAACCATACATTTTGTTTGTCACTTCTTCCGGTTCTTTAACTTGCGCCTGAGTACCAGTCAGATAAATATTCGTCCTCATGATAATATTACGGGAACTGCTTGCCTATCGGAGGCCAGCATGCCAAGGACCGATCAGCCCGTGCGAAATTAGCAGGAGCAGGAGTTCGACCCCCCTCCACAGTGCGTTGGTATTAAACAATCCTCCTTGTAATATAGGAAAAGCAGCAAACCATGCCCTATGTGGACTAGGAGATCGATGACTTTAGCTTTCTTCAATAAGGCAGTAAGGTGAATCAGTACGACTATCATACAGGGTGAGATGGTCCTACTCTGGGCCATGCGCCAGACGGCGAGGTGTGCGATCGGCGGGTAGTAGAAAGCAATGAAAGAGATAAGGGATGAAAGATATGCCCCACATCTTTTGATCAAAAAAACAAAATAAAAATACCGACTCCAGTATCGTACCCAAATGACTGAAGTTATCTGTATGGGTGGCAATCTGCACGAGCCACCTCTTCACCATTATTGCCTTACATTACTCTAACCCCCTAGTGAGGGGCCGGGCACGGGCACCTCCCACAAGCAGAAGGTGCATGGCGCGCCCAACAGCTGTAGTGAAAACCCCAGGAGTTATTGGGGAATCACAGGAAATCACTCGTGCAACATTATAGCCAATCTCCCGGTTGCACACCTAGGAGCGAAAATATGCTCACATTTTTCGTGTTGGGGCTTACTGAAAATGTGAACTCATTTACGCTCCCCGGTGCATGTGTGGCGGGCCCGAAAGCCACACGGGGCTCCTAGAACGAGGTCGAGATCATTGAAAACATTTTAGCATTTACTCTGCCCAGTATATAAGTTTGCGTTACGGTCTTGTGCTCCCCATCTTGAACAAACGACTCCCTCGAAGCCTTCCCCAGCCTACAGCGGAAAGCTAACCATCTTCATTGCTGATTCCTCTGCCCTAACTACCTATCTACGGTTACGCACAAGGGGAACCGGATGTTGGTGAGGGGTAGCCAATCCTTACTATCCCCTTCAGTGTCGACGGTGCTGAATTTCCCTGCATGGTGCTAAAGAGGCACTAGCGAAATTAGCGTATTTCTTTGATTGGTAGATTCAACCTTATAGAGGTGTAAAGCTATCACATGACTCTAGATGTTAGTAAATATCAATGGGTGCTACCTCGCAGCTATGGCTGACATCACTCTCGTATCTGGCCCAGTGCTCCTGTTGAGGGAAAAAGATCTGTATCATAACTTGACCTACCAGTAAAACGCCTTTGATATCGCTTGACCGACACATCATATCTAGAAAGGTAGGAAGCTAGTTTTTTAGTTTGCATTTGAGCGTGATGGAGAGAAATTCGGAACTATTAACACTGTAGGGGACAGTGATTCATTTCCCAAATATACATCAGCTCTTGATACTCACCCATTGTGGCCCTCCCCATCCACCCGCATGGGAATAGCTACTGCCGGTCCTCCCCTTCTCAGCCCCCCCGCCTATCTAATCAAATCCTGGGCAGTCTGTATCCCAGTGATGCAGAAATCCCTTGATCTCCTTTCAATCGAGCAGATCCCAACACATGCCTATCCCTGCCGCCGCACCCTCCCCAATTTCTCTAAACCTAAGGAGAGAGTGAGGACAGAAAGCTGTTGCCAATTTATCATTTTTCGTCTCGTGAGGCAATATTTCTTCTCCATAGTCACTATTTGCCGCTCCCCATTCATGGGAGCAGAGTAAATGTACCTTGTTCAAGCTAGACTATCAGCTAGCCAGTGAAGCAGCGTGTGCCGGGCTCCTGTATCTATGTATTTCGCTCTATCTTTCTGGGGGGGGGGGGGGGGGGGGGGGGGGGGGGGGGGGGGGGGGGGGGGGGGGCGGGAAGGGGCGCGCGGCGGGC
>Ga0307517_10002887_pt1 | contig 27249 bp, 22 predicted proteins | sample 23_EM_MG_FD_194515 | JGI IMG/M metagenome (GOLD analysis project Ga0307517, IMG submission 194515) | Populus trichocarpa ectomycorrhiza microbial communities from riparian zone in the Pacific Northwest, United States - 23_EM | ecosystem: Host-associated > Plants > Roots > Unclassified | place... | reverse complement strand
TGATTTTAGGGTTAGAAAATGTTGTATTTATACTTACTTTTTTTTAAGTGTTGGCTGGTTGAACCGGTTCGGTTCAATCGGTTTCAGACTTTAGAAACCGAAACCGAACCGAACCGGAATTTTTTTGTGATTTTTAATCGGTTAATTCGGTTTTTTTTTTATTCGGTTTTTTTGGTTATTTTTTTTTCCGGTTTTCTAGGTTTAATCAGTTTATCAGTTTTTTTGCTCACCCTTACTTCATTCTCACCAAGCTTCAACCCTTTTGCAATCTCTCTAATTAGTGGCCTCCCTGAAGTTGGCAAGCAAAAATGTTGTATCACAAAAATTTGGCAGATAAATCTCCCTTGACTTTTCAAAATATCTCTTTTTAATTGTTGAAACGCCATTCCATCTTTCGACTGATGAAGGTTCTATTGGAAAAAAAATTCAATTTGATGAGGAAAATTCAAAATTAGATGTTTAAGGACTCGATTGGAATTTTTCAAGGTTTAATTGAATTTATTAAGGATTTAATTGCAAGAAAAATTAATTTTTGAAGTTAATTTATACTTTAATTGGAAGAAATTAAAGTCTGGGAGTCAAATTGCAAATTTTTAATAGTTAATTTGGTTAAATTAAGAGCTTAATTGCATAAATATTGAAGTTGGATGGGTAATTAATGATTAGATTGAAGAACCCCAAAACCAAGGACCAAATTGAAAAAAAAACATGTTAATATGGGGGTTGAAATTAACCAAATCAAGAGCCAAATTGAAGAAATTAAAAGTTTGTTGGTCAATTATGGGTAAAAATTAAATTCAAAACTAAGGATCCAAATGAAAAAGGAGGTCAACGTAGGGCTTGACAATTGAGTTTGACATGGGTGAAATTGCATGAAATTAAAAGTTTGGAGGCAATTGTAGGTGCAATTAAAAGAATGAGAAATAACAGAGACTCAATTAAAAATTTTCGATCCTCAATTAAAAACCATAAATGACGCATCGTTCAGACTTAGTTAAGAGAATATGAGTGACACAGTTGTGCAATTTCAAACGAAACGAAAGAATGTGGAGCTACAAACCTTCAAATTGTGCAAGATTGGATTTAAATGAAAGGTGTGAATCCCCTCTATCAACTTCAGGTGGTCTCAGGTGATGATGATATTAGAATTGCTTCGACGAGGCCTTGAATGTGGACAACTCAGTCAGCCATGACTGAAACATAAATATGCAAGATCCGATCTTTTTTTTCGTGATTTCATATGCAAAGGCCCATAAATTGATTCTTATCACGGGTTTACAACACTTACCTCAAGATCAAGAGGTCAGGAATGGATTCAAGACCTCTTAAATCTCTATAAATACCCACTTAAAAAAAGAGTTAAAAAGAAAGAAAGAGAAGAAGGAGAGAAATAGGAAAAAAAAATGGAAAATGGAGGAAAATATTCATAAGAAAATTAAATGAAAACATCTAGGAGCCTAATAGAAAGATTTCCTAAGCTTTGAAAGGGTAGTAAATTGGTGAGAGATAAAACTTTCCAAAGACAAATAAAAGAGATAGTAGTTGTTCTAGGTATATTTTCTGATCCAAAAGTAGGTCTTTGTGGCCTCTAGAAGTGTTTTTTTTGTTTTGTTTTATATTTATGTTTACAAGCATGAAAAAAAAAGATTTGTAATGCTCAACAAGTGATGTTATATTCACCTTTTAATGCTGTATTTTTTTTAATTCACTAAAGTTTTTTTTTTAAGTTTTCAGATGTTTTTAATATAATAATGTTATTGTTTAAGTTGTTTTTTTATATATATAATGTTGTTTTAGTTTTTGTTTAACTTAAGAAATGCATGTTTAAGTAAGGATGTTCTTTCTGGCTGTGCTAGATTTGCTCATGATCAAAATGAGTTTAGAAAAACCAATTTTGAATCCATATTAGATAAACATTTAGTCTGTTTTAAGTTGGTAGTTTTTGGATTTGTTATCTCATGCATGATTTTGATTTTTTAATGTTATCTGTTAGTTTTTTAGATTCAAACATGTTTGTGTATGGTAGTATAACATGCTGGATAAAAAAAAGCATGTTTTAGAAGCAAAAAATACCTATTTCTTGGGTTTGACAGTGCTAGGCAATAACTGGGTTTTTTTTTTGGTTTCTAGACATGTTCTTCGTGTTCTTGAAAAGAATATTGTCTTATCCCCATGTTTCAGATAATTTTTTATTCATTTCTTTGCACTAAACCCTTCGCCAACTTGATTAGTCAATAATCTAGGGTTTATTTGCACAAATAACAAGTTTTTAATGGATTTTAATCCTAGGGTTTTGATTTTGAACAGAAATCTATTTTGACAAAATCATAATGTTCAAGTGATAATTGAAGTGAATGAATGCTATATTATTGATCCCTGCATGATTTCCAACATGTATGTGCCTTTGTTTTGATCGTATCTAGTCTGATTTGGGTTTCACGTTGTTGGGTTGAGTTCGATGTTCTTTGTTTTTTTTTTCTTTTCTGTGTTTGATCTTGTTCAAGAATTTTTGAGTTTTATTGGTGTTTAATCTATTTTTTGGCTTTGGTTTGATTTTTGGGTCAAATGAGGAGTTTTAGTTCGATTTATGGTAAAAGAAAAATTTCAAGTCAACCTAGTCGGGTCAAAATTGGATCAAGAATTTAAGACCCTGTTTGGTTTGTTATGTTTTTGTTAAAGGTCTTTTTGGTTTAAAGGTGTGTTTGACAAACTCCTCTTAGATCTATTTTGATAGTTTTATTATAAGGAGAAATGAGTTTTTTTTGTCAAACAAAGCCTAAAAAATAATATATATATTCTTGTATATGAATAAATTCTAAAATTTTCATGTATATTTTATTATTGTATATATAAAAATCTATTTCTGTTTGAAGTTTTCTACTTCTTCATCAATAAGTTATAATATTTGCTGGGCATTTGACCCATGATTTATTTAGAATATCTTTTATTGCTTCGCTTTTTGATCGAATAATTAGAAGATCTTTTCAACATCGTAAACTACATAAACTAATATTTGAAAAAAGGAATCTGATTTTTTTCAGAGATAACATATAAGACACAGCACACCCGTGAATGATTGCATCACGAAAACAAATACAAGTACCATGCCAATGGTAAGAGAACCACAACAAATTCCAATCAAAACCATGTTCTTTACAATTCTTTCTTCTCTTTTGGCCAAGGATTCTTCACCCTTTTTCGTTTTGTCCCTTGTCTTATTATGATCCTTGTCATTCACCACTTTGTCTTCCATAAATTAATAGTGCCATAGGCCCTTTATCATTATCAAGATTGATTGTAGCATAGAGCAATCAAAAAGAAAAGAGAGAATTATGGGTAAGTTACAGTGTTTTTTGTTCATAATCACATTGCTTCAAGTTTCAAAACTTGTCATTTCAGAACGTGATCAAGTCACTACACCTCCATTACCAATCCTACCATTACCATCATTTTCTCAATTGAAATGGCAAGAAAGGGAACTCATTGTGTTTCTTCACTTTGGTGTCAACACATTCACTGATTCTGAATGGGGCACTGGTCATGAAAACCCTGCTATTTTCAATCCTGTTGGCCTTAATGCTAACCAATGGGTAAAAGTGGCAGCAGAAGCTGGATTTTCTCTCATGATATTAACTGCAAAGCACCATGATGGATTCTGCTTGTGGCCTAGTAAATACACTGGCCATTCCGTGGAAAGCAGTCCATGGAAAAACGGGCATGGAGATGTTGTCCAAGAACTTGTCAATGCAGCCAAGAATCATGGTGGGATTGACGTGGGACTGTATCTTTCTCCATGGGATAGGCATGACAAAAGATATGGTAATGATTTGGAGTACAATGGATACTACATGGCTCAATTGCAAGAACTTCTTAACAAGTAAGTTTAAGAATTACTAAAAAAATTCAGTGTCTACTTTTTCTTTCTTTTTTTATTGTTAGTTCCACTACATAGAACTAACAATGTTTTTATTAACATTTTGATTAGGTATGGGAGTATTAGAGAGATATGGTTTGATGGTGCAAAAGGTTCAAATGCACCAAACATGTCATATTATTTCTCAGATTGGTTTTCAATGGTGAAAGAGTTGCAAGCTTCTATCAACATATTTTCCGACGCCGGCCCGGACGTTAGATGGGTTGGAAATGAAAATGGTTTTGCCGGAGATTCTTGTTGGTCCACCATCAATAGGACCTCACTCTCAATCGGAAATGGAAGCATTGTTGAGTAAGTAATTTTGATTTTCTAGCAACCACACACACACCTCAATTTTCTCTGCTTAAAAACTTTTAATTATATGATTTGGTTGCCGTATGTGAATAAAAAACATACTTGAATAAAAAGCTTTTGTTCTCAATGTATAGTTTCACAGCGTCAGTATGTTTTTGCCAATCACATGAATATTTGATTTTCATTGGGCAGTTATCTTAACACCGGAGACCCAGAGGGGACAGATTGGCTGCCAGCAGAATGTGATGTTTCAATCCGAAGAGGATGGTTTTGGCACAAGTCAGAATCACCGAAGAAGTTAAGCATGTTACTTGACATATATTACAAATCGGTCGGACGAAACTGTGTCCTATTATTCAATGTGCCCCCAAATTCAACAGGCCTTGTGTCTGAGGATGATGCACAAAGATTGAGGGAGTTTAGAGGTGCAATTGACACAATATTTTCTACAAATTTAGCTGACAAGTGTCTTACAAAAGCTAGCAGCCAAAGAGGGGACCAGGATAGCGATTTCGGGCCCCAAAATGTGCTAGATAGTGACCATTTGTGGACTTATTGGGCACCAAAAGATGAAGAGTTCAAAGATAATTGGATTGAGATCAAATGCATCGATGAATTAAGATTTAATGTAATTAGAATCCAAGAGGCAATTGGTCTTGGTCAAAGGATCAAACAACATGAAGTTTATGTGGATGGTAAGAAGGTTGCTAAAGGTACGACAGTAGGGCACAAGAGGCTTCATAGGATTGAAGAGGGAGTTGTTAAGGGTCGGACTGTGAGGATTCAGATTCTCAAATCAAGAGCAGTGCCATTGATCTCTTCTGTTGGTTTGCATTACGACCCTTTTTGGCACCCAGATAATTAAGATGTGATTTCATATATCTTGCTATGTATGAAAACTACAAGTCACGAAGTACAATACTAAAAGCCAAAAAAAGGCATATAAAGGTAAATGAAATTTGCTCTATCTCATCACATGGTAGAAAAAATGTTGTTTCCTCGTTATATTTGTGTGTTGTGATTGAAATATTGTCATTAATGATTTTTAGAAACAAATTGCGTTTTGATAAAGAAGAAAGAGTGAAACTCTTGAAGTTAACAAGGGACCAAAGGACTGAATTATAGGACTTCTAAATTAATGTCGGAAGCGGTCAATTTCTTGTATCAATTAGTTGTTCTCAATAAAGTAATGTCGGAAGTGGTCAATTTCTTTTATCAGTCAGTGTATATTTTGAACTCTCCAAGCTAACAGCTTCATTAATCTTCATCGAGCAGTTATCTAAAAATTGGTGATCCAAAAGGGACAGATTGGCTGCCAGCAGAATTTTGATGTTTCAATCCGAGAACGATGGTTTTGGCTCAAATCAGAATCACCAAAGACGTTAAACATGTTACTTGGCATATATTACAAATCGGTCGGACGAAATTGTGTGCTATTATTAAAAGGGATCTTGTCGTGTTTGTTTGAGACTAGGATTTACACTTTCATTGTGCCTTAGGTTGTGCTTTCCTTTTGGTTTCACTAGAATTCAGATTTTTCTTGTTCTTTTTTAGTTTGCAGACAAGGCCTTTTCTTTTAGTTTGTCTGTCGTTATCTTAGTGCATGTGATGGACTTTTGTTGGACGGTATTTTCGGATTTTCCTTTCTATTGTTTCTTAGATGGTGACATGTCAGTTCCTGAGAGTCATTGTGACCAAAAATTTTCTTCGGGGTGAGTTCTAAGTTAGTTTCTTTTACTTTCAAGTATGTTCGTTACTCTTTGGCCATCGATTGCTGCATCATCAATTTAGTCATCTTTTTTTCTTCATTGTCTCTTATGTTATCTCTGTTTAGCTAGTTTTCTGATATATTTTTTTTGGGCGTTACTTCATTTGCTCCCACTAAGGTTAGCTGATGTTTATACTGGCCTTTTGCTTGAACATTTTGAACATTCCTGTCGCAATGTATTTCATGCACAATCTCTGCATTAATGTTTGTTCTTTCTGCAAGATTTAACTGGGGTGTAATGTTATTTTATGTTGGAATTTGCATCTGTTTCTTTTGTTGCTCTTGCAAGGTGCCCAACTTTATTTTTGCCTTTCCTTACGTTCCATCATGCTTTAAATTCTATATATTACTCTCTCGGCTTTGCTTTTCTGGTTTGTTCTTTTTTCCTCCCTTCATTGCATTTTCACTATAATTTGTGTAAACATCCCTACTTACAATTCTAAGACTTTTAAAAGTTTGAAAAAAATATATTGCATCAAACTCTAAATCCAAATTCTATCATGCTGCGTGACGAGGTTTTGGATACAGGCTTTCAGGTCTCGGTGACTTGAAATTGGCAGGATTCCCTTAATGTATACGCTGGAAAATCGTCGGTAGAATATTCATTGGACTGCAAATCGATGATTGAAAAATGCATATTCATTAGACGATCAGTGATTATTACTGTTGACATTAAAGTGTTGTTCATTAATTTCTAATACCAAAATGATAGTGGTTAAGGAGGAGATATAGCTACTAATCGCACTTGATTTTGCTTGCAACTCGATCATATCATCTTGCTGCTACTCTTACTATCATTTGCACCCAGATTTCGACTTCTACATCGCCTGTCATGATTTTTGATTCCATGGCTAGGCTTTTATCTGAAGTCATCCACTGTATACCTTAACAAACATTAAACAACATTTGTCAGATAGAATAAGAAGTGTACCTAGCTATTCTGAAAAACATTTTACATCATTTTCCCAGTAAACTAGCTGCTGCATTTCCTTACTGAAGCAACTAGCACTTTATAAGGGCACCAAAGTTTTCCTTTGCTTGTTTTACAGTCTTTAACTCCAGGAATTGGATTAATTAGTACCTCCAAAAAGAGAAAAAAAAACCCATAAGATCTTCTCTTTTACTTCTTGACCCTTCTCGTGTTTTGTTATTGAAGCTATTACTATCACTTTTTCAAGGTTACTTTCGGCAAGTTCAACTGTCAAAAAAGCTCGAAGCTGTCTGCAGGGTTGAAACAGACAATGCTCAAAAACTAATAATTCCATGTTCATGGCCTTAATTTCTGAAGACAAAACATTTTAGTTGATCTTGTTATTCTTTCGTATTGTGCTTAGATCAACTTTTTGCTGAAAGAGTAATGTTGATGGGATTTTTAAACTTGATTTGGAGTTAGGTGATCATATATCTTTTGAGTAAACTAGATACACGTTGGATTATATTTTGTTTGAATATAAAAAAAATATTGAAATATTGCTAATGTTTTTTTTAATATAATTTTTTTTATATCATATAGAAGATGGTCCAATGTAACCTTGATACCTTGACGGTTTGAAAAAAAAACCCAAATAACAATTAAAAATATAATTTGACTAAAAAAAACTCAAGATAACATTTTTTTTAAAATAAAAAAAATTATTATGACGATAATATATTTAATCGACTCAGGTTAATCTGTCAAATTCACGATTTGGGTCATGAGACTACGATAAACTCATATAAAGCAGATCAAAACAAATCATGAAACTCAATTCTCAATTAACCTTATATTGAATAATAAAATTGAAAAAAATAAAAAATAAAAAATAAAAAACCTGAGTTAACCTGTCAAATTCACGATATGATTCATGAAACCATGATAATCTCATAAAAATTAAATCAAAATAAATTATGAATCCCTATTCCTAGGTCAAATCCATTATCTGGATCATATAAAGTAAATAAAAAAAAATAACTCGGGTCAACCTGAATTATTTTGCCAAACCCGCGACTCGGGTTATGACACTAGAATAACCCCATATAAAGTAAATTGAAAAAAAATTAAGCATAATTCCTAACTAACCCATTGTTGAAGAATGAAATTGGAAAAAAAAATTCAATCTTAAAAAAGAACATAATAAAACGACTTAAATCAACTCACAAAACTTGTGATCGTAGCCATGAAACCGGAATAACCCAATATAATATAAAACGAAAATAAATCATAAAGCATAATTCTTGATCAACCTAATGTTATATAATGAAATTAAAAAAAATACTAATTAAAAATAATAAACAAAAACCCAAGTCAAACTGGGTTAACTCGTTAAACCCGCAATACAAGTTATGAGACTGAAATAACTATATAGAAAGCAAACAACAACAAATAATAAATCTCAATCACTTATAAATTAGGATAAAATTATATAAAAAAGCATAAATTAAAAATAAAAGATAAAAAAATCATTATGAAAAATAATATTTTATGAGGTGGTGGTTAGTTTTTGTTAATTATAATAACCTTTTAAAACATCATAAGATGATCTAAGATTGGAAAAAAATTCCTCCACGTTTAAGAAAGTATTAGACTTTTTTTGCACCAAGAATACCCTTAGTTACAATTTAAAAAATATTTAAATAACTTTAAAAAATTAGAGAAAGTATAATAAATGCAAAATTGATAAGTTTTATTACATGAAAAATATTAATTTTACATTTTCTGCTTTCATTTTTAATAATATCTATCTAATTATTAAGTCAAAGACGATGAACATAAGCGATAAACACGAAGACATTGACAAAGCCCATGTGAACTGGGCCTAGGCTTTTAGAGATTAGTGGGCCATAATGTTTATTAGTTGCATCTTAAACCTTGTATGCAAGAAGGCCCATCAGCGGGAGTCATGCTCGTTGGAAAACCACGACACGGTCCTGGAATCCAAACAAGTTATTGGATTGCATTCCATCATAGCCGTGGCCCATACCTCTCACCCACCTGGTTTCTAGCAAAAATCAAAATTAATTCGGTGCTTTGTGCTGAGTCTGCTGACCATCAAACGCTCAAAATATTTCCACCGCCAGCTCTATAAAACCATAAACCCTAACTAGTTTTACTTCCTCTTTCTCCCACTGCTTCTGCACCGCCACTCTCACATTCTTGCGTAGCAGGAGAAAACAATAAAAACCCACAATCCCTAAAGCCCCAGTATAATAGAAAGCGAGAAAAAGATGCCTTCAATATCTCTTACTAACACCACCACCGCCACCAACTCTCCAGATTCCAAGAAAGAAAAGAAGATGAAGAAGAAAGTAGCTCTTGAATCCCAAGAAACTGACCCTTTGATGGTTTCAATCAAGAAAGAGAAGAAGAAAGAGAAGGAGAAAAAGAAGAGAAAAGCTGTAGAGTTTGATGATGAAGAAGAAGAGAGGAGTGAAACAAGCTCAGAGCTTTGCGAGCCTGTGAATTTGAAGAAGAAAAGCAAGAAAGCTAAGGTTGAGGAGGAGGAAGAGGAAGTTAAGGCTGAGGATCCTAATGCTGTGACGAGGTTTAGGATATCTGAACCGTTGAGGGAAGTATTGAAGAAGAGAGGGATTGAGGCTTTGTTCCCTATACAAGCTAGGACTTTTGAGGATATCCTTAATGGGGGTGATTTGGTTGGCCGTGCTAGAACTGGGCAGGTATGGTTTTTTGTGCTTGTTTATGGCTGAATTTGTTAGAAAAGATTGATTTTTTTTTTGTGCTTTATGCGATGGTATGGTGTTGTTAGATACAAATTGTGAAGTATGATATTGTGCTTATTTATTTGTGTAGTCTTGAAAAAATATGTTCATTTTGTACAGCTAAAGAGCTTATTTTAGGATCATGCAGAGTCAGACAAGTATGATTGTGAACTGTATTTCATGGATTTAGTGGTGAATGTGCTAAAATCATGGTGAATTTGTGAAAAGAAATCTATCAAATTATGTGCAATTTAGTGTTGGTGTGTTAGAAAATGATCAAACCGGTCAACTAGGGCTGTGTTTCATGGATTTGTAGTGGTTTTGTAGCTAAAGATTGAGTTTTGCAATAAAAGATTAAGAATTTATGCACTTGAGAGCTGGTTTTGTATGCTAGCTGGGGTTTTAATGGCTTGGATGCTACTATGAATTGACTAAAGAATGAATTTTGTGAAGGGTTTTCTATTATTTGATGAATGGGGTAAAATAGCTACGTGTGAAATGGTTTGAAATTGAGTGTTTATTATCTTAACTTGATTTTTCTGGTGCATGTGATTTTATGCTTCTTAAGCATAGTTATGTTCTCCAAGTCAGCAAGAAATGTTTTTTGATAATTTAGAAGGTTTTGACATCCTACAATTATGCAGGGTAAAACGCTGGCTTTTGTTTTGCCAATTTTGGAGTCCTTAGTAAATGGTCTTGCAAAAGCATCAAGGAAGACAGGCTATGGCAGACCACCTAGTGTTTTGGTTCTTTTACCTACCAGGGAATTGGCCACTCAGGTATAATAGAACACAGGGGATACATCTATTGGATGTTGACTTTTAAAGTGGTTCTTTTTACTCAGTGATATGTGTCCTTTTCAGGTGTTTGATGACTTTAAAGTTTATGGGGGCGCAATGGGCTTGGATTCTTGCTGTGTATATGGAGGAGCTTCATACCAGCCTCAAGAATTTGCCTTGAAGAGAGGGGTGGATGTAGTTGTGGGAACACCTGGCCGCATAAAGGTATCATTGTTTTAGGATGTTATATGGATTTTTTTTTCAGTGTTGGATTATTACAAGCATTTGAAATTCTTTGATTTAACATTTGTTTTTCTATTTCCATTAAACTTGGTATAGGATCACATAGAGAAGGGGAACATCGACTTAAGCTTATTGAAGTTTCGGGTCCTTGATGAGGCTGATGAAATGCTGAGGATGGGTTTTGTTGAAGATGTTGAACTTATTCTTGGTATGTATCTGCATGCAGGGAGACTTAGGACATGTTATTTTGACGTGTCTTGAAGTTCAGTTATTAATTCTGTAACCCCTATTATGTTTTTATGATCCAGAAAATCTCTAAAACCTTGTTCCTGGGGTGGTAATGGATGTTGGTGGCTAAACATGTTTTGATGTTGCTAATCAGATAGCTTTGCTGTTTCAAATTCCTATGAACTTGTTGCTGGAGTATATTTGATTATATTATAGATGCTTTTCTCTTAACACATTCTGATGTTTCTTGTGACTTTACTCTGCTGTTCTTGCTTAACTGATGCTAAGTGTTAAGTTATTGCTTTCTTTACTAGTGTATTGTATTTTGCAGGAAAAGTAAAGGATGTAAACAAAGTTCAAACACTTCTATTCAGTGCCACCTTGCCAGGCTGGGTGAAACAGGTATGTTCCTTACTTTATGAATAAGAGATATAAAGTTTGCTGTGTTATCACTTATATTTTTTGCCTTTCATTGCCAGATCTCTTCTAAGTTTCTCAAGCCAACCAAGAAAACTATTGATCTTGTTGGCAATGAGAAAATGAAAGCCAGTACCAATGTAAGGCATATTGTACTTCCCTGTTCTACTTCTGCCATACCTCAGGTTATTCCTGATATCATCCGTTGTTATGCCAGGTTGGGTTTTCATACAGTTTGTTTATTGGTGAATATTTTTTTTGGGGGTCTACTTCCACGGCAGCTACATCCAAATACATGGCAAAAGTAAATTTGTTGGGTGACTTTTTTTATATATTTTAATTTCGTATACAAAACCCAGTATTCCACTCTTTCCAACCCTCTTGTTAATCTTCACTTCCACCCACAGACACCTTGTCAGAAAAAAAGCCAAATCCTTCTCTCTTGAGTTAACAGACAAGATGATATTCACTTTTGAGTTTTGAGGATGATCTGTTTGGGATGGCCGTGGATACAGAATTGGCTGCCGTGGAAATTGAGACACCTTCTTTTTCCATATTTTTTTTCATTCATCTTTACCTTTGGGATGATTTTATTTCAGTGGAGGCCGCACAATTATTTTCACGGAGAAAAGGGAATCTGCAAATGAACTTTCTGGATTATTGCCTGGAGCCCGGGCTTTACATGGGGAAATACAGCAGTCTCAGCGTGAGGTGAATTTTTGCATACAAGTGTTCCCTTGTATTATCTTCTGTTTTTCTATGAGCAGCATGTGTCTATTGTAACTTTTGTTCATCAATTGTTTTTGAAGTTCTCTCCGGCCATGTTTTGTATTAAGATATTTTTTTAGCATGGGAATGGACCCAAATATGTTCAGATCTTGGATGTCAATTATCTGTCCTCAGAACTCACCCCCCTTCAGTGCTCAAGGATTCCTTTTTTTTCCAAGAATGCCAGCTGTTGGCTTATAGTTTTGGCAGATGGTTTTTTGTGGCATACAGAAAGTCTTATGGAAAGAAAGCAACCTGATAAACATATTTTTGCATTAAAATAGTCAAGGATTTAACCATGTGTGAAGAAACTCCATGAAGAAACTTACCTTCTCTGTCAATCTCTTTCTTTCTTTCTTTCTCCTTGCTAATTTCTAATGTATGATATCTGCAGGTGACCCTTTCTGGGTTCAGGTCAGGCAAGTTCCTGACCTTGGTGGCTACAAACGTTGCTGCAAGGGGATTGGATATCAATGATGTACAGTTAATCATCCAGGTGTGTCTGTCTCTGCATGCTCGTGTTTGCAGGTGGACATTATGAAATTTAAAATTTGTATGTCAAATATACTTACTTTAAAATTTTGCTTTTTTTTAGTGTGAACCTCCAAATGATGTAGAAGCTTATATACATCGGTCTGGACGCACTGGACGGGCTGGTAAATATTTATATTTATGACTTCTATTTTTCGAATGTCTGGTTTTGATGTTGATGCTAAGAGAAGTAACTGCTTTATAGGCAATAGTGGTGTTGCTGTGATGCTCTATGATCCAAGAAGGTCAAATATATCTAAGATCCAAAGAGAATCTGGTGTGAAATTTGAACATATAACTGCCCCTAAAGCTGAGGATATTGCTAAAGCAGTTGGTGTGGAGGCTGCAGAAACAATAATTCAGGTTTCAGACAGGTATACATACTATGGTGGTGTTGATGAATACTTGACTTAACTCTTGTACCCTCAGATGCTAACATGTAGCAAACATTGCAGTGTAATTCCAGCATTCAAATCTGCAGCAGAGGATCTGTTGAATACCTCAGGTTTGTCAGCGGTAGAACTACTTGCAAAAGCACTTGCCAAGGCTACTGTAAGTTCTGTTTATCAATGCTGTTTTTCAGTTAGACATTGATATTTTTACTCTGGCTTATTGCCTTGAGCGGAAAACATGTAAATGCAGGGATATACTGAGATCAAGAGCAGGTCACTACTCTCTTCCATGGAGAACCATGTCACGTTACTTCTTGAATCTGGAAAACCCATCTACACCCCGTCGTAAGTCCTAAATGCTTTTTACTCAAGTTCTCTTTTCTTAAATTCAATCCTACATAATATAAGAGTATGGAATCTTAGACTTGTTTTGACTCAACTTCTATCAAGAGATTTTGATAATCTTTTAGAAAGGCGGTGGCCCAATGCGACATTGACATTGAGTCATCGTCAGTGAGCAGGACTTCAGCAGACCTTAATACCACTGCCGCTGCCTGTACTATTGATAGACTGTTTGCATGTGACTGAGGGAGAGATTTCCACTAATTGCTACTTTAAGGTGATAGCCCTATGATCTGGCATTTGTGATCCAGGACCAAAAATTCATACAAGTCGAATAAAGCTTCTAAAATTGATATCTATGCTGAAGGATTGTAGGTCTCAGAAGCCAATTCCTGATAACAGATCAATTGGCTGCTTGTCATTCAATAATTGTACACCCATTTCACTATAGGAGTTCTAAAAGTGAAGGATTTTTTCTTTGCGGCAAACTTTTCTTTCTTCCTATCTTGTCTACATGGAATAAGTTGACTGGTTATGAGAATTTCTGTACTTGGTAAAGACTGTAGAATATCTCTATATGAAGTACAGAATAGGTTCCATGAAATCAGTTGGTTGAATTCCTTATCTAAATTATTTGTCCCCTTTGATGCAGTTATCTGAATTGTCAAACTCTTTTGCCTGTTTCTTGAATTTTCTCAGATTTGCTTTTAGTGTATTGAGGAGAATCTTGCCTGAGGATAAGGTTGAGTCCGTGACGGGTATGACCCTTACAACTGATGGAAATGGTGCGGTTTTTGATGTAAAGAAAGAAGATGTTGATGCCTTTTTAGCTGGTAACATTCTATTTTATAGGTTAATCTTATCACTTCCTTAGCTTGGCAAGTACTTCATTGTAGAACATCGTTTTTTGCATGAAATCCGTGCTCTTGATTTCCTTCTATTTGCTTTTATATTTGGCTTGCATTGACCTTGAGCTGTGATTTGATGTCAGTGTTCATTATTCTTTTCTTCCTCGCTGTTGCAGCTCAGGAAAACGGTGCTGGTGTTAACATAGAGGTGGTAAAAACTTTGCCATCTCTGCAAGAAAGAGAACAACAAAGGGGTAGATTTGGTGGTGGTGGTCGTGGCAGAGGTGGTGGCAATAGGTTCTCAGGAGGCAGAGGTGGTGGATTCTCAGATCGAAGAAACAGCTCTGGTGGCTTTAAAGGCCGCAACAATGGGAACAAATGGTGAATGCTTTCAATTGCATCAGAAGTCCATGGATGTTGAGAGCGATCTTAATTTACAGTTACAAGCTGAAGAATTTTCTGATGATGAAGAAAATTTGAAAATACAGCTGGCTTGCCTAGGGAATTTACAATCTAGGTTGGCTGGACATAGATTTTTCCTGCAAGTGTATGATGTTAGGCTTGTTAATTTTTATTTTTCGCTTTGAGCCGTATTTATTTCATTTTCTGGGGATTTTTGTTGTCTTCCCCATGTTTGAATTTCACTGGAAATGTAAGATCAGGTGACAAGATCTAATTCGTTTAATTATTGAACAGTGCAAATCTATGAAAATAGCTCTTGAGCTGCGTTGAATTTAAAATTTACTTTTCTTATAGTTGCATTACGTGCAATAACCCTGTACATAATGTTGATATTACGAGGGTGATGAGGTTCAAGTGCATTACAATCTGTCAGCTAGCTTACCCTAGATAGCGAATGACATGGTATAGTGGATTATAATACTGTCAGCTAAAAATCAAAACTATGGGGCAATTTATACAAATGTTTATGTTTTTTGTTGCAAATATCGTAGCATCATTGGACACATGTAAACGATCAGATCTAGTTGCCACTACTAGCAACGAGCTCCACCGTTTCACTAATGTTTACAAGACTCCCTCGAATTTCCATAGAAGTCTACAACAGCCTAGTACACAACCCAACACAACGCAAAACAAAACAAACGACTCGCAGCATAAAAACACCGAACTTCCTGTGTTAATGAATCTTTAGCTGTAAAGTTTTGATCTTGATCGAGAAACATGGGTTGCTACAGGAAAGCAAAGCTAGCTCTTGATGCCTTAAAAAGCTACACTTTAAAGATTGTGACAAGACCTTCAGTTCAAGAATCAACTTTTTCAAGAATTTATCAAGACGTACGGATCTTTGAATTCTGCTTCAAAGGCAGTAAAGTTTTCTTGGTTCTCTAAAAGCTTCAATTTTTATCCAAGATACGGAATTGGTTCTCAAATGGGTGTTAATAGATTTCATTATAATCTTGGTAATGGTACTGGTGCAAAGAGATTTTATTATGCTGATAGCTATCATGTACAGCATTTTAAGCCTAGAGGGCCTAAACGGTGGTTTAGGAATCCAAGAACTGTTTTGATTGTTGTTTTGGTTGGTTCTGGTGCTTTTATTACTGTTTATTATGGTAACTTAGAGACTGTACCTTATCCAAAAAGAAAGCATTTTGTGCTTTTGTCTAAGCAAATGGAGAGAGATTGGTGAGACTCAATTTCAGCAAATAAAACCGGCTTTTAATTAAGGGGGAAGATATTGCCTGCACTAAACCCTGAAAGTGTTAGGGTACGTTTGATTGCACAAGATATTATTGAGGCTTTGCAAAGAGGGTTCAAGGGTGAGCAAGTTTGGAGTGATATGGGGTATGCATCGCCAGAGTGACTTAGCACAAGAGATGAGTGCTCATTGAGTGAGAGAGAAGGGAAAATTGAGGGGAAGTGGTATAAAGAAGATGAAATTCTTGATGATGATTGGATTTATCAAAGTAGAAAGAAAGAGTCGAAGGCAGATGTTTCACATTTGGATGGATTGAAGTTGGAGGTTTGCTAATGAGCCTGTTAATGCTTTTTGTATGCCAGGGTGTAAGATTGTTGTGTTTACTGGATTGCTCGATCATTTTAGAACTGATGCAGATAGCTACCATTATTGGGCATGAGGTATATCCACTCTATACATGTCTTTATTGTCAGTCTCAAATTGTAGTTTATAATGCTGGGTTTTTATAGTTTCTACTACTTTTAGTGTTGGGTTGAAGATGATTTTTTTTTGTTTTGTTGGATGCTTTTTTGTTGATTAGGTCGGGCATGTTGTGGCTCGACATGCAGCAGAAGGAATCATAGAGAATTTTTGGGTTGCCATTTTGCAACTCAATCTTTTCCAGTTTATCATGCCTGATTGCTCACGCAATGTCAGTTCTGTTTTTGAGGCTAACTTTCTCCCGAAGGTATGGTTCTCTGGTTAATTGTTATTTGTATGTAGCTTGTTAGCTTAGTGTTCTGTAATGTTATGGCTGAAGTGGAGTGGAGCATCCTGAGTGAAGCGAGCAACGGCATTTGTCTTTTTAGGATCTATTTCTTGTTTTGTTGCTAGTGATGATTAATAGACTGGGGTGCGGGGCAATACCCCCACGGTAAAAAAATATTATTAGATAAAATTATTAATATTTATTGGATGAATATAATTTCTTAAGCGATTAGGTTTTATAGAGCAGTTTATGAATTACTATAAAGATATATATTTACTAAAAATTATTAATCTCTGTAAAATACATGCAACACTTTCTGAAATCTCAAAGTATTGAGAGGATGGCAGAACACTAGTAGAACATACATGGGATCTTGTGAAGCCCTAGGTTTTTCTGATCCTGTGAAGATCAAACACACATTCTAGCTTGTCTCTTTCCTACCAATTTTAAGGTCCTAGCTGGTGATCCGGATGCCAGTCCTTGAGGATTATTTGTTGCTGGGAGGGCTTGTTTTCTTCTTTCTGTGCAATAGATCTACCCGCATGTGTCCCTCTCGTCACTTTCTAGGAGTCTATTTTTCATGAAACCACTTAGAAAAAAAAAAAAAAAAACTTTTATGAAACAAACAAGACTAAGAAAAAACATGAAATAAATTTGCTAAAGCAAACATTCTTTTACCTTTTAAGTATGAATCAAATACCTCACGAACATTTTTACCTTTTAAGTTACTGTCTTCTTCAATACTCTCTTCTAACGCAGCAAGCCTGCCAAAAGCAACCAAGAGATGCCAACATATGGCAAAACTGAAAAGAATATGCCTAAAGCAAACCACAATCCCCCAAAGGCTGACTAGGGCTGTGCTGGCAGATTGGATGGTAGAGGCGGGACCTGACGGTCAGGGCAGAGCTGTGGTCGTTGAACTTCGGCTGGTGGCTAGTTTAACATCGGTTTGGTGTCTGGTGGAAGAAAATGAAGGTGACTAGTTTTGTGTTTTTTTTAGGTCACGTTACTGCTGACCTTGATGCACAATTCTTTAAAAAAAAAAAACTGAAAGGAAAAGGGAATTTTTTTTAGAACAATAAAAAATCAAGCAAGGTGATGCGGGGTAAAAATTAAAGACGGATAAAATTAAAAATTAGAAGAAAAGGAGTTGAAAGGGAGAAAGAAAGAAGCTGAAGAAGAGATGAAAACTGGAGATCGGAAAAATCAAGAGTCTTGGATATGGTGTCCATCAATTGCCTAGGGAGGGAATTTTCGTAGATTATACGGAACTGTATCTTGGATATGGTGTCCATCAATTATAAACAATTTTCGTAGATTATAAACAATTAAACTTATAACTCAATAAATAAATATTCAACAATAACTAAAACAAACAACTACTAGGAATTATCATAGATTATACGGAACTGTGTCTTGGATATGGTGCCCATCAATTGGCTTCAAGGTTATCATTTTGGATTCATATTCTAAGGCTGTAACATTTGTATAATTTTCTTGAAGGAGTAATGATATTATTAGTTCATTATGAATTGTTTATATTTTCCTCTAAATACAGGATGGTAGGAGTGCAGAGGAGGGTGGCGCCATTCTCCTAGTCCCTGATGACTTCAAATTGAAAAAAGGATAACATACATGGCTTATGCAATGGGAAGGATGACAAACATTCGGAAAAGACGATGCAGAGGAGTTTCGTCCAGAACGATGGCGTCAGGATGGAGTCCTTCGACCAAAAAGTCCTTTCAAATTTACTGCATTTCATTTCAGTAGCACTAACGCTTTCAGTTTCCTTGCTAGCAGTTACTTGATTTCTCTAATTTTCTTTATTTTTCTTTATCCGTTATTAGGCCGGCCCTAGCATTTGCCTAGGGAGGGAATTTTCTTATAGGTAAATGAAGATCTTGGCTGCTGTTCTCCTCTACTTCTTTAGGTTCAAACTTCGGGATGAGAAGAAGAAAGTCAAATATCGTACAATGTTTACACTTCACTTGGATAAAGGGCTACATTTCTATGCATTTCACAGGCTGTAAAACTCGAGTGTAAAGCGTGTGATAATGGCATCTTCTTTGCCTTCTATTTCCATTTCTTAACTGACAAATAGAACAAAAAGCTATGAGGCTGATGCCTGCCGACACAAATGTTGAGTACAATGCTTATTGCAGCCTGTTGATGTTCATCGCTTCTCTATCAGAAGCATACATGTGTAAGGAGATTAATAACCTGACAGATTTTGGAAAGTACATTTCTAAATTTTAACTCTAATTGAACCTCACAAGGCGTCATTCTGGGAAGAGACAGTGCCGTCTTCAACATTCTTGAAACCACCCTCATCCTTGTTCTCTCCCGATGCCTTTGCTGTGTCATAGGAGGCATGTAATCCAAACAGCAAGTAGTATATCAACAAAATTCCAGTCCATACAGCAAATCTTTTAAATGATTGCACGTCTATTGATCCCAGAAGAAACATGTTGATGAGAATTGAAGCAGATGGTAGCCATGGCACCAACGGAACACCCCATAGTTTTGGATCCCTTGCTTGTGGGACAGAAATCTTGAGTGCTAAAGTAGCAAAGAACCATATCGGTATGGTGATCACATACCCAATCCAACTAGCTTGATCGGACGTACCCCAAATAAGAGCTGTTGCAATTGAAGAAACAAGAATGGCCACAATGCACACAATGAGCTTGACGCGATTTACTGGTGTTGTCACACCACTAACATAGTAGCGGCGCACAAGAAGAGACACAGCCACAAGCATGAAGATAAACAGTGTGGAGATGGAAAGAAGGTTGGATAGAATATCAAGCTTGGTGAAAAAGGCAATGATAGCAGTTGCAGCAAGCATGACAACAGTGGCATTTACCGGGGTCCCAGTCTTTGCATTAACATGAGCTAACCATGGTGGCATCATGTGAGTCCGTGCAATATGTGTGAGATACCGCGCCTGCCCCACAGCAGAAACGAGCAAAACAGTTGTCATGCCTTTCAATGCACCAGCAGCAACAATGTACTTAGCCCAACCCCAACCTACAGACTCAAATGCTACTGAAAATGGGGCATCCACATCAATCATCTTGTATGGCACCATCAGGCACAAAGTTACTGCTAGCAAACAATATGCTAGTGTAGTTATTGCCATTGAGCCAACGAGACCGATCGGGATATCTCGAGCAGGATTCTTGGTTTCTTCTGCCATGGTCGAAACAGCATCAAATCCAACATAGGCAAAGAAAAGCACCGCTGAAGCCGTGAAAATACCATGGGCACCATTGGGAGCAAAATCAGCGTAATTTTTTGTGTCTGCTTTGGCAAGACCAGCAACAATGATGAAGAGGATCACTACAACATGGATGATGGAAGCAACATAATTGAAGCGTGACGAGCCCTTGGTACTAAGGACTGCAAGGATACAAATCACAACACCAACAAGAACAGCAATGGGATCAAGGTGGCCATAGTCATCAGGAAGGCTATGGGCTATGATACGGAAATCATCTGGTTTGTGGTTACAAAGAGTGGCAAAGTAGGATGTCCATGCCCTAGAAACAGCAGCACCACCAATGACATACTCAAGCAAGATGTTGCCAGCAGCAATGAAGGCCATGAAGTCGCCTAGCTCTACCCTCAAATAAGCAAAAGAACCACCTGAAAATTAAGGAAAACATCAACAATTCATCATCAAATATGATATTTATTTTGTTTTTAATTTTTGGAAGCTGATGATACCTAAAATTCATCATCAATATATATATATATATATATATTGCCACCAATTTTTTTAGGAAAACGAACATTAATTCTAGAGGAAAAATCTGCCAGCTACTGGATAGTTATAAGATTAGGTCAACCAAATTCTAAGAAATTGTATATGAATTGAAGTCCTATTAGTGTAATCTTAGGATTGGAGTGTAACAAAGACTTCTAATAATAATTAATTTCGCAGCTATAATTGGCAAAGTGTGAGACAAGCATGTCCACAAAATTAGACCAGCTAAGGAGCCTTAAATATGCACAAAAAACATATATAGAAGAATACATACCTGCAACGGGGATTTCCACAGCAAATTCGGTGTAGCAGAAAACAGAAAGCATGGCAGAAACACCGGAAACAACGTAAGACAAGACGACGGCAGGACCAGCATGTTCTCTGGCCTCAAGTCCGGTGAGGACGAAAATGCCAGCACCAATGACAGCACCAATGCCGAACCATATGAGATCCCACCAAGTTAGGGTTTTCTTCATCTCATGCTCACTTCTGGCCTTGATCTCATGGATCTCCGTCGTGTCCTTGGATCGAGTCAGGAGCCTGTCTTTGAACCTCATGGGAGTTTCTTTAAGTGCTTGAAGATAATTTCCAAAGCTTTGGAATGATTCCTCCGGCAAGAAATCGTTCTTCGAGCAGCTGCATCCACATCCTCTCCTCCTCAGCCCTTCTTCTTGATGATCAATATGAATGTCGCCACCCCCCATTTTTGCAACTAATAAAATGAAACAAAGAATTCATAAACCAAACATTTACTTGTAATAATATCATATTAAAGAACAAATCCCATTTGTTTATCTAATAAAATCAAACAAAAGAATTCATTACCAAATAAAAACTACTAATATTATATATAAAAAAAAGCACTGAGAAAGTTACTTTAAGAGGTAGAGAAGAGGAGCTGAGAATGTTTCTCTCTGTGAGGTGCAAGGCAAGAGCATATATATATATAGAGAGAGAGAGAGAGAGAAAATGGGATTCTGGGACATGGCTATATTGGTAGTGGCATTATTTATAGGTGGATGACCACAGCTAATTGGTGACTGTCAATTTCCAAAAACAGAAAAGAAATTCATTTTCTTTCTTGTTTAAGGAATGGAATCTGGACCACAAAGAAAAATAATAAATAAAGAAATAAATGGAATCTGAATGATCTTGCAAGAATCCGAGGAATTAGTGTAATTACCTTCTATATATATATGAGCAGAGTCTTGGATCACGAGAATTAGGGCGATATTTGCGATCTATACATTAAATCTCTCTCTCTCTCTCTCTCTCTAGCAAGGGAAGTTTTTAGACTTTGCCACCTAAAACGTTTTGCTCAAGTGAGAGCTCATGTTCACATCCATATCAAGAACCAGGGGTCCTCAAAGGCATGCTTCAATGGACATAACTCTCTCCACAACCGTCTTCGCTTTCTGGTGCAGCAAGGAGCAGATATCCCAACAGCTACACAACGAAAACCACTAGCTTTATGAGCACCGAACAAAACCCAACCATGCCCATACTCAATGTTTGCTACCTCAAATTTAGATTGGTTCCATAAAGACAATAAACCCCCCTTCCTACCTTCCGCTATATTTCCAAACCACGAAACAGATGGGGCATTCCATAAACGCAAAACAAGACTGTCAGAATAATCCTGCATTTTGGTCTCCTGAATGAAACAGACTTCAAAGTCATAATCAGAAATTAACTTCCCAATTACCCTTCGTTTCCTAGCAAACCCCATTCCACAAATATTCCAGGACATAATCTTCATGATAATCAGAAAAATACATATCATTCGCTTGCACGACAAACACTTACTGCATAGGAAGCTTATTGCTGCTTCTGCCAGTCCTCCTTCTCACGGTCCAGATGCCTTTGAATTACCCCAACATAACTCTCTAAAAAAGCCGAATCACCTAAACTGAGGGCTTCTCCTAACTGAACCATTTTGCTGACTTCACAGCAAGACGCCTCCCCTTCACTTTCTTCTTGTGAATGTATACTCTGATTCAGATGCCGAACGTTGCTTTTCCTCATGTAAGTATCCATGGGGGACAGTGTTGTTGAAGAGTCTAAAGATAAAAGGCTTCCAGTAGAAGATGTTTTCCTTATCTTGGGTTGCTTTGAAAGAATAGTCCTCTGATGCCTGGGTGTGGACAGGCCATTGTTGGGTTGCATAGCATTTGTGGACTTATGGACGTGTGTGTCTTTATGCGCTACCTTCTTAGATGCAGTGATGAGCTGAGTGCTATTTGGGTCTACTGGACACATTTGCTGGGGAAAGCCCAAACTATCAGTACCCAAATTATGCTGGGCTCCCAACGAGTGAGAATCCACTTCCTTTCCTTATACACTAGAACTTGGATGTGTTACTGTGATTGTTTTTTATTTTATTTAAAAATATATAAAAATAATATTTTTATTATTTTTTAAAAATTAATTTTGTCATTAATATATTAAAATAACCTGAAAATATTTAAAAAATATTAATTTAAAATAAAAAAATAAAAAACTTTTAAATTTTTTTTAAAACACAAACAGTATCAAAGTACAGCCAAGTATGGTAAGGATCCTGGGATTATTGTATCTTTTGAATACTAGCTGTCAGAGTGAGAGTAATAATCTCTGGAAAGAGTTCTGTGGGAATTAGATTCTGTCCCCGAAATTGGTCAATGCCATTTATTATGACATGAAAGCTAGGATCATATAATCTGGCGGATATCTTACTGTTTGCTCCCTCAACAAAACGGTCACCATCATGTAGTTTTTCTTCTCCTGCCACGCCATCGCTAAAAGAATTAAAATTGCCAAACTCGGCCACTTCATCGTCCATGTCATCTGAGTCCTTGTCCACGTCATCGTCATCTTCTCCTTGTGACAGCATAGGCATAGCCATGAATTCTTGCATTGTGTAGGATATAGCTCCTGACACAGGGTAGTTCAAAGATTCAATTTCGGCAATATGCACCTGGTGAACTTCCCCATTCAAACACAGTCTCACCGCCTTATTCAGCTTCTCAAAACAAGTTTTCACCAATAGACGTAAGGAAGATAACTCAAGAGTGTTTGAGACTGATCTTGTCATAGCCGACAATCTTGCCATCGTTTTCCAGTAACCTCGTTAAACATCCTGGGTTCCATCCAAGTAAAGGGCAACTTAGATATAGATATCCAGGCTAGTCTGTCTACTGCCGAGTCCGATTTCTTCCATGGACGTAGCTCTCCAAAAAGGTCTTGCCACCATTCCGATTCACCCTCCATAACCTCCAGTCCTCCATCATCATATCATATTCTGCAAAGCTAATGAGGGCTTTGGATGCACCTAGGAATCTTAGAGAGGTGAAGCTTATATCATATTGGATAAGCCTACGTCTAATTTCCATGTAATCAACGTCGTCCAGAATAGTCCCAATGAGACTTTTAGTTAGCCATAAACTTTCATCAATACTGATATTGTAGTGAACCTCTTCAACACAAGACTGTGAGCTGGTGTCTCCAGATTGCTTTGGTTCATAAACATGATCTGTTTTGCTCGGACTCAGGACCTCCTTATAACTTCTACTGTCTCGTTCCTTTACTGGGACAGATTGTTTGGCTTTGTGTTTTGTCTTTCCCAACAGCTTCTTCTCAGTTACTTTCACAGATTTCTTAAATTGTCTTGCAATATTTGCCTTCAAGTTATACTGCCCAAACCTTAGGTCATTCATGCATTCAATGAGAACCTTATCGGAGAAATTGGACGCAATTGTTACTACTAACCTTATCTTTAATTAGATTGCTACTAACCCTAAAGTGAGAACATGGAATTCAAACAAACTTGGAAACCAAGTTATCAACTTCACACTATAGATTGATTTTGATGATAGTTAAGACCCATAAGACCGGTTAACGCATGTAAAACAAATCTAGAAATTTGTAAAATAGCCACACTTGTTAAAAATAATGGGGTTTCATAAAAAAGAACATTTGCTGAAAGTTTTTGATACTCCATGGAGAAGAATGCCAAGGCCGGAAACAAACCCATTCTCTACTTCACAGTCTGACGTATAACATCTCCTCTTACTACGTATTATTGGGTAATTTCCTTCTTTAACACAAGATGAGCTTGAAAAACTTCACCATCACATGCAACCATATGTTGGCAGAATTCATAGCGAAACACATATTTTGTCTCTATTTGAAATTTTAATCCCTTTTCATGATTTTTACCAATTTTTCAAAAGTTATCCGCAACTAGAAACACGGCATTGATGTTTGGTATCGAGATTCTGAGTACTAAAGGGGACATATTACTTAGCAAAGCAAAGAGTACGTATCCGATTAGCATCTCATCATTGCAGTGGGAAATTTTTGTAGTTGTGAATCGAAATTCAAGCCAATAGCTTTTTGTGAATCGAAATTTTTGTAGTTGTCCTTCACTCATACTTTGGTTGGATTCTGGATTGAATTGATGAAGATTCTATGGAGATCTATCTTTTCTATCATTATGGTTACATATAAAGATGTTGCTTCAGTGCTGTGCCATTTGCTGATGCTGTGTTCTACTGACTGTTTATGGAGCTCACGAGGATTCATGGGCAGGACTTATGCTTTTTTAGCATGTACGAGGTAACCTGCAGATTCTTTCTTATAATCAGGTGTTGTTGATGGAGCTTCTTGCACTGAAGATGTCATGGAATGGGTGCTGATTCTGTTTTCTTTGTAATTCTGATGTCTTTTGGCTCTCTGTCTACTATATATTTTACATTCTTTTATAGTTCATTGTTGGCTATAGTCACATTTGGTTTTCTTGAGGATTAGGTTTTAACTAGATCAGAACTAGATTTATTAAATTAGTAGATTAATTTGAAATTTTAACCGAATAAATCAAGTTTTTTTTTTTTCAATCTAGTCCAATCTAAATTCTAAATGATATATCAAGTAATAGTTCAGCCTGCCAAGTTTATTGAGTTTTACAACCATCATTGAAACTATATGAAAAATTAAAGCGTCGTGGATAAATCTATGTTTTTGAAAGCTAAGGCACCTTAAGGCAAAAAAGTTTATACTCCCCAATCCAAAGTATAGGCACTCCCTAGTGATGACCTTGTATGGAAAATTAATGTATTCTATGTAAAAGAGAATAAGTAGAAACAAGATTATGAATAACTCAGTTTGATGTTATAATAATGGTTATTTTTTAAAATATTTTTTATTTGAAAATATATTGAAATAATATTTTTTTTATTTTTAAAATTTATTTTTAATATTATTACATCAAAAAAATATAAAAACACCAAAACAAATAATTTAAAACAAAAAAATTAAATTTTTTTAAAATATAAAAACAAACAAACTCTAAATATATGCTTCACATTATTGATGATTTACAACAAGTAAGAAATCCAAATCGATCGATAACACATCAATTATCGTGCCGATATTGCATTAACTCAGATACAAGATTATAGTTCAACATAATTAAGCTATTAGCATTCTAAATCCTGAAGATGATAGATTTTAGAAAATATCATGCATGTTGGCATGATATTAAGTAAGATGATAGTTATTATATACATTTATTGGCATGATCATGATGCTCTGATCATCTTCTTCTCAAGGGATATTTTTGTTGCTCTTGGATTGGGCATTGGATGAGTGGATCAATTTACAGTTTTACCCTTAAATCTGTCCAATTTGATGGTTGTTGGTTTGTCTTCTATTATGAAGATGAAACCAAGGAATGGAGGGTTTTGAACTTTGTTATCTCTTCTGATTTGGGTCTAACCCAGAAAAGAATTTTACCACTAAGTTATTAGCTCAGGACTCATTAGATTAACCGGAATTTATCACTTTTTGTCTCAGATCACATTTCTTTTTTATAAGTAAAAATATTTCAATTTTTTTAATCAGATAAATATCAAAATTAATTCAAATTAAAATTCAGCTCAATTTAAATTTTAGATTGCAAGTTTCATGAGCTACACGTTTGCCGGATGAATTTCGCTAGTACATACAAATTTAATAATGAATCTCGAAGAGCATCTTGGTACCTTTGGTTTTTTGTTTTCGTCTTGAACGTCAGATGGTTGTCGCAATATTCTTGATTGTCATGTTTGTGTTTTCTAAGACGAAGTACTTTTATGGTTGTCGGTAGAAAACATGGATCACCCATATTTGACACCTAAATACTTCCCACCGTTCAAACATTTCCAACGTTATCCTCTCTCTTTATTTCATCTGATTAAATTTTTTACGATGTATGACTGACGTAAAATTAATAGAAATCGATTTTTTTTATAAAAAAAAAAACGTTGATAAATATCGGATGATCGGTGGGCTCGCTAGGCTAGTGTGGTAAAAAGAACTTCAAATGATTGAAGAAACGTAACTGAAAGTCAGACAAAATTGTAATATGAAAAAAGCTAGCTCAAGGACAGTCGTAGCAATCTAGCAAAACAATGGACTGGTTAGTGTATTTTTTATAATATGGTGTAGATAGTTTTATAAAATTGTATTTCATCTGAAAAAATATCAATTAATTTGTTTTTTTTCTTATTTTTTAATGGTATATTTTCAAAATATTATAGTAAAACCATTCCAAAAAGTCATCAATTAACTAGTAATTACAACATGACACTGCTAATAATTGCTATTAATCCAACACAAATCCACTCCCACACAAGCTTTAATTAAGTAGCTAGTTATAATCATAACATGATCGTATGGTTGTTGGTTTGCCACATATAACTCATAAAAGCACTGCCTTTTATTGTTTTATCTAGAAATTAATGATTTTCTTTCACCTTTTATCTTTTTGGTTTTCTTCTGGTTGTTGAGGGGTTTTTATTATATATAATAATCG
>Ga0307517_10002886_pt1 | contig 27250 bp, 20 predicted proteins | sample 23_EM_MG_FD_194515 | JGI IMG/M metagenome (GOLD analysis project Ga0307517, IMG submission 194515) | Populus trichocarpa ectomycorrhiza microbial communities from riparian zone in the Pacific Northwest, United States - 23_EM | ecosystem: Host-associated > Plants > Roots > Unclassified | place... | reverse complement strand
GCGCACAAACTACCCAAACACTCACATTAATCTAGAAAAAATATTTTAAATATGCAATTCAATTAAGTTTATAAAAATTTCAGAATATATTTATCAGTAGGCATTAACTAGTAGATAATAAAAAAGTTAAGATTTAAGTTTGAACCCATTAAACTCAATATCCAACTTCAAAAAAAAAAATTTCTTTAACTTGAGAAAAAAAAAACACTACAAAACATATACGAAAATCTACTTAATATTCAATTAACACAAATGTCAATAATACAATAAACAATGGAGAAAAGCATAAAGCGAGACAAAACGAGATGTTGAGAGTCAAAACCCACCTAATCACAAAGAAAGCATTAACTCTCAACACTCGGTTCCTTTAATCAATAAATAGTCAATAATGACTCCTATTTTTTTATTTATACTCGTGCTTACAATTTCAACCCCAACTACATCCCTCCTCAAGTCTCTCCTCCGGCCACCGGAATCTATTGGGATGCTGCGATCACCTCTCCTCCTCTTCCTTTTCTTCTATCCCAGTTTTGGCCTTGACTTCCTCTTTAACTCCTTCAATGCCACAAACCCTGGAGTCACTCTAATCCCAGATGCCGGAGTCGACACCTCGGTGATCAGACTCCTCAACGATACCAACCAGAACTCAATTGGACGTGCTTTTTATCCGACAAAAATCAAGATGAAACAAACCCAGAACTCAACAACGACTCTCTTTTCCTTTTCAACTTCTTTTGTCTTCTCCATATTGCCTAACATTGCTTCAAGTCCTGGCTTTGGTCTTGCTTTTGTTCTCTCTAACTGGACTAACCCACCTGGTGCTTTTCCTGGCCAATACTTTGGTCTTTTTACCAATACAACTGTATCCTCTGCGGCGCCACTTTTAGCTGTTGAATTTGATACTGGGCAGAACCCAGAATTTAATGATCCTGATAGGAATCATATTGGTATTGATTTGAACAACCCTGTGTCTTCTTTAACTAAGCCCGGTGGATACAATTCTTCTGCTGGCTTTGTGCCTGTCAGTATGGGAAATGGTCAGAATGTCCGAGCGTGGATTGATTTCGACGGGCCTAATTTTCAGATTAATGTTACTGTAGCCCCTGTTGGTGTTTCTCGCCCATCTGTGCCGATACTTAGTTTTAAAGATCCTGTGATTGCGAATTATACTTCTGAGGAGATGTATGTGGGGTTTTCCGCTTCAAAAACTACTTGGGTTGAAGCGCAAAGGATTTTAGCTTGGAGTTTTAGTGATACAGGTGTTGCTAGAGATATAAATGTTACGAATTTGCCTGTTTTTAGCCTACCATCTTCGTCGAATTCGTTGTCAGCTGGCTCTATTGCTGGGATAACGATTGGCTGTGTTGTTTTGTTTGTGATTTGCGTGTTTGTGGTTTCTTGGTTTTGGTATAAGCAGAAGTTGAGAGATTCAGAAGAGGATGAGATTGAAGATTGGGAGCTTGAATATTGGCCTCATAGATTTTCCTATGGAGAATTAAGTCAAGCCACTAATGGATTCTCCATAGATCAGCTTTTGGGCTCAGGTGGATTTGGGAAAGTGTACAGAGGAACTCTCTCAAACAATTCTGATATTGCTGTCAAATGCGTGAATCATGACTCTAAACAAGGCCTAAAAGAGTTCATGGCTGAAATATCGAGCATGGGCAGGCTGCAACATAAGAACTTAGTTCAAATGCGAGGCTGGTGTAGAAAAGCCAGTGAGCTTATGCTTGTCTATGATTACATGCCCAATGGCAGCCTCGATCGTTACATATTCCACAAGCCTAAGAAGCTATTGAACTGGCAACAACGCCGCCAAGTCCTTGCTGATGTAGCTGAAGGATTAAACTATCTCCATCATGGCTGGGAAAAGGTAGTTGTGCACAGGGATGTTAAATCAAGCAATATATTGTTAGATTCAGATATGCGAGGCAGGCTTGGAGATTTTGGCCTTGCAAAACTTTATAGTCACAATGAAGTACCTAATACAACTAGAGTAGTTGGTACATTGGGATACTTGGCTCCTGAGATGGCAACAATGGCTATAGCAACATCAGCAAGTGATGTCTATAGTTTTGGAGTTGTGATATTGGAGGTGGTTTGTGGTAGAAAGCCGGTAGAAATGGGATCAAACGAGGATGAGGATTCAGTGCTGATTGACGTGGTGAGAGATCTGTATGCTACAGGGAAGGTGGTCGAGGCAGTGGATGAAAGAATGAAGGGGGAGTTTGTGGCAGAGGAAATGGAGTTGGTGTTGAAGCTTGGATTGGTTTGTTGCCATCCTGATTCCCAAAGGAGGCCTAGTATGCGGGAGGTGGTGGCAATTTTGGTCGGGGAAGATGTGGCTGCCGCACCTGCTGAGTTGTTGAATGTTTTGGCTAGTGGTGGCAGAGTCGGTGATGGTAGTAATCATGGCGGTGAAGAGGTGGCTCTAACGCTAGATGAACCGCAGGTGTGAATATAGTTCTTTTATTAATTTTTTTCTTGGTTGAATTTGTGGTGGTAGGTATTGAAATTTTGGCACCTTAATTTGATTGAGTTTTGGCATTAAATATTGAAAATTTTCATTTTTAAACCTTTGATAATCCACTGCTGGTAAATTATGGCTGCTATGTCCAGAGTTCAAACTCAAGCAGTATCCCTGGAGATTTTCTGCTAGTCTTTTTTTTTTTTTTTTCCATATAGCATTTGTAATTTAATAAAGACTAGTAAAACATTCGTCTGAGAATAATCCTGAGTTTGTTCTACTCACGTAAATAAACATTCGGAGGAGGTTTCCTTAGTTTTCACTTTATGCAGACAAGTAGCCCGGAAACTTTTCTCTGACTAATGGTCTTTGATCCTCATCTCTAATAAAATATAAGAATTGAACCATTCCAAAGAAACAAAATATATAGAAATATAGAGTGGACAGATGACTTGGGAACTCTTTACGCAATGTAAAAGCCCTTCTATCTCCTCAGATTCCTTGGATGATAGAATTGGCAAGGGCAGACATGGACTGTGTTTCAAATTAGAATGTGGAGTCACCATTCATGTTGTAAGAGAAACATTTGTGTGGTCCTATTGTTTGGTGCAAGATGGGGCCATGCAAGAAAACACTCTCTTTCCCTCTCAAAGTGAGAGGTGTGATTACTGATGTGCAAGACCCCATTAGTTTGTGGGACTTGATCTTTGGCCAAGCAATCCTCATCCTACATGTTTAGCTTTTTTGGATCGAGTGAGAAAAGTCTCCTCTGAAGATAATATCTTTGATCAATCAAGTTTTAGCTTTCCTATAAGAACGTTGACTGTACATAATAAATCAAGGCAAGTTGGCTGTCCCATTTTCTTTTTAGGGATCTTAAATTAAATATGCCTTCTTAATTTTTCACTACATGGTCAATGAATTAAGAGGCAAGCAACTTTGTAAGGCAGCGTTTGTAGTGCGGTGGATCATTTGTTAACCAGGCATAATTCAGACTGGACCAAGTCCAGCTCATGACTGAGTAAAGGAGGACCCTTTTTTATCATTTATTGCTTGCAAGATTCCCATTGGCAACAGTGACTGTCTTATCCTTGCCGTTTGCAGTGGCTACAGAGAAATATAATGACAATTGAAAAAGAAGGTTCCTGTTTAAAAGCCAATCCAATTATGACTTCTGGTGATAATATATGGCTCTTTATCTTGCTTCCATTTGTGTATTAAGTTGTGTTTGATAATTTTCCACTAGAGAATCAAAGATAAGGAAGCAAGTATCCGTGTCTCTGCCTTTGATTTGAACCCGTATCCCACTGTTATGAGTTCTTGTCGAAGTTCAGCTGGTTTAAACTAATAAGCGGAGCTAAATTGATCAAGATACCTCAGTTGTTCTCAAGAATATCCCAAGATAGTGAAACTAACTTGATTTTTATGGCATGTCCATGGTAGAAGGAAAGAAAGGATCCAAACTGAATGATTGTCCTTTTTGTTTGTTTCTTTGTTGGGGATTAATGGCCGGAGCAGGGGAGGTGGTGATGAGGATATGATCCAAGTTCCATAACTTCAAGCTAATTGTTTTTGAAATCTGGATATTGGGTTGCTCATGGTATTGTGGAGATGCCAGAATTGTAGGAGCTAATTGTCCTTGAAATGTCTTATTGGCTGCTACACTGGATTCTCCCTTTGGATTAGGATTTAATTGCAGTTTGGCGAAAAAGCTTCACAACATTAACATAATTTTTAGCCATAACACATGAATGACTAGCACTAATGCCTAGTTTGAGATATACTAATGCCATGCGAAGGTACATCATAGAGCCACATGAACATTATACTAATATAGCCTGTCCCAAGACAAAGTGGACGAGGGTGTTCTCTCATTATTAACTACCAAATCTTCCTCAGCCTGGCTCATAAGAGGTAGAGATAAGAGTATTCTTTTGAAATTGGGGCAAGAGATTTTGTAAAACGGCCATGATTGAATTGTAGATTGGCCCTCAAAGCACTTTGATAAAGTCCCATCCATTCAACTTATCTAAATGCACAAGCTTTCAGCTTAACTGCTCAAGCCCTTTCTCAAATGATGCCACGATGAAATATGTACAAAGTGGAATGAAGGCATCCTTTATTTAGAACCAGATGCTAATGTTTGCATGTTGTCAAGTATTTGTGTGTATGGATGGTGAGGCTAAAGAGTGAAGTTGAGGGAGTGGAAAATGAAGTATGGTTTCTTTCCCTTGGCACCAATGTTGAGTCCCTGAGACTTCAACTGGCATAATGATGCGACCGACTCCTTCATGCTTTCCGGTCCACACACCAGTACTCCAATATCAGATCCACCAGTTTCATTTGGAAACTTGGACAATATATCTGTTTACAACATGCAATTACACAAACTGTAATTGGAAGCAGAAATTTCAAATAATAGAATGTTGCCGAATTGTAGGAAAAAGATAGAATAATAATACCTTGAAAGTCAGGCCTTCCTCCAAAATGAATTTCATGTTCCTCAACAGTACTTCTTGCCTCCACTGAACCTACTAATTCTGTGGCTTTATTACCTTGTTTTGGAGACACTGCTGGAATATCTTTCTTGAGCCTTTTCCATCTCAAGATAATTGCTACAAAAGTATTGCAAGCAAGAGCTACGATGAAAGAAGCTAGGAGAAGTAGATCAACAACTGAAGAGGGAGTCTTCTCTTTTGAGGCCTTGTTTTCTGACGGAACAACCATCTTTTGTGAGGCAGGACTCTTCATTTCAGTGGGAACAAAAATGCGATTAAAGAAAATAAGAGAAACTAAGAACTTAATGGAGGATAATGCGACCATGGCAGCCATCAAAATTGAACTATCTAGTCCATGCACTGCATAATTTGAACATTCGGTGCTAAAGTTAACTGTTCTCGCTAGAGAAAAGTTATTCACTAATCCTATCACTGTTGCATTAGAACTCTCTTCCTGTGTCACGTAAACTTTTAGATTTAGAGACAACTGTGTGGATGACTGATTCAGAAGTTGAGAAGAAACTGAGTTTAACAGGCAAACATCTTGCGACTTCTTCACGACATAGATGAGCTGAACTTGTGTGGCGAATCTATACCTGCTGCTGCTTATGGAAGCAATTTCCTTTATGATGCTGAGAAATGGGGTTATCCCAGCTCCACCGGCAATCAGAAGTAGGCTGTCATGCCTGCAAAAAATTCTTAACAAATGACAATCTCGAAAATCATCCTTAGTTCATTATCAGTTCAAGTAAATTCTTCTTGTCTGCAATACTAGGTTCTTTTTTGCAAACCTTAGGAAGTCCAGTGAAGCAGGTCCATAAGGGCCTTCAATTGACACAGGTATACAGTTCATAGCACCTGTATCTGAATCTAGCTCTGCTTGTATCATGTCATAGAGAGAACTTGTCCAGCCCTCATTGCATTTTACTACAACAGACATCGTGTGATCATCAATATTTGAGCTAGAAGTGATACTGAAGGGATGCCACTGAAACTTGGAAATACTTGGTATCTTCATGTATATAACACTTGTTGGGGTATACTTCAATCCTGCAATTAGTATGAAAGATGTTTGATGAGAGAAGTTTTACTGCCATAACACTAATATGCATGATTGTAACGGGGAAGGCTGAAAAGATTACCTGGATCCTTTGGCAGCGTAAGTTCTATGGCTTTGCTGGGGATTAGGTATATTCGTGCTGAGAGAATGCAACTTTGTGGTCTTGATTGTAAGATTCGAAGTAGCTTGTCAAGACCAAAGAGAAATACCCCAGAAAAAACCATGTAGAAGTGCCGATCTCCAGCATGGAACAAGAAGAATATTAGGAAGACTATGTATAGATGGTGTGTGTAGTAGAATATTTCAAATCTCCTCCTCCTTATTTGAGGAAGTGACGTGATCCAGATTACCAGTCCTGTAACAAGAGCAATCTCTCCTGCCAGGTATATCCGTCCTTTTTTCTGCCATCTCCATATCTGTTATTGAAAACTCATAGCAAAGGATTAAAACAGAGAAGAAAAGGATAGGTTGGATGTTAACAACAGAAGATACCAAATTCAATCACAAAAATGCAAATTGAACCAATGAAACAGACTACAAATTTTGTTTCAAGAGGGGAAACAGAAAGGAAATAGAATACCTCATCTTGAATATGGCGGCTGACTCCCCAGATGAACAAAGTGCTTGCACCATGAATTGTGGAAAAAAATATCATTGACGTCCCAAGCAATATATGGTATCGTACTGAAGCTTCAAACTGGATTCCAATTAACTGGAAAATGGCCAAGCCCCTCAAAACAGGAAGAAGAAGCAAAGCCAGGCAGACTTCTGCAAGCAATCCAAATCGGGTGGCCACTCTTAGATACTTGATTTGCCATCTGAAATACAGGTAAACATCAGTAATGGTGTTACTCTTGATTTTCAGTATCCACCAAATGTTATTTAGGATCATTAGAACTCACAAATCTAACTTCAGTGACTTGACTGGCATCAACTTTTTGAAGTCATTACTGATGCGGGCGTAGTAAGTCCAAGCTAGAAAGAGGAAAAAGAGAAACACTGCCAGAATCTCTAAGCTAGATAAAATTCCCACAAAGCTGTTTACCACCACAGGATTTGAGAAACCAACAGTTGCACTCCTTGCTGGTCTGTCATCCATGTTAATCATAAGGAACAGTAAGCCATTGATTTCTAGAGATACAGATCTAATTTCACAACTATATTACCTGCTTCGAGGAGGCTCCTTCGTAACCAAATCCAAGTAAACTAATCCAATTATGGTCACGGCAATAGGAGGAAATGTGAATACAGCAAAGTTGAGACCTGCAGTGCATTCAGTATTATACTAATATAAGCATTGATACCAACATCTGCAATTTTGCAATCATGAATGTTTTATGTTTTTCAGTAAGAATGAGCACGCAAATGACATCTCTTGCTTGATTCTATAAATTGATAGCTGATGTTGTCATGCCAGAGAGTAAGTGTGTAGATTAATATATATAAAAAAGACGATTTAGCACTAAGCAAAAACCAATTCAGATGGTGACTCCAAGTACATACCGTAATAGCCAAACACTGTGTGCCTAGCACTATCTTCAGCTCCTTTCCATTTTCTTGTCCACAGATTAGTAGGCTTTAGAAGCCACAGAGCAATCCAACCAGCAAATATTATGATCATCAGTACTTTAAGAAGAGCAAGAAGAATGGCCTTTGCCATGGCTCCTATTTCTGATCTGTACTTCTTTAGTATGAAAGGTATTCCTTATATAAAGAACATTGTGCAATTCACCTTCAAGACCATTAGTAGATTACACATAGCCCCACCACCTCTCACAAGTGCCACTCACTTACATGGCGATTTCGTTATGGTTGTCAAGTGCAATCCCGATTCCACTGCAGTATGATCTGCAATCTCTGACATTGATATATATACGTGTGTTTATATGATTTTCAAATTTCAGCAGTCTAATAATATCCTCCACAACAACAAACACTAGAAGAAGTCTGCATCAAGATTTAGTTGGATGAAGTTGATGGAAGCGATGACAGGTGATCTTAATTCATACATACGACATCCATAGATTCCATTCATGTGCACATTGTCATGAGTTATCACTTGTGTTGTTGAATGGCAGCTTTACCTTTCTGTTATAATCATCTTTCAACTCTTGACATCAGATAGTGGGCTGATGGTCCACCCACACCAACTTTGATTTCTGTCATGGGAATATTCTTCTTTTCATCTCCTCGCATAGTTCTGCTCTGCTCTTGGTCAATATTGAAATCTTTATGTATATATATAATCACTTGCAAATACAAAAAGGGCGTGGATTAATATTTGTGATGCAGATTAAGTTTACAGTTTAGAGGATTCTATGCATATATGCTGTGTGGCCCAACTTGAAATAGAATTCATGTAAAGTGGGTGGTGGAGTCTTCTGTTGATGGCGTATTAGGAAGTGTTGTAGCAATTATTTGAAAGAATAAAAAATAAATATTTATTTTTATGAAAATGAAGTTTAACTGCAGGGCACTTAAAAGCTTTTGGTCTTACTCTTCTATTAATTTCAAAATATCTCTTTTATTGATTATTTGTTGCCTTTCAGGCATCAAACTTTGAAGGAGGAGGAGGAAAGGAAGAGGAAGGAACAAGTAGATAAAAGAGGCATGCTTATTACTTTATTAGGAAGCAATCATCTCCCCTGTTCTTCCTAGAAAGAGGGGACGGAGTTAGGCCTTAGGCCAGGCGGGCGCCGACCATTCTGACAACTTTTGTTGACACCCGATATACACATGTGGTTGATAATTGTTCAAGTGGGAGATTGATAGCTGACTTGTCTGTAGAGAAACACATGTGATGTAGGACAAGATAGAAAAAAAAAAATATCAAAATATGATAATTGAGGTAGGATAGAAGAACAAAATCTTGAAGAAACCAAATCAAGAAGGATAATCTTGAAAAACCAAATCAAGAGAGACATGCTCCATCTTGTAAAAGCGAGAAACTTAGCTTCTTTTATTAAATAATTCAATGATCAACATATATATATATATATATATATATATATATATATATATATATATGTCGGTGTGGGTGTGGGTGTGGGTGTGTGTGGATTAAATTAAAAATTTACAAACAATTATATTTATTAGAATAATATATATGTCAAAATATTGTTGTATATAATCAAATTAAAAACTTACAAACAATTAAATGATCAATTTTGGATCACCTTACAATTGGTGTAGATAACTAGACCAACACTGTACAACTTCTAAAAAAAATGAAGAGTATTATGAAGAGTAATATTATGTTTATTGTCTATGTAGTTTTTGAAAAAGTAATCGATCTATCTAAAATTATTGATCTTTGAAGATTATACAAGCTTTTTGTTAACGATATGGAATTTTTTTAATCAATAATTTACTCCAAAACTCTTTGATATTATGTTTGGTTATTAGAAATGAAAGGCCTGAAGTCAAAATAGAGTGGTCGTAATGATTTTTTAATTTTAATATTGTGTTTGAAATAGTAATAAGTAATCAAAATGAAATTCAATTTTTTAATACCTCATTTTTAATATTAAAAAGAATAATGATTGTAAAATAATTTCACAAATACTGGTGATAGTAAAAATAATAAATGCTATTTATAAAATATTGATGTTAAGATTAAAGATGATGATCAGATTTTGATTTTATTGTGTTTGTTACCCCTATCTTAAGATCATTTTGTTGATACTTTGCTATATAAAAATGATAGTCTTAGTTTAGAAGATGTCAAAACTTTTTTAAAGTATAGAGTTGAAAAATTGAGTGTTAGAGAGTCATAATGATGATTATGCAAGGAGCTTGATTATAAGGGGTAAAATAAATAAATAATTTTCAATTAATGGAGACAAGTCTAGATCAAAATGAGCATTGTGTTTATGTTAAATAGTGCATGGTAAAATTCAATATGGATGTTCATCATATCAAGGTACTGTGGATTATATTCATTCTCACCTTTGGGGTCCTTCTCCTATTATGTTAAAAGATAGAGCATAATATCTATTAACATTTATTGATGACTACTTTATGAAGATCTAGGCGTATTTTATAAAAAGAAAGAGTAATGTGTTCATCATCTTCAAACAGTGGAAAACCTTAATTGAGATGTAAACCGGTAAAAAGATCATGTGCTTAAAAACTAATGATGGTTTGAAATTCTGCTTAGGTGAATTTGATAAGTTCTACAAGAATGAAAGAAGTTCTAAACATCACATTATCATGAATACACCATAACAAAATGGAGTTGTAAAATGTATAAACAAGAACCTCTTGGAAAGAGCATGTTGTATACTTTAACAAGTTGGATTATCAAAGGAATTTTAGGCCAAAGGAATTAACATGGCTTGTTATCTGGTAAATAGATCTTTACGTTAGTTTTAGAGTTGAAGACTCCATATGAGGTATGGTCTAGTTCTTTTGTTGATTATTCCAAACTAAGAGTATTTAATTATCTTGTTTATACTCATGTTAAAAAGATAAATTTGGGTTGAGAGCGAGAAAATATATATTTCTAAGCTATGCATCTAGGGTGAAGGGATATCAATTGTGTATTCTTTTTATATATATATATATATATCCTAAGTCATCTAAGTTTATTACTAGTAAGGAAAAAAAGTTGACTGATATTGATGTTGAAATGAATCATGGTACTAGCAAACAAGTGGAGCTTGAGGTTAGAGCTTAAAAAACAATTCAAGAAGATACTTTAGCTGAGCTTGTTGAGGAAGTGGTGCAAGATATTATTGTTAAAAATGCACCTGAAGAACAACCTTATAATATTGTTATATAAAGACAAATAAGATGGATAAAAACACTAGTTAAGTATAGTTATGCTGATCCAGTTGATTTGGCCTTGAATGTTACAGATAATCTTGATAATCATGAACTTTATTCTTATAAAGAGGCAATTCCTTGCAAATAATCTTTCAAGTGGATGTTTTCTATGAATTAAGAGATTAAGTCTTTTTATAATAATCGGGCATGAAAACTTGTTAAACCACCACAGGCCTAAAAGTTTGTTGGGTGTAAATGGATTTACAAGAGGAAAGATGGAATTCTAGAGGTTCATGATGCATGGTTTAAAGCACGTCTAGTTGCCAAGAGCTTTACATAAAGAGAAAGTGTTGACTTTAATGAAGTGTCCTCTCTAGTTGTGAAGCATAGTTCCATCCGAGTATTGTTTGTTATGGTAGCATTGTTTGACTTAGAGCTTGAGCAACTAGATGTCAAAATAACTTTTCTACATAATGAGTTGGAGAAGAGGATCTATATAACTCATCTAGAGGGTTTCATTGCTCAAGGCAAAGAAGACCATGTGTGTTTATTAAAGAAATCATTGTATGGTTTGAAGAAATCACTAAAACAGTGGTATAAAAGGTTTGATACTTTTATGCTTAGACATTGTTATTTTAGAAATGACTATGATAGTTGTATGTATTTCAAGAAGCTCTCATATGATATTTTAATTGTGTACCTATTATTGTATATTTATGACATGTTGATTGCCTCTAAGAACATACCTATGATCAATAGTTTAAATTATTAATCGAGTGGTGAGTTTGAAATGAAAGATTTGGGTGCAACTAAGAAGATTTTAGGTATAGAGATACATAAAGATCAAAACATTGACAAGTTATATTTGTCACAGATGAAGTATCTTAAAAAGGTACTTAAGCGTTTTGGTATGCAAGACTGCAAGCTAGTGAGTACTCCACTTATAGCTCATTTTAGGTTACCTTTAAGTTTATTACTAGAAATTGAGGAGGAAAAAGAGCATATGTAAGGTGTTCCATATAATAGTGCAGCTGGAAACATTATGTATGTTATGGTTTGCATTCATCCAGACATTTCATATCTTATTAGTATGGTTAACAAGTTTATAAGAAATCTTAGTAAAGTTCACTAGCAGACAATTAAATGGCTTAGAGGTACTATAAATGTTGACTTGGTATATGATAGAGATAGTAGTACTAGAAGTAGTGTTAAGGGCTTTATAGATTCAGATTACACTTGGTGATTTGGATAGAATAAGATCATTGACAAGTTATGTTTTTACTCTCTTGAGGTGCGCCATTAGTTCGAAACAAATTTACAATCCACACTATTGCCTTGTCTACAACAAATATTAAGTATATGACATTGACAAAGGTAGTTAAAGAAGCTTTATAGATGAGAGGTTTTGTTGACAATCTTGGTTTGTCACATGAGTTGATTGTTATACATTGTGATAACCAAAGTGTTATGCATTTGGCCAAGAACTAGATGTACCATGAAAGGATCAAACATATTAATGTCCGGTATCACTTTATTATAGATATCATGTCAGATGGTGTTGTATCAGTTAATAAGATTGTTATAGCTAGGAACCTTGCAAATATGTTAATGAAGCCTATCTCTGCAGCAAGTTCAAGCATTGCTTGGACTTAATTGGTTTGTGTAGTACTTGAAAGATGCTTGATGGAGGCAATTAGGGAGGAGTTCAAGTTTTGTAAGTTGGCTCAATTTAAATCGAGGTGGAGATTTGTTGGGTTTATCTTAAATTATAAGCCTACATAAGAAAATAAATACCCATGTACTTAGTTTATATATAAAAGCCTAAAGTTGTCATATTTTAGGGTTAAGGCTTATTTAAAAATATCTTCATTCTCTACACTTAGACGGTTAGAGAAAAAAAAAAATGTGAGTTTTGGGTTATTTTAAGATTGAGAGAGCAATTTTTGTTGTCACTCGGCCCTACTTTTTTAGTGAGTGTTTGTTTCCGTTGTTGCTTCTGCTTTTGAAGCAAACCACGGGAAACAATGGTTTGATAACAATTAAAACATCATTTACTGTTCATGGGTCCCACGGTAATTCGCGTTTGAAACGCAGGGGGAAGGAAAGCAGCTCTTTGCTGCTTCTTGCACGGAGGAGATTCCCGGACAGTGTAGCCATGCTCCACTGTTCACGTGAATAGTGGAGATATTCTTCACTGTTCCGACCAGACCGGGTCCAGTCCAAAGCTAAAAATACATTGAACCGGGTCTGACCCAGTAAAATAAAAAAAATTATTTTAAACCATCACTGCTATTAGAATTTCAAGAGGCCTGAAGACAATAAAATTATCAGTTTTAAAGCTTCAGCGATTCTCCTCGTGAACTTTCTTTCTAACTTTGAGGTTTAATCGTAGTATATACTATAGAGACCTCGTTTTCATTAGGGGTTCTTTAGGTGGCTTTCATTGATGACCTCTTTAATTACTATCTTTCTTCTTCGATTCCTTGTATGGATTGTGTCCTTCGCTTACTAGAATACTGAAGCACTGCGTCATGCCTACATACAGATTGAATTAGGGTTCCATTGTCATAGCAGCATATGCAATTTACATCCTGTATGTCAAGTGCGCACGCGCGCAAAGCATAAGGTATTATATGGTGCAGGCTTACAAGGATAGCACAGAATAAAAAAGTGATATTGACTTAGAACACTACAGTACTGTTTGCTACTGTGTAGGCAAACCAATTCACTTTAATCGTGTCATATAGATTGACAAATTCAAAATATCATCTTCTTCAGAAGATACAGGATTGTGGCATTACGGCATTCTAATCTTCTCTTTTGTGGCTGATTAGCTTGTTGGGAGAGTTTCTATGTATTGCCCAAGCTAGTGACAATTGCCTTGCGCAGAAGATCAAGGGATAACAGCAAACTCAAATTGTAAGAGCCCTATTTTGCAACTTCATTTAGTTAGACTATAAGATTCGGACTGGTAAGCTGTTGATTAGCTAGTATTTGATTTCAACATTGCTTGTACTGCAGCATTGCAGCTCCAAATAATTTTCAACATGGATGGATGCATCTACTCAAATATACTTCCAGTGCAGCTTCCATACTGCGATGTCGTTGTCATTGATGTTTTCAGCTTATCATCTTCAATTGAAGTCTTTTAATAAATGACTAAAAATCTCTGCGAAAAGTAATCATTACTTTGATCTATAATGCCTGCAGCATGGGACCAGATTGACTCCTCCTTGTGCAATGGGACTACCTTTTTTTGCATGGAAAGTAAAAGACAAGCACAGGAGAACAACTGAACCTGTACAAGATGGCATCCTGTACCCAGATCCAGATTCTTGTATTTTACTCAGGGCCAGTCTTTGAATGACTTTGTTTAATACCCACAAAGCTGCTTAAAATAGTTAAATCACCTTGGAATTTTCTACAGAAACTATATCCTGCTAATAAGATGGCTGAGCTGTGCAGCACCTATGGAAATGGGCATTTCTGCCGGACTGAAAGCTGCAAAGAGAAATAGACACCACGCCCCTTTTTCCAATACGAAACAATCAATGGAATGCATTGAATCATCTTTTTCCATCTACAGGGTTGGAACAAAAAGTTATTTTTCTTTCATTCTATATTTTAAAATCAAAAGTAGAAAAAAACAGATCAATTAATTACGAAACTTGTAATAAGACCTCAATATTCATGTGAAATTCTTCTTTGATTGCAATCTGAGGTTCATTATGAGCCTAACAATAGGTCAAACAAAGACTATAGTTATTTCAAATGTGAGGATAACACCCTAGATGCTATCTTCCCAGAGCAAGGCTAATCCTAATGACTAGATTATGGAGGAGGGGAAAGCAAAAGGTTTCTTTTGCTCTAAAAAGGGCTCTTAAGAAAAGAGCATTGGTCTCATGTGACATATCCAATAGCCTACAAAGCTTGACAAAAAAGAATCTGCTTTTCTTGTCTTCCTTTTATTTTGTGGCCTTGAGAGCAACGACCACTTCCTTTTAACTGCCAATATATATTTAACTAGCACAAAAATCTTGATTTCTTCGCTCTAAAAGACCACCTATCTCTGTCACACAATTTATGTCGTTCATTTCTCTCTAATCTATGCTTGTGTAATAATACAAAGCGTAAAGGAAAGGATGGAAGAGGAGAAATATGTGCCGGCAAGTTCTATGCGGTACGGTGCGCGAATCATGTCGCCCGAAATTGTGGAGATAGGAGAAGACATCAAGCCTATTTCTAACAGCATAGATGGAGTCAGTCATGATGTTTATGTAGCTGTTGGTAAAAATGACACAGATGTACTGAAGTGGGCTCTAGATCATGCTGTTTTACCTGGAGCTCGAGTTTTTCTAGTCCATGTTTTTCCTCCTCTGACATATATTCCTACACCAGGTAAAACTTTATGTTCTACTTCTGATAGAATCCATCATCAAGTTTAGAGGGATTAAATTCTTGCTGTTCTGAGGAAGGAAAGATGTTTATGCTTCTGCCAGTGACATGATGTAACAACAACACCTCAACAGGTTACAATACTCTATGTATTGATAATGCTGGCTAGCATAACTGAGTGATAGGGATTTTGTTCTGATTTTTTAAATCAAGACTTTGGAATTATTGAGTCCCCATTTGGCAACCCTTTTTATGCAATTGACCATTTATGAAGATGACTTGAATATACTTTTGGCCAGAATTAATCTAGGGGAAATTTGATTATGCAAATCAGACTTTGGCAATATTGTGTAGACCATCATATTGCCATCCGATTAAGAAGAAACTATTGAAAGCTGAGTTAATTAACACTTAATGCATTGATGATTTGAGTAATTAGAGATCATTAAGCTGCTAGGCTGTGTTGGCTATATCGACCATAAATAATGCACTGGATGAACAAGTAGGGTGATTCTCTCACTTGCCACTCCCCAGTACTGTAGAACATGGCAGGTTTAAGTACTATTTTGCAGTGCTTTAAGCCTTTCTAATTGCTTGTTGACAGTTGGAAGACTATCTAGGAGCCAATTGAGCCAAGATCAGATGAGATTTTACATTAATGAAGAGAATAACAGAAGAAGAAACCATTTGCAAAAATACATTAGCCTGTGTGCCGATGCCAAGGTGCAGATATTTAATGGCAACTCTATGATGCTACTCAGTGACACATCATTCATGCACCAAAAGCATTGATATGATCAGAACTTCTTTCATGTGACAGGTGACAGTGGATACAATGCTCCTGGAGAGCAATTCCACTGCCAAAGCTATTCTAGAGCTCATTCCCGTTCTCAACATTAGACACCTTGTCATGGGAACTAAACGCTTGCCTCGCTCAAGGTACAGATTCTTGTTTTCTAAGCAGCCCCCCGTGACATATTTCTTGTGTTTTCTGAGATTTGAACAATCTAGACGGACAGAGAAAGTTGCTTCATTGTAGTGACGAAAGAGAACTTCTCTCTTCAAGGTTAAATCAACAAGGCATAATCAGCAAAAACAATCTATGCTAATAACTAAACCAATTGAGAAGTACAACTCTACGTGACTCTTGTCACATACTCGCAGACCTTAATTATCAACAATTCATTCAAGGATTTCACTTCTATCCCTGCAGGCTACTAAGGAAGAAGCTGGCGAAAGGAGAATTTGTGAAGAAGAATGCTCCAGACTATTGTGAGGTTAGTATTATTCATGAAAGCAAGAAGATCATTGATGGTCAGCATGGGATAGAGCCAGTTTCATCCTGTCCCCAAAGACCTGATGTCATCCGCAACTCTGAAAAGAAGTTTTTCGAGCTTGCATGCTTTTCAGGCAAGTTGAAGTGAAGATTATATGTTAATGTATTGTACACAAATGGATATTGTATGCAAAATTAAGAAGCAGTTTAGTATTTACTTTAATTGTATCGTTAAAATACTTTGCACTTCATAGAGCCAGACCACTTTGCATAGGACTTAAAGGCTCGAAGCTTCTTCTTTTTTGCCTGGTTGGATAGAGAGAGCCTTTGAGAAGACATGAAATGGGATTTTGAAGCTATAAATATGGATAATAATTAATGTTAATCTTATTTAATTAGGATTTAGTATCGTGTAAAAAATGCCAGATTTCCATTTAATGATCTTCCTCTCGGTTTCGGTTTCTACCAAGAAATGATTCTAGTTGTCTCATCCATTGTTTTATAACCCAAACAGATACAGTAGGTTGCTCGAGATTTGATTGAATTAGTTAAGATTAAAAAAATAAAATTTGATTGGCAATGGTTCTAGTGATTAACAACTATTTATTTGCTAGAAAGCAATTTTTTTTGGAAATTAGGTTTTTTTTAAAATAAATTATTGAAAAGTAAATTATTTTCTGATGTTTGGTAATGTCATGAAGAATAAGTTGAAAAATATTTTCTAATATTTTTTTATTTCATGGAAAATGAGTTGTAAAATAACCTTTCTTTAAGTTTATTAAAATAATAAGGAACAAATCTTACAAATTATAAAGTAAAAAAAAATCTAATTTCATAAATTATCTCAAATAAAATAAATAACAATCAAAATAATGAAGATCAAATTTAACAAATAAAAAAATTGAAACATGATGAAATTAAAATAATAATAATTACAGTTTTATATATTATTTTAAATAAAATAAGTAAAAATCAAAAGAATGAGGACCAAATTTGATAGATAAAAAATTTCAATTAAAAAAATAATAAGAGAAAAGCAAATAACAATCATAAAAATAAAAATAAGAACCAAAGTTAATATAAAAATTAAATCAAATTAAATTCCAGGGGTGAAATTGAAAAAAAAGATTCAAAACAAAATATATAGCAATCAAAAGTTTGAGGACCAAATTTGTTATAATCAGCAAATAATATGATATTTTTAAATTTTTCACAACTTTTGAAAAATATTTTCCGTCCAAAATAAAAAGAAAATACTTTCCTGAAAACCAAATCAAATTTTCCACGAATTAAAACTCCTGGATAATAGAACATCTTTTAGGTATTTTTGGTTTATGGAATTCAAATTGCAAGCTTACTGATTACAAAGAAAATCGCAAGCCTACTTGCTATCGCCTACAGAATTACCGCCTAAAAGCTATCACCCACTGGTTTCAGGTTTGAAAAGTCCTGAGAATTTGAAAAAACTGGAATGCATTGATTTGAGTTTTTGTTGAGTTATCTGTGTCTCTTCATCTCCATTGTCATCTACCTTATATAGTCGAGTGATATCAATTATCGGTAACCTCCCATTTCATGTATATCAACTGCGAATAACTTCTATCTTTCAAAGTTTTTTCCACGATCTCACAGTTACAAGATTTATTGTTGCCTTTTAATTTACATGATTTATTATAACTACTCACGTTCTGTTTATATACACGTTTTTAATTTTATATACTCTTGTTTTATAAGTTACTCTTGATTATTCAATCATCAGATAATGATCTTTTAACCTTATCTATATCCCATGAAATTTATGGTATAGCACCAACAACTACAGGAAAGCGTGTGTATGTAGCAGAATAAAGATCTAATATAGACATATGTATAACGAGAGAGTGGGAATCTTTTTTTTTTTTTATCATATTACTTCAAATGAAAATGAGATTTCTATGGTGAAAGATCTCATCTTGGCATTTAGAGTGTCTGCTGATTAAAGTTGTTCAATGCCAAAATAGCTACAAAAAATCAGACCAGAGGCTTCCAATAAATGTTCAAAATACCTAGCAGCGGTAAACTACCTAATTCATGTATTATATATAATGGTAATTTTACCTTTTAATTATTTTTTAAATTTTTGTTTGACCTAGAGTATAAAGTATAATTTTTCAAAGTATAACAAGAAAGTAAAAACGCGATAAAATTGTAAGAGGTTTTGTGTAATTATTTTTTTTAGTTTTTAACGCAAAGGAATTCTACAACTGATTTTCACATATACTAAATTTCTTCTTTAGATACATAAAACAAAATTTCCTTGTACATGAATATCATTTAGAAATAGCTCAACAAATTCTAGAAAGATTAATCATATATTTGTTCTAGTATTCTAGAAAATTTCTTAATATAAACCTTGAATTATTATTATTATTTTGTTGATTACTTTTTTAAAAAAAGAAACTCTATTAGTATTGTCCTTCATTCCATTTCCGTCTAGATTAGCATGTTGATGGATCAACGTTTAATGTTTTTGTCCGGAACTGCCCTTCAAAAGAATGATCAAAGAAGGGGATGTGACCCATCATTTTAGGGCTCAGTAAAGTGCTGAGCTCCAGGCGTCAGTGGGTCACGCCAAGCTTGTGCTCTTTTTACTCTAAAAGAATCTTGGACTCCCTGATAGGACCATAAGTCAAAGATATTTATCATGAGAAGTCAGATATATTTTATCTTAAGAAACCAGAGATATTTTGTCCTGATGAGTTAGAGATATTTTGCCAATACGCGAATTCTTTTCCCTAATATGAAGAAAGAGACCTCAAGGGCTATAAAAAGAATAAATGTAACTTCTACCAGCTAAGTTTATAATCTTCAATCTCTACTGCATATTTATTTTTAAAGTATCTCTCTATAATATTATTGTATTTTCTCTCAAAAAATCACTGACTTAATCAAAGAGTCCTCAAATTTACCAAATAAAATCTTTTGTAGGTATCAACTACCTACCTCTAACCACCTTAGCTAGGAAGAATGAATTAGATTTCCAGAACTAGAGATTAATCGATTATCTAAAATATAAACCTTGTTACCAAGTTACTTAGATTTTTTAAGACATCATCATATGTGCTTAATTAATGTACAAGTTTACACACACACCATATTAAAAAATTGTGTAAAGAATAACTAAGGGTCTGTTTGAGAGCGTGATAGATGTTGTTTATACACACACACCATATTAAAAAATTGTGTAAAAAATAATTAAGGGTCTGTGCGAGAGTGTGATAGATGTTGCTTTTAAAGTGTTTTTCACTTAGATATGTATAAAAAAAATTATATTTTTTAATTATTTAAAATTTATTTTTAATATTAGTATATCAAAATGATTTAAAAACATAAAAAAATTAATTTAAAATTAAAAAAATCAAAACTTTTTTAAAACACGGTTGAAGGATGATTAATACATTCCCAAACAATAAGAAAACTGGGAAGAGGTGTCACATTAACAAAACATAAACAGTTGAAGGATGATAAGTCCATTCCCAAACAATAATAACCTTCACCGGGATAAGACTTGTAGAGTGTTTGTGACAGTAATAAAAATTGTTTTTTTTTTAATGTTTTTTTATTTAAAATATATAAAAATATTTTTTATTTTATTTTTAATATAGCATATAAAAATATATAAAAACATTAATTTAAAAAAAAAATCAAAATTTCATGAAACACACACACAAACCAAAAGGCAAAAGCGTCAAAGCGGTCGCTTTAAAAAGTAAACTAATCGGAGGAGTAAAGTAAATACTGAGAAAAAAAATTATTATTTCCCGCGATCTGATATATAAAAACAAATTTCAGTCTTCTTCTTATTCAATTGTCCCTAAAAATTAGAAGAAAATCGAATTAACCCTAGCTAAGCCAGTAAGCAGAAATCAAATCGCTGCCAATGATGAACCCTTACGATAACCGGTACACCGACCCCGACTCTTACCGTCACCGTCGCAGGCATTTCCATTCTCTCTCTGCTTTAATCGAATCTCCCTTTCTTTATCTTTTTTTTTCTACTCTTAAGTTTCAAATTTTTTTAAAAAATTTGGATTCTTATGTTAATCAGTTCTTTTTTCAGTGGTTTAATGGGCCAACAGCCTCCACTGGGGGCCACTTACGGACGCGGTGGACCTGTTCCTTATGGAAGTGGAGGTGGTCCTCTGCCTCCGTCTTTTGCGAGTAGAGGAGGTCCTGCTCCAGTTGGTGGAGGTTATCCTGCGTTTGAGCCCCCTGCTAGTGGATTCAGTGTTGGACGGGGTGGTGGCGGAGGAGGAGGAAGGGGAAGGGGATTCAGTGGTGGCCGTGGTTCTAATTTTTATACTGGGGATAGAAGAAATGATGCCGGTCATGGGAGAGGCTGGAATTCTGGTTCTGGCCGTGGTGGGAGGGGGTATGGTGGTGGTGGAAGAGGAGGGAGGCATGGAGGGGGAGGTCCGAAAGGAGAATTGGATAATATTGCACTTCCAAAGCAGGATTTTGGGAATTTGGTACCTTTCGAGAAGAATTTCTACTTTGAGAATCCTTCGATTAGGGCTTTGTCTGAGCATGAAGTGGTGATGTATCGTACAAGAAGAGAGATTACGGTTGAAGGCCATGATGTGCCTAAGCCTATTCGCCTGTTTCATGAGGCCAATTTCCCTGGTAATTCAATCTTTTCACATCAATGCTAACGTGGTATATTTTGAAAACTGTGTTTTGTTAGACTGATTTTTATGGTTTTATGTCCTAGATTACTGCTTACAGGTGATTGCTAAGTTGGGTTTTGTTGAGCCAACACCAATTCAGGCTCAAGGGTGGCCGATGGCTCTAAAGGGTAGAGATTTAATTGGCATTGCTGAGACCGGTTCTGGTAAGACATTGGCATACATGCTACCAGCTTTTGTGCATGTTGCTGCGCAGCCTCGATTGGGTTAGTATTGATTGCCTTGTTGGTTAAGTTGGATTTTTAAAATTGCATTATCGTATTTAGTTGTGTGGCATTTATTGTTTTATACTTTTTCGCCGTGTAGTACAAGGTGATGGTCCGATTGTGTTAGTATTAGCACCTACCAGAGAGCTGGCAGTTCAAATTCAAGAAGAAGGTTTAAAGTTTGGTTCGCATGCTAATATTAGGAGCACTTGCATATATGGTGGTGCTCCCAAGGGACCCCAAATTCGTGATCTCCAAAGAGGTAATTTACTTTTTTTTGTTTAGTTTTTATGCTATCAGCAAATTGAACCAGATTGAGATTGGTGGAGGGTGGTAATGATTCAAGATCTGTCTTATGCCAGGTGTTGAAATTGTCATCGCTACCCCTGGTCGACTAATAGATATGCTGGAAGCTCAACACACAAATTTGCGAAGAGTCACATACCTGGTGTTGGACGAGGCTGATCGAATGTTGGACATGGGGTTTGAGCCTCAAATTAGGAAAATTATATCTCAAGTAACCATCTATCTTTAGCTTCATCTTTTAATATGATGGCCTTACAAAGTAAGGATTTCTATTAAGTTTTTTAATTTAACTAATTTAACTCCTGATAATCTTGTAATCATTTCCAAATAAGTTAACTGTTGGCTTGGAGCTTTGAAGGTAGTCATGTTAATGTCTTTAAACATTTAAAGCTCGATTTGTCTGCTAGCGTTTTTGAACAAGTTAATGCAACTTTCGCCTCTAGATTGGACTGCATTGTTAGCATGGGATCTGGTGTCATTTTCTGTCTATCTCAAAATTCACACTGAATAACTTGGATTTTAAAAAATGTTCTTACTGAACTAAATTGAATGTTGGTGGGATATTTAATTTTGTAGGTAAGTAATTCATGCTGAACTGAATTGTATGTTTTGCCAGAATGCCAACCCAGAAACTGTTATTAAAATGGAATTTCATCAGCCAGGAAGTCCTTTGACACTGAGTTCTAAGAGGTCTATTTTTGTTGCAGATTCGACCAGATAGACAGACATTATATTGGAGTGCAACATGGCCCAGGGAGGTTGAAATTTTAGCAAGGCAGTTTTTGCACAACGCATACAAGGTCTCAGTTTTAGCTGTTCTCAATTACTGTCACATAATTGTTTTGAGTTTATTATGGTCTGCTTTTAGTATAGACACATGTTCACCCATTACTGTTGAAAATTTTACCTTGTTTAGGTAATCATAGGATCGGCAGATTTAAAAGCAAACCAATCTATAAACCAAGTTGTTGAGGTCATCATGGACATGGAGAAGTATAATAGGTTTGTCACGTCAGCTTGTTGCAGGGTAAAATTGATGTTTTGGCATGTTGATGTAGATGCTTTAATGTCTTATCTGTTCAGGCTGATCAAATTGCTGAAAGAAGTGATGGATGGAAGTCGGATTCTGATTTTCATGGAGACAAAAAAAGGCTGTGACCAAGTTACAAGGCAGTTGAGAATGGATGGATGGCCAGCATTATCCATCCATGGTGATAAAAACCAGGCTGAAAGGGATTGGGTCCTGGCAGAATTCAAAAGTGGCAGAAGTGCGATAATGACTGCCACTGATGTTGCTGCACGGGGTCTTGGTAGGATCATTATGTGTTGGACTCCTAGGTCTATTTGCATCTGTCTAGAAATTTGAAGATAGGCAAGTCGGCCGGCTGCTATCCAGTTTTCCCTGAATATAATTTGTGGTATGGGTGCAAAGTGAGCTGCCAATATGCATAATCACCCCCTGATTGCTGTACTAACTTGTAAGCATGGCTCTTTACTTCAAAGGGATTTTAAAGTTGGATTGAGAGGCATGTTGGTTTCTCATATTCACTAGAATATCCCATAAGTTTGCCTTGCTTGGAGCTACTGCAATTTTATAGCTCATGTTACATGGACACAGGAGCACTGTCCATTGGTATTGTGGACAGCAGTTTAAGATTTTGTGGAGTGTCTGTTTATCATGGAGATGTCATTGTATTCTGTGGGCTGTGGAAGTTGCATTTCTGTTTTTTAATGGAAGTAATAATCTAGAAATCTGGCTTTAGTGAAGCGGTAATTTGCATGAATTGCCTAATATGACATGGCTCCAACTAACAGGTGTCTACGTAACATGTTTGCAAGCAATTGTTGCCCATCCACAGTTATGAAGCTGGTTTATCTTGGCAGCCGGGTTGACTGACATATGGTTACTAGATTGTTGGATATGAATATAGTGGCAGTGAAGCTGCTCCTTATCCCTGCAAAAGGTTAAGGTGGGCACATTTATTTCATGAATGTGTTGTCTTAAATTGATCACTTGGATGTTAGAGGTGCAGGGATAAGGGGGTGTTTGTACGTTTCTCGGGCTGGAATCAGGTGTCATAGTGGCTAAAAAACTTCATAAACTCAGCATGCTCATCCTAGGAGGTTTTGGTCCAGAGTTTTATTTAGCTATCTAATCTGAAGCTTGATAGCTTTGGTTCTGAGATTGAAAATCCTGAAAGCAGAGTTATCTTTTGATTAAGGGTCAAAGAATATTTACATTTTGTGCGATCTCAAGTAGAATGAACCACCCTTCATATCTGAGTTTGTCTTGTGTCCTACACTTGCGTGCATGCAGTGAACTTTATGCATTAATTCTTTTCATTTGACTTCTACTCCAATTTCTTGTAGATGTGAAGGACATAAAATGTGTGATCAACTATGATTTTCCTTCCAGCCTCGAGGATTATGTTCACAGGATAGGCCGAACTGGTCGTGCAGGAGCTAGGGGAACTGCCTTTACCTTTTTCACGGATTCAAATGCAAAGTTTGCTAGGGGTCTAGTTAGAATTCTGCAAGAGTCAGGGCAGATTGTGCCTCCAGCATTATCTGCTTTGGCTCGGTCATCTGGTTCTTTTGGAGGTAAAAATATATGGATTTGTTAATTCAGGCTTGAGTCACTCAAGTTGAGTGTAAGGTCTATACAAGGATTATGAATCTCTATCTATTTCTCTTGTTCATAGGTTCTGCAGGTAACTTCCGTTCCAGAGGACGAGGAGGCAGCTTTGGCAACAGGGGTTCGATTTCAGGATCTAATACTGTGCCTCTTGGTGCTCGTAGACCTTGGTAATTTAATGAACAATTGCAGCTTCTCCAGAGTCTACCATATGTTAGGAAAACCATCGCGGTGGTGGTTGCTGCCTTGGTGTTGATCTTTCGTTTTGACGAGATGGGTTGAAAAATCATAGTAAGAATCCCAGAACTCGTACAGTTTAGGAATTCATGTATTGGCAAATTCATATGCATGTGATTGTAACTTTAGGTTGCATAAATTATGAACATAGGTGCTAAGGTTCTTTGTTGTAGTTGATGAATTCTTGATATAATCAACTATCCATGCCAGTAGAAAATACGGCAGACGTTTCTACAATTAGTCATAATTGTTGAAGTCTTTTCTTGGCCCTTCAATTATTTTGATTGTTTCATAATTGGTTTGGTTTGTGAACTGTGAGCCGTTTCGTTGCAGCAGTATTCGCACTGAGTTGATAGATAAGCTCATTGCTCGGCTTCTAGTCCAGACCAGAGCGAGCTTTTTTATTCACTTCTCCAAACTGATTTGACTACATTCAATGTGTAGTTAGCACTTCTTTATCCTATTTTCTTCCACAAATTTCCGATTCATTCACAAGAGAGCCAGTCAGTCGCCAATCAAAGCTATCTCGGCTTCTATGCTCATAACCCCCGCTCTTAAGTGGAACTTATTTTTCTCACTGGCAATGGCATCTAATTTTTCTCTCAAGTTCTTCAATTTACGTACCATTTGTAGTCGAAAAACAATCGGATTCTGACTGAGAGAAAAGAAGGATCTTACCTGTTTTTTCAGATCTTTTTGTTGCCGACGCCTAATTTGATCTTCAATAGCAAACTCATCAAGTACATCATCTGCATCATAAGCAGCATCCTTAAGCTTTCTCAGCCAATTCTTCACAGCTTCACTCTTCCATTGCTTCTGTTCTGCATCCTGGCGCACAGCTTGGACTGTAGTCAGCGTGCTTTCAAGATTCTGAAGCTCAGCTTTTAGACCACCGGCCGGCAACTCCAAGCTCTTCAAGCGCTAGAGTATTCAAGTTTCCCAAGATTGTATTCACAAGAGTAGAAACAAGTTCATCAGCCATGCTCTCTCCTCGGATTGTCAATCTCCCAAAATAAGAAAAACTCGGAAGGATCTCACTTTCTTTTAATCAGAAGTGAATTCACTTTTGTGGTTAGTACAAGTTTCTATAGCTTTTTAATAATAAAAAAAAGCCTGGCAATTTCCCATTAGCTGGTTTTCAAAACAATAAATTAATAATTACTGGATTTCAGCTCAACAGTCAACTCGAGATTTTTTTCAATTTCCAGAATGCAATTTAACAAAGGCTGATTAAATGACATCTAACCTAGTCTAGTATGTGAAGAATGTGTTTGTGTTTTAAAAGTGTTTTTAAATAAAAAAAATATTATTTTCATATATTTTTAAAACTATTTTAAATCTCTATTATAATAATATACAAGTTCAAAACCGCAATACCAAATAGGAACAAAACCGAGTTACGAGGATCTTTCTCACGCACAAACGTGGAGGGAAGCCTGAGTATTTGTCCGATTTCCATCCGAAAAACCTTCCTGCATGTTCGAGAAATTGTGTTTAACATGAAGAGGTAACAAAAGGAGCGAGTTTATCCACACAGCACATCATATTTGTATATTGCGTTTCACTTTAAAACATCAACTCAAGTCTTGTAATTGTGAGAGATCTTTCTACTTAGAAAGAGATTATTATCAGTTCAAACTCCTTTCCTTTCTTTCGAGTATTTAAATTTAATGTCATGTTATATAAAGAGATCAAAGTAGATCAGTCTTTTTATCTTGTGAGCTCAGGCTCTTATCCTTGAATGGTTTTTTTTAAAAAAAAAACTAAATATAATTCATAATTCATAGCTGAGTTGAGAAGTCTATAAGTAATGCAGGAATTAATATTTCTTATTCACAAGTCAAGGTGAAATACAAGTCATGGATAGAAAAATGGGGGTTTATTTGTAGAATAAAAGGAAAAAAAGCAGTTTCACTATTTTTTATTTAAAAAAAAAACACCTTGTTTTAATTCTATGTATATGCATTTAGGGAATGTTTGGGAGTTGTTTTTCAAAGTGATTTTTGCTCGTAAATACATCACAATAATCTTTTTATTTTTTAAAATCTATTTTGACATCAACACTTCAAGATGATAAAAAAACATAAAAAAAATTAATTTTAAACAAAAAATATACAAACTTTTAAAAAAAAACACGATTTCAAATGTGTTCCAAGATAGAATCTTTCGTTCTAGCAAAACCCTTCTCATGGCTATCAAAGACTCATCTCAACCCAAAAGCTTAAGCTGTTATATGAGATTTTAAGATATGATTTATATTATTCTCTAATACTCCCTCTCTAGTGAAAGTCATTTGAGCTTGAAACTTGTACAAACTCACATTACCTTGTACTTTATTTTTATCAAATAAATAGGGATAATGAGATTTGAACTCGTAACCACTTGATCATCAAGGCTATGATATCATGTTAAAAAATCAATTCAACCCAAAAGTTTAAACTGTTAAGTAAGATTACAAAATATAATTTATATTATTCTCTATCAATATCTCAGTCTACTCAAGGAAGCAAAACCCAACAACAACATCAAAATTCTTTTTTTTTTTTTTTTTTTGTGTTTTGTTTTTGTTTTACACTGAAGTTCTTCAAATCCAGGGGCATGCTGCCCATTGTTTTAACTTGAAGACATATATTTTCTTGCAAGAGGATTTTATCTTTTAGGGGTCAGCTGATATTTCAA
>Ga0307517_10002885_pt1 | contig 27254 bp, 32 predicted proteins | sample 23_EM_MG_FD_194515 | JGI IMG/M metagenome (GOLD analysis project Ga0307517, IMG submission 194515) | Populus trichocarpa ectomycorrhiza microbial communities from riparian zone in the Pacific Northwest, United States - 23_EM | ecosystem: Host-associated > Plants > Roots > Unclassified | place... | reverse complement strand
TTCAAAAGTATGGTATCCTGCGTCAAGACATTTATCCTGATTGCCCTAACTGGCGGCATGAGGAAGCTCTAGTTGGGAATTATTTTAATGATATTCCTATCAACGCCTAACGCTGATTGAAAATTGAGATTATTTGAAGAACCGACGCCGATTCAAGACGATATTTTCTGTATTGTTATGTAAGTAAATATTATTGCATTTAAATAATGGTGCTAGAGCTTCGCGGCGTTACATCTCAATGGCTAGATCTGAATGAGATGATGGCAAGGCAAAGAGCAAATTTGGCCAGTCTTCATATGCGAGACGACTGCAACCGGGAAAGACAACGCGGCAAATACTTATGTATGAGCACATGGCTCGACGAATTTGCGGACCTGCAATTTCAAGTACATTTTTCTGAATGAAGCGCTTTGACAGGACACTGTTACAGTAAAAATTTGATGGCCTTCTCAGAGTTGTACCAGTGGCCGCCCTTATTCCTATTGCATGGTGTATGATCGATGTTGACCTCAAAGCTCCACATCCACCAACGTGCCCAGGTTTCGCGACTTCCTTGTAAGTTCGCACAGGACAGGAACCTCACTATAACGAGGCACTTGCACTGGGAACACCGCAATTTCACCCTCACGGCGAAGTAGGCGAAGCCATTTTCGTTTCCTATCGCCATTCGTCTTCAACAACTCCGTATTTAAAGTTTAACCTACTAAGATTCTTTCAGACTAGCCTAGAATACAATTTATTTGCTCACCATTGCGTCACTGTCAAGTTACTGCTGGGTAGGATTTGGAGGAATGATGCGGCCCGGCGGCTAGTTCACTTCGACCATGAGGACGTTGTCATTCCTCGTACTATTGTCACTCACCGTTAACGCCGTTCCTTTGGATTCCTTTACTTCTGTCCTTGACGTTGTGGATATTGGTCAGGCAGTGTTCCCTCAGAGTCCTTTCAATGACGAGCTTCGATCAGTGGCTTTGCAACGCCTGGACGTAGCTAAGCAGGTGATACTCAGAGGGAAGAAGAATTTGGAGAGGTGGGTTTACAAGGAAAGGCATTATATCAAACAAGATAATTTATTATGTTCGATAAATTCATTGTCTGTTTCATCGCAACTTGTGCACATTCGCTGACCAACATTCCTATATAGACGAATTCATCTCGCATCCTGATTTTACCGGTTACGACCTGAGGGTAACTGATCCAGAGCTATGTGATCCATCCGTGAAGCAACATTCCGGATATCTGGACATTGCCAACGACAAACACCTTTTCTTTTGGTGATTCTTCATCCCAAAAAATACCCGATCAGCGCTCACCCCCTCACAGGTTCTTCGAAGCCCGTAACTCACCCTCAAAAGCCCCCCTCATCCTCTGGCTAAACGGCGGACCAGGATGCAGCTCCTCCACCGGTCTCCTTGCCGAGTTAGGGCCATGCCGCCTCGTCAACGGCCATAACACCACTCTCAACCCTTACAGCTGGAACACCCACGCCAACATCATCTTCCTCGACCAACCCGTCAATGTAGGCTACTCGTACGCCGACGGCGGCACCACGGTGTCGACCTCTTCCGTCGCGGGAAAAGATGTCTACGCCTTTCTTGAAATGTTCTTGCACAGGTTCCCCAAGTATGCCAATGCGCCTTTCCATATTGCCGCTGAGAGCTATGGGGGGATGTACGCTCCTAATATTGCGAATTTTATTTTCAAGAAGAATAAGGAATTATCGACGGCTCGGCATGCGCATCTGACACACATTAATTTGGCGTCTGTCATCCTCGCGAATGGGGTGACGGATCCTTACATTCAAACTGCTTCTGTTCCGGACTATGTCTGTGATGGTCCTTACCCCGTTTACCCTCCAGATCACCCCCAATGCGCTGCACTAAGGTCCAAAGTGCCGACTTGTCAGAGGCTGATCAAGATGTGCTACAATACCAACTCAAGGTTTGCGTGCGTGTCCGCTACTGTCTACTGCAACACTCAAATTATGGGTCCGCTCACGAGTGAGTGTTCAAAACCGACAATTTCTCGATCAGCAATTCATTCATTTATTCAAACTCTTTAGAAACGGGTCTCAACCCCTACGACGTCCGCCGGAAATGCGATCCTTCCGAAGACGCCGACGGACCGCTTTGCTATCGACAAATCCGTTGGATTGATTCATGGATGAACGACCCAGTCCACAAAGCCGCTTTGGGCGTGAACCCGGACAGGACTTTCGAATCTTGCAATATGGAAGTGAACAAGGCATTCACTATGAAAGGGGATTCGATGCATAACAGTGCTGCTCTCCTCCCAGAGTTGGTTGATGGTGGTGTGCGTTTGTTGGTCTATGCGGGCAATGCGGGTGAGTCTCTCCTTTTTACAGCCTTTTCGCAGACTGTTCATTTTTTCTTAAGATATGATGTGCAACTATATGGTACGGCGCAAAACTTCTTTGAAACTAACAGCCTACCTTTTAACGTAGGGTAATGAACGCTGGGTTGACCAACTCCCAACCCAATTCCTAGCCGAATTCAACAATGCAAAGTCAATGCCCTGGGTCACCACATATAACGGTAGAGTCGCAGGAGAGGTCAAATCGGCAGGTGGTCAAGGTCTCACAGCTGGGAATGTCACCTTTGTCAACGTTTACGAAGCTGGGTACACTTCAGTTCTCACTTTTCTTGGGTTTGCAATGTCGACTGATCTTTTTCTGATTCAATAGGCATATGGTTCCGTATGACCAACCTGAAGCCGCATTTGTAAGCCTTTCCTTGGTTCTCTTGTTGTTCCTCACTGAAATTCTGATGCAGGACCTTATCACACGTTGGATATCAAATACCCCACTCTCAATCACCGAAGATTCACTCGGTACCAGTTGGAAAGCTGAGTAATTCTCATTCAACGACGTCGGCTCCAGTCCTCTGCAAAATTGTGGTTGATGTTGAGCGGTCGATTTGGCTCTAGATAGGTTCTGCTCTAATCTAGGTTCAAGTGCCGCATGCCGCGAGAATAAATTCCAGCTTTCAAACATTTATTTAAATGACAATCGCTGCTACTTCCGAGTGACAATTCTCCCAATCTTAAGGAAATTCCATAGACAATGTACAGGAACAGCCGCTTTCATGCCTGAATCAAACCTCGTATGTGCACAAAGGCGGGAAGAAAGTCGAGCAGTGACTTAGTAATCAAGTGGTCGTAGAGTAGTAAGATCTTCACTGCACCTGCCTGATTATAACGACTCGCAGCGGCAGGCTGCTACTAAGGGCGCTAGAACCATTGCTGGTTTTAGGACTTGTCGACAATCCTGCGTTGCTTCCACCGCTTACGCCCTCAACAAGATGATCATTGGTGAACGCAACATTCTCATTTCGATCTCAGTGGTATAAATATTAGGGCCCAAAGATAAGAGAACGATACGTGAAGGGGGATGAGAGAATACTTAGACCCCAGAAGGTTTGTGATTCTGTCTCATTATGAAAACTGCTTTCAGGGTAAAAGAAAATTTAAACTCACTGACATACTAAACAAACGATTAATTGTGTTCATATGAGTTTGACAGGTTAGAAACACACTTACAGGATCAGAACTGCAGCAGAGTCGAAATTTGAATTCCAATTTATTTTTGTCTCTACGATTATGTAAATGCGATGATTATTGAATCGAGCTCGTCTGTCAACATGTCACCAACCACAATGTCAGAGAAGAAACACGGGAAGAAACACCATTTCCTCTCAGCACTGTTCTCTCCATTTCGAGTTTTTAAAAGTCGCCCACCATCGCCCAACAATGCAGCCCAAGCTAGGGTGGACATGTTCTCGAGCAGCGCAGATTCTGAGGTTCCCACTTCCCCAGAACCTCTCGCAGGCTCCTCGAGGCTCCTCGTGAATGAGAGTTCAAACCACCAACCAGACCAAAATACGCATAATCCACAAAGGTGATCATCGTCGGTCTTTGACATTGCCCATTGACTTAGGATTGGGTGCAACAGACCCATAGCCATGATTTCACAAGTTGACCAGGTACACATCGGTGTCGGACACTTTACCCAGATAATCAACACCCGTTAGTAAGGTCTCCATTATTGTGGAAAATGAACTAACTGTGACTGTTCCTCTTAAGGAGATGATAATATCCTGAAGGTACGTTACCTCTCATCAAGTATGACACAGACCGCAGTTCTAAGGGGCTATTGTAGAATGTCGCTTTTCAGTACCTACCTCGTTCTCATGATGCGGCTTTTAGTGCTGCTATCAACCTCGACAACCTAACCCGTCGTTCGTGCACGAAAGGTACACGTGTCGATATCATTGCCCAGATCAGCGCATGGACCATCGAGAAAGACCCCGCGAAAGCCCCGCCAGTATACTGGCTCACCGGATTGGCTGGACTGGGCAAAACCACCATCGCCTATACGATCTGCGAGTTGCTTCATGAAGCCCACCTGCCATTTGCCTCCTTCTTCTGCTCACTCCAGCTCGACAGCAAGAACTCGAAGCTCCTTGTCCCTACTTTGTGCCGCAACCTCGCGGAACTCGACAACTCCTATGCGGTCAATGTGTTGCCGATTCTGGAAACAAAATCAGAGGTTGTCGACGCTCGTCTTCGCACCCAAATCGACGAACTACTGGCCAAGCCGTGGCAGGCCTCCATAGCTCAGCGAAAAGTTCTACCAACACCCATAGTCATTGTCGTGGATGCCCTTGACGAAAGCGACCGTGGGACCGAGTTTCTGGAAGAACTCCTTCGAGTTATTCATGCTGGTCTGCTCGCAGGCATCAAGTTCCTTGTAACAAGTCGACCGGACCCCAGAATTGTCAACATATGTGAATCATTTCCTCCGAATGCAGTCTGCAAGCTCCACGAAGTCGATACTGCCGATGTTCAAAACGACATCGAGAAGTACTTGCGGGAAGCACTCCCAGAATTAAAGGACGAGCCTGAACTGGCGTTATTGTCACAGCGGGCGGGCGGATTGTTCATTTATGCAACAACTGCTGTGAGATTCATATCCCCTCCGCACAACCCTCCTTCCATTTCCGAGATGCGTTCCCTTCTGCAAGATATGCTGAACCCTGGGCCATCAGCCTCTCATCCTGACGATGACGAAAGATTGTTAGTGGATGAGTTGTACGAGAGGGTATTGGGCGATGCATTTCGGAACGCTAGGGTCCGCGCCAAACGCTTGCGGATCCTCCATACCATTATGTGTGCAGAGTCCAGGGTCAACATGTCTGTATTGGCAGACCTCGCGTACACCGATGAGGATACTGTCAAGAGAGTTGTCGAGTCCCTACATGCTGTCCTTTTCGTCTCCCCTAAGGATGGCTGTGTCTATTGGTTCCACGCTTCATTTCTTGACTTTGTCTTCTCTCAAGCACCAGCGAGGATCAGCCTTTCCAACCATCTCACTGATGTGTTCTGCGATGGGCCTGCTCATCACGGGGTCCTCGCCAGACGGTGTTTCTCCATTATGCAGGAGGCCCTGCATTTCAACATGTGTGCCCTTCCCTCGTCATACGTCTTCGATTTTGATGTACCTGGCCTCAATGCCTCCATTGATAAAACAATCTCTCCGGTCCTCCGATATGTGTCAAGGCATTGGGCGCGGCATCTTCTTCGGGCAGTACCTGCGAAAGATGACACTGATGACTTAATTCGTCGCCTGAAGGGTTTTCTGTGCGACAAACTGTTATTCTGGATGGAGGCTATGAATCTGATTGGTGTAGAAATGGAGTGTTCTTCGTTACTGCAGGATGCAGAATCCTGGGTAAAGATGGTAAGAGCATACACAACTACCTCGAAGCAGAATTGTCTTGATGCATTTCTAGGGAAAGGAATACCCTGATCTCTTGGGGCAATTGGCAGATGCAACAGATTTCTCGACTTTCTTTGCAGGAAGCCCAGCATCGAAATCAACACCACATTTATACATTTCAACATTGTCTATGTGGAATCAGGACTCGCCAATCTGGAGAAATTGGAAAGACCGGTTTGGGTTTATTCCGGCAATTTCACTTCCAAGGGGTGCCATCACAATACCATTGCTGACTATACCCACAACTGATCGCGTCACGTCCGTCGCACTCTCGTCTGATGGCAACCAAATCGTGTCTGGTTCTGAGGACAAATCAGTGCGGGTGTGGGACGCAAGGACGGGCGAGCAACTGAGGGAGCTGCAAGGACACACCCACTCTGTCACCTCGGTCGCATACTCGCCTGATGGCAACCGAATCGTCTCTGGTTCCAAGGACAATTCAGTGCGGGTGTGGGATACAAAGACGGGTGTGCAGCTGAGGAAGCTGCAAGGACACATCCACATTGTCACCTCTGTCGCATTCTCGTCTGGTGGTCGAATCGTCTCTGGTTCCAGGGACAAATCAGCGCGGGTGTGGGATGCAAACAAGGGCATGCAACTGAGAAAGCTGCAAGGACACACCCACTCTGTCGACTCGGTCGCATTTTCGCCTGATGGCAATCGAGTTGTCTCTGGTTCCTTCGACCATTCAGTGCGGGTGTGGGATACAAAGACCGGCGTGCAGCTGAGAAAGCTGCAAGGTCACGTTCACACTGTCACTTCGGTCACATTCTCGTCTGATGGCAACCGAATCCTCTCTGGTTCCAAGGACAGTTCAGTGCGGGTGTGGGATAGCAAGACGGGCGAACAGCTGATGAAGCTGCAAGGCACCAGCTGGGTCACCTCGGTCGCACTTTCGTCTGATGGTAACCGAATCCTCTCTGGTTCCAGGGACAAATCAGCGCGGGTGTGGGATGCAAACACCGGCGTGCAGCTGAGAAAGCTGCAAGGCCACACCCAGTCTGTCACCTCGGTCGCATTCTCGTCTGATGGAAACCGAATCCTCTCTGGTTCCGACGATAACTCAGTGAACGTGTGGGATGCAAAGACGGACGAACAGCTGAGCAAGCTGGAAGGACACACCAACGATGTCAACTCGGTCTCATTCTCGCCTGATGGCAACCGAGTCGTCTCTGGTTCCAAGGACAAATCTGTGCGGGTGTGGGATGCAAACACGGGCAGGCAGTTGAGGGAGCTGCAAGGACACACCCACTCTGTCAACTCGGTCGCATTCTCTCCTGATGGCAACCGAATCGTCTCTGGTTCCTACGACCATTCAGTGCGGGTGTGGGATGCGAGCACGGGCGAGCAGCTGAGGGAACTGCAAGGACTCACCGACGATGTCAACTCGGTCTCATTCTCGCCTGATGGCAGCCGAATCCTCTCTGGTTCCGACGACAATTCAGTGCGGGTGTGGGACGAAAGCACGGGCGTGCAGCTGAGCAAGCTGCAAGGACACACCAGCTGGGTCACCTCGGTCGCATTCTCGCCCAATGGTAACCGAATCGCCTCTGGTTCCAAGGACAGTTCAGTGCGGGTGTGGGATACAAAGACGGGCGAGCAGATGAGGGAGCTGCAAGGACACACCCAGTTTGTCACCTCGGTCGCATTCTCGCTTGATGGCAACCGAATCCTCTCTGGTTCCAGGGACAATTCAGTCCGGGTGTGGGATCCAAACACGGGCGTGCAGCTGAGCAAGCTGCAAGGACACACCAGCTGGGTCACCTCGGTCGCATTCTCCTCTGATGGTAACCGAATCGTCTCTGGTTCGAAGGATAATTCAGTGCGGGTGTGGGATGCAAACACGGGTGAGCAGCTGAGGGAGCTGCAAGGACACACCCAGTTTGTTACCTCTGTCGCATTCTCGCCTGATGGCAACCGAATCCTCTCTGGTTCCACAGACAAATCAGTGCGGGTGTGGTCTAATCTGGACCTTGATCCTTCGTGGGTTATGAGCGACAATGGCTGGATCCTATCTGGTGCAGAAAGGCATGTTTGGGTGCCATCGACTATTTGCAGTGTCTTGCTTCGTCCGTACAACACGCTTAACATCTCTCCAAATCGCTTTGCAACAATCTCTTTCGAACAATGCAAACTAGGACCCTTATGGTGTGATTGCTACACTCCTTAAGTGTTGCCATGAACCAGTTCTACATCAATATCAATTTATATCCTATCATTAGATTCCCTTTTGGCTGGCGGGGTATCGAACCCATCCAACATCATTTCTTGTTACGCCGTCTGCCGACAAGTCTACCATTCCGCCGTTCTCGACATCAACTCGAATCTTAGCCCGAGCACCTTTAGCGTGTTGTACGCCACTCACAAAACCCGATGCCCTCTACAGCATGTTACCCTTTCATGATGTTCTTCACTTCCTCCTTCCTAGCCTCAGGCCGACAATACAATTAATGCGCAATTGCGTATAATATTCCCCTCACCAGACCTCAAAAGCCTCGAGTCCTCACTGGACTAAATTCCTCCCGTCCACAATGGCATGCATAATAATCACAAAAAGAGATTTTCTGGTGTAGATTTCGTCTATTGTACTGCCGAGAGAGTCGGCTAGGCATTCGTACACTGAACTATTCAGTCCTTCACACAATCAAATACATTACGCTACATAATCCCAAAGATATAAACTATCCCCCCATGTACTATTCCCATGAACCGATGCAGCTGATCAGCAATTGCACGACACAAGACAAATCGGAACAACATTTAGGTCAACCACGCTTCCTGGTCTTTGGTGACCAACTCTCCATGTCTGTCGGAGTCATTTTCCAAGGAGATGGATTTTGACTGTGGGGTGGAAGACTTGGTTTGACTCTGCCCTCGCTGCTTGCCTGGGCCTGATTCTCAGATTCGGTATTAACAGGAGAGTCCGAATCTACTGGTTGTGGAGACGCTGCAAACGGCTTCGAGGACTTTAATTTACGCGAAGTCAAGAACTGAGGCGGTAGAACTTTTGAGACGCTATGCGATGGTGTTTCCTGAGCTTCTAAAGTGGTTTTGGGTTCCAAGCGCGTTCTCTCTGTTCGTGTGTTTACGGCGTCCTCGATCGCCGTAAGTGCTCCATGCTGCCTGATACGTTTCATCTCTTCAGCTTCGGCTTGGTCTCTTGCTTCTATCACGAGAGCATTGGAGAGAACACGTCGTTGACGATTGAGATCCGCTTCCAGTTCCTGTTTTTTTTTTTGATTGAGCGATAAACGAGAAAGAAAGTAAGTAAAAAAAATACTGACTTCGAGAGTGGGAGGATGCCGTCGGGTGTGTGTTAGCCACGCAGACCATTGGACTGGATGCAATACTTAAGAGGGGTGGCAAAAAAAAAAAAAAAGAGATTGGCAAAACATACCTGGCAGATGCTTTCCGTTTCCGATATATTTCCACATGTCATCTTCGTCTTGATATTGCACAGTTCTTTTCATGCGGCTGGGGTCGTTATACGACTTTGTTTCAAAATATTTATTCCCTGGGTGAGAAAGACGTTTCAGATATTGAGGGCTGAGGAACTGCTCCAGCTGAAGTTACCTTCGAGGTCTCGGCCTATGTAACCAGTCTATATGACTGAATTGAGTTTTAAGTTTGTGCAAGACGGACGAAACGGCGGAATACTTACAGGAATTCGTATAACATTCCATATCCTCCTTATAAGTGACATGCAACTAGTAAAGTTGAAGAACGACGTTAGTAACGTTGTGTCCTGGGCCCGAGTCACAACATGTGATTGATTATGTAACCCACGCCTACTAGTAGATGTCAATTGATAAGAGACTTCCAAACAACACGTCTCCATCACCTACTCATCGTAGCTGTGTGCGGCAAAAGCGATCGTGACTTTACCTGCTCTCTGCCCTCTCGGCTTGAGCAAATTCTTCCTGGCAACAGGCTACAGCAGCCCTCCCGTAAGCATTTCTCTGAAATCTTTCTCACTTTGCTCAAATGTTAAAGATGTCCGAAACTACTACTAGCAAAAAGCTCTTGCAGACAAGCCCAAGTGCGGGGACTGAAGACAATTATCCCCGGAAAGCGATGCAGGACAACCAAGACACCCCAACCCCAGTCAAAAGCTTCCTATTGGGCTCACACATCTTCGGTTGTCGCCAGTACGAGACAATCGACGGTCCTGTACCCGGATCACCCTTCCATCACCATTCTCCGTGATTAGGTGGGCCCGACTGCGTCTGCCTACTGGGCAAATTGCACGGTCTTCATGGGTTGAATCAAGTCTTTGTTGCAACGTCGCCCAGATCAACAAACTCCTCGAACGAGATATCGAAAATCGTGCTGCTGAGGTCGGAGAAATATCGCCGAAATCCTCTTTCTGGACTCAGTCTTCGGTTTTGCCATCAATTCACAATTCATCCAAATCTTTCGTGGCATTTTCGTAAACGATGCCGGACTTTTCGACACTGACAATTTCAAGGATGAGGCGAAGATGTCTTGGTTTCTCAATGCGATGATCTCCACCATCGTGACATTTCTCGATACCCAAAACACTCACTTCCTGAATGGCCTCCGACCTCTGCGATATTTCACTGCAATTCACTCAAAAAAATCAATCGAGGACGAAATTATGAGTCGGAAGCCTGATGTGATGCTCGTCCGCCTAGTCGATGGCTGCCTAAGGAAGGGGAATCTGTGGTGGCGCGAGGTTCAAGGACTCATCGAAATCACTGTTTCGAAGGCACCAAAGATGGTGATGAAAGATATGATTGTCGCCAAATCCTACCTGACATTCTGCAGCCAGGCCGAAAGGGATTCGCTTATCACCCTTAGCATCACCGGCAATGGTTTCCATATTGTCGTGGCAGACCATGCGGGTATGGTAGACACAGATGTGTTATCTTTCCACCGGCCGACCAATTCTTTGATCTTCTTGCGAATGGTGATGGGCATGGTTCTTCTCCCCGATACCTATCTTGGGATAGACTCTAGCATCATCTGTCGGGAACTTGGGGCCAGTACCGGCGTCCCATTCGCTAAACAATACCCACCTATCAGCAAAGATTTTCCTGCGTCTTCGACTCTATTCCTAAACTCAATTCCGCCCGGTTGGTTTCCCCTTAAACCTACTCCTACGGAAGAGGAAAATGGCGATAGGATCGCTGCCATATTAGTCGATGGGCGACGTTATCCAGTCGTTCGCGTTATCTATGAAGCCAGGTCTATGATTGGCCGAGCAACAAAGGTTTTTTTGGTGCGATTGCAGAATGGGGAGCTCGGGGTTGTGAAGGACAGTTTCATTCCTCCCAAGAAGCGACAAGAACTTGAACTTCTTGAAGGACTTAGCCTTCCCTTTGTCCCAGAGCTCGTCGATGGTTACGTTCTCCGCAACACTGATTATATTCGAACTGTTCTTATCAGGAAGCCAAGGACGCTTGATGTTCGAGAAAAGCGGTGTGTTGTGACATGTCCTGCTGGTGTTCCTATCTCCGATTTTTCAAACCTCTGGGAATTGATGATTGCTTTTATGGATGTAGTCATTGGTATGTGTGATAACTTCCACGATTTCACTTGCGGCTTTTCTGATCCGTCTTTTTGAAAGCCATCAAGTGCCTCGAGTCGGAAAATAGGCTTCATCGAGACATTTCATACACGAATGTCCTTCTTCGAGACCGACTGGATTCGGCGGATTCGAGTGCGAATGCGGAAAACCGGAACAAGGTGATCCAGGAGTTGGGTCTGACCCAAATCGATGCCCAGCGGGTATCCTTCAAGTGTCGCGAGGGATTACTTATCGACTTCGATTACAGGATTGAACTATCCCAGAGTGGGCGGGAGTCCCAGACGATAACTCCGGAAGGGGTAAATCCAGCCAATGAAGAAGGGTCTTACGACGACGATGAAGATCAGAGAGAAGCAGCCTCTAAGCAGTGCGCTCACTCTGGCCAAGCTGCGGTACCCACATGTGTTCGGACAGTAAGCATATGCCTTGATCGATGTTCATCACTGATCGACCTCCTAGGGTACCCCTCCTTTCATCGCGATGGAGATACTTATGTATGGTGTCCGCCATCGTGTTGTCCATGATATAGAGTCCGCATTCTATGTCCTTCTCTTCATTTGCACACGCACCTCAAAGGGCCCCACAATGATATTTCTGACCCTCCCCTCTTTGGGCAAAATGCCAACGAGCCCCAGCACCCTTCTCCCATGAGGGAGTGGCTAGAGCAAAAAAGTTTTTCTAACCTTGGACATCTGAAATTCAGTCACATGGCCCATCATTTCGAACTCATTATCCTTCCACACATCTCGCCTTACTTCGATCCTCTCAAGCCACATCTCCGAAAACTCTGGCGTGCATTGCATTCCCAAATAACTGATACGGTTCCCATCGGCATGGATGGCAGTCATAGCATGGCTAACCCCATGGACATCATCAACATTTTCAAGGAAGCGCTCCAGGATCCCATACTGATTGATGAAGCGCGATCCACCAAAACCTCTCTTGGCAAACGTGCAAAACCTGGCGACCCTCGATTAACAATAGTGATGGCACGGCTGAGACTCGGTAACAACAGACAGTCACTAGCTGGTTGTTGCGAAAGTAAAGGAATGTGAGTGTTGTTATCATACTTATCGTCATTGTGTGGCCGACTCATTTCATATTAGTTATCCTAACGCGTGCGAGCACTGCGAAGAGAGTTTCCAAAGAATCGGCGTTGCCTACTAAGCATCCCGTACACCCACATATTTCTCTTTCATCTTCCTCCACTCGATATTCCCAATCCTGATTCTCTAAAACTCAGGTCGTCTCAAAATAATGCCATTTGTTACCCAAGTAACCCAACAAATACAATCGTCTTCTAAATGGAATGCCCGCTTGTTAGGAAGTGGGAAGCTCACCAAACTACAGGTTGGGATGTGGTATTTACGCCAGATGGAAGCGGAGTCATGACAGCTAGACGTGATTGCACATTGCATGAAATATTGAGAATTTGAAACGTGTTGGTCATACAGTTCGTCTTCTCATTGACATCTCGCCGGATGGTCGATGGCTCGCCTCTGCTTCATATGACTGCACCGTATTTGGGACATGAATGACGCCTCCCTACAGTGCACACCCTGCTGGGGCATAAGAAGGGGATCGGGTCGGGTCCGTTGATTTCACTCCCACAGGTGGTTATGTGGCATGTATGAGTTGGAATGATGTGGAGATACGAGCTGGCAAGCGATAAGTAGTGGGTAGTATAGCCTTAGAATTTTGTCAGCCCCTTTCTTTTGTTTCCTGAATACGTTCCTTACATACTGCGCTTCTATGTAAGCAATTACCAATCGGTAAATATTGATGAGCCTAAGGAGTTCTGGGATTTGAACAAGGGGAAGAAATTAGATTTTTGAATGTGGGTGCTTCACAAATGTGAGAAAACAAGGTTGGGCTAGTGATTTAATGCATGAAATCCAGTGAATATAGCGCTTTGAACTACGAAATCAAGAAATATGAGAAATATGTATTCGGACTTTGGAGAATGGACGTGTAAGGAAGGCAAAAGCATCGCAAATTGGTGATTTAGCTGGTTTGATTGAGGGACACCTCGCCCTTTCCCCTCTTGGAATCTCGATCCGATGGGGCAGGACTGCTGTTTGGCCGCTTCAAGTTTTGCGCCCCTGCCGCCAACACCTGTTCCAATGCCTGAGGAATTGCTTGAGGGACCTGAAATTGAACCGAAGGTTCTTCAACAGTGTCGTATGCCTTCTTCAATATTCCAAGCATTTGTTCATACCGCAATTCATTCGGTGAGCGTACGATAACCGGAAAACAAGCCTTGATTAATTCCGTAACAAAAGGAGTGAAGTCGCGCCAGTAGGGTGTAAAATTAGGAAGGATGGCCAATTCATAGCACTCGAGGTGAGCCAATTTTATGTACCCAATATTTCTGATCTCATCTTTTTGGAACCAGGAGTGTATAGGGAAGGCTTTGAACGGCGACAGGGCAGGGAGGCCAGGACCTTGAACAAATGTGCAGATATAAAGGATAATGTAAAGGATGGATTCAAGATCGTGCCATGGTTTGTGGACAAAATTTGAATTCAAAAGGGCCTCGACCGCCATATAGGGTGGCGTACCCTGATCGTAAGGTTGTGATTAGTTGAAATTTTAAAGTAAATGAGCACAACGAACCGATCGAGGTGTCGGGATTTGAGCAGCTTCAACAGCTACACTCTTCTCAGAAGTATCCAAAGGTGCATTAGCTACCTCTCCGATTGGGGGATCTGCACGTGTGTCAGGAGTGCTGTCTGCACCTCGCTGCACGTCCTGCTGGTTTTCATCTTCCGAGTGCACCTCTATCGAATAGCCATAATCGATCAACAGTCCGACGGCCTCAGAATCGTCGTCCTTTCTATTGAGTAAAATATTTTTGATACTGAGGTCGCAATGCAAAATCCCGACATGATCATATAGGTAGCGGTGTGCTATGAACGAAGGTGCGTACAGTAAGTATATTCTGATCTGAAGAATATGTCGACTTACTTTCAACAATATCCATAATAACTTTGATGAGCTCCTTCTTGGACTTAAAGGAGGTGATTGGTTGGCCAACAGTTGAGGTAACAATACGACGATGAACATGATGGGTGCAACGTGCACTCCGATAGCGTTGCATAGAATCCTTGACACCATTGATAACGACATCCCCACCGTAAATCAGGGTTGGAACATGGCCTTCGAGTTCCTTGTGGTCCTTCATTTTGCGTAGGTGTGCAATCTCGTTGTGGGTGCTGTCCTCATGAACCCAGAAATCCTTCAAAATATATGTCACTCCGTCATGGACCACAACCCATACTTGTGTTCCGCGTCCACATAGGGGCGTCAAAGCATGAACGCGCCTGACAACTTCAAAACGGCGATTTTCACATTTGATTGCAGTAACTTGGCCATCCAACGGGTTAATTTCGAAATGAGGGTCGAGCCCAATGTCTTCGGGACTGCCGAACATCAGAAACGCCAAAACGTACAAGAGGAGGAGGCCGTTCTCCGTCGAATGTGCCAACAAGTCGATATTATTGACGCGGATTCGACCAGCACGGTCTGTGATTGTGATTGAGAATTTAACATCCTCGGCTTTCATAAAAGACAGTGAAATGGTGAATCGGCGGTGTGGTTGGCAAAGGAATGTCATATACGTCTGGGATTGGTGCTCTTCTACAAGAGCTTTGACGAAAGCCCATTTGGGGGTATGTGAAATTGTGGTATGTGAAATTGTGGCATGGCGGTATTGACTACGATCAAGGAGGATGATATGATCTTGTATAGGGCCCACAGGGGGTCCTTCACATTTACCATTCCACCACAGTCGTTCCCGCTTGCGACCGTAGACCAATCCCATAGCACTGCCAATGGTGTTCAGCCAATAGCAGAATGCGGCCCGTCCGATAGTGATCGGTGGTTGACGAAACATGAAGCAGCTTCTGAGCTCATTCCAAATTGGCGCAATCGACCCGATGGGTGTTGATAACCTCCTCAGGAGATCTTCGTTGACAGGAAAAGGTAGTTTTTCGTGTGGAAGCAACCGTTCGAGGAATTTGCTAGTCGTATTGAGGGTGTTTCCAACCATTCCCTTTTCAAGGCGCGAAGCTGGTGTCCCAGCTGTCGCAGGACGGTGAGGCGCTGGGGGAGGAACAGCCTGAGGAGTAGGTGCAGGGCTCGGATTAGGTGCGATGTCGTCCACTGACTCCGACTCGTAGGGTTCACTAAAGCAAGTACTGTCGTCAAGAAGTATTTCAGGATTGTAAAGTGACTGCATGACTTATCAGTACAAAGTTGAAGTAGGCGGGGCATCGTTGTCATCTACAGTATTACGTAAGATATCTCTTAAATCCTAGTAATCAGATCCGAGGTCATCTTCATCCAGTTCTCCATCCTGAATTCCCTTTGCAAGTTCCTTCTCCCTTTCCCTGGCGCCTTCTGCATCAGCCAATTCCTTCCGATGAGCATCCATTGGATACCGCATTGCCTGAAAATACAATTAAAAATATTCTCATGAGTTGCCGAACTGAAAACTTTACCTTTACACTCTGATTATGTAGATCCAGACAGAAAGCAATACGTCTCCCAAAGACTTCACTAACTTCTGGTCCGTAACCACCCTTCTGCGATCCACATTCCATCCATCCTTTCTCATGCACAATGCGACCTTCCATGACACCATCGCGAATGGCCTTACCCACGATATACTCTGCATCTTCCTCAGAATCAAGATGGAGCTTAATGCAGATGTCACGAAGCGAGATACGAGAATAGGAAAGAGAAAGTCTTCTGATCCCAGTCTTGATGACGTTCTGGCGCAGACGCACGATCAGGGAATACGTTTTGTCGTCTCCAAACTGTTTGGCGTGTTTTGACAACGTGGTCTGGAATTGAGAAAGAGAACCGGTTCGAACGGCTACAGAATAAGCAACTGTGTAAAACGTGATGAATAAAAGTACCTTTGACAATTTCAAAGTATCCGATTAATGCTTTCTCCAACACTACATGGCGGAACAGTCTTCGATCAGGGATATCTCCCATCAGCAATTCGACGACGATGAAATACTTGTGAACACTCTGATAGAAACCAGGAGCCGTTTTTGCCGGTGGTGCCCTTCTGATGGCTTGTTGCAAGTTGGTATGCGCCTCGGTGTAGTTCAATTGCACTGCTCGAATGCGACCTAGGTAATAATGATATCGCGCAAACTGTGCGTTGCTCGCGGAAGGAGGGAATGTAGTCTTGGACACAAGTTTGTCTGCTTGGTCGTAGAGATTCTCGGTTATGTAACTCCTGAGAAGGCAGTTAATGAGAGCGGCCTGTGCTTCATCGTCTTGTCGCAGGGAGGCCGTTTTCTGAGCAGCAAGGAATAAGCTTGCAAACTTATATCAGCGCAAGTCGTAATGGATTGGAGGGCCAAAAATCATACCTTCTGGCATCCGAAAGCTCCCCAGCTAAATCGTACGCACGTTCAACGGCATACCAAATCTTTCCCGCAATTGCATCCATACTACGACGGTTCAGTTGTTGCATCCTCTTAGCCGTTTCGTTTGCCAGGTCGAGTGCTTGCTCGTGCGTCTCTTCTGAAGCAAGGAGATGATGAAGAATGAGAAGACGGAGGTACATCTCGACTTCAGGTATAGGGTCTGTAAGAACAAGGGGCTTTGGTGCAGGGTCAAGCTCCATGGGAGTTCCATCAGCTGGAGGTGGAGGAGGTAACCACCCAAGCAAGGTTTTCTTGACAATGCCGTCTGCATAACGAGTTGAGTAGGGATAATAGTGACCTCGATTTAACGGATACCTTTCATGTAGATGCTCTCGATCGCTGTCCCCAAGACAGCGGCATTGATGCGCTTGCGAAGGGCGGTCAGCGTCCGGAGTACACGATATGTGAACCTAGGCTCTAGAGTAGAAACGGTGCGGTCGATGAGGACGGCGTTGTTCTTGATCTCGGTCTCTGGAGGGATCGGAATAGGTTTCTTCTTCTCTTCATCCTTCTTCTCGTCTTTTTTAACCTCTGTAATTTTCTCGTCTTTTTTCATTTCGACGTCGGACATGGTTGAGATGATGAAGGGCAGGAGTGACGCGTCGCGTCTAGTTCAGTTGTCAGATTCAATGCCTACTTGTATCCAAACGACAATTTGAAAGGAGTCGTCTCGATAGCTCAGTGGTAGAGCATACGATTGCAGAGCGAAAGCTTAATAATCGTGCGGTCCGGTGTTCGAACCACCGTCGGGACTTTTTTTAAAAAAATGTTACAGCTATGAAAAGTTGTGACCCACATTCAGTCGAATGTACGTTAATTTAAAGTCCTGGTAGCTCAGTGGGAGAGGATGAAAGAGCATAGTAAGCTCATGCTATATCATGATGTTTATCTTCGTGCTCGATCCAAGCATACACCTTCCTCCTTTACCATCCGACGCGAGCACGAAGGAGTGAACGCCACTTGAGAATCTAGAGGAGCCGAACATATTGTGTTGATATATCAGAGGTACAGTACATATCGCCTGACAGGACGTAGGAATCGCCAGTTCCTGCCATATCGTAAGCGCACCAGCTGGACCCGCTCAGCAGAGAGACCCAATCCAAGCGTCGTATACCTCCGCTTTCTTACGTCTCGAGAGCTTCGGGATGCACGCAAACGCCAAGAGGGAAGTCAATATGCGGCTGCAGGCCGGGCCAGCAGGCAAGAATCTTTTACTACATTATCCTCTACATTTCCCTCTGTCTATGGTACAATCAGCGAATAATCGTTTACGCGCATGGATTCCCATTCATGTACCCGTGCTAACCTGAACAACACTTTTCTCCCTAACTCAGTACTCGAACCCCGTGTTCCATACAAGATAATAGTACTTGTTGCCAAGGATAAAGTCAAACTGCAATGTCTCCTCATCATTTAGTCATGCTGAAATTCTCTCCTCTGACATCATGCGCAGACATTATTGAGGGGAACGGTTATCATGTTTCATGGAAACTCTATGAATCATGGAGATCTTGTTATTGCTTTCTCCAATCTGGGATTCACCGTGTTATCTGCTGAATACCGAGGGTGAACTGAACATTTTCACTTCAAAGCACATATCTCATGGTATCTGAGCAGATATGGCCAGTCTGAAGGTTTACCATCCGAATCTGGTCTTCAGCTTGATGCACAAGCGGCTCTTGATTTCGTTGCCAATGATCCCGAGCTTTCGAAGAGTCCAATCGTATGGCAGACTGTACCTGAGGGTGAAATACCTAATAATGTGTCTTCTTATAGGTCGTCTATGGCCACTCACTTGGTGGGGCTGTTGCCATTGATGTCACAAGTCGAAACACAGACAAGGTACGGCCATGTAACTATTTATTTTTCCCTTAATTCACTTGCATGCCTCTTGCAGGTATCAGCACTCATAGTAGAAAACGCATACAGTTCCATCCCGAGCTTGGTGCGAAAATGGCCCATGGGGCGATTTCTTAGCCTCCTGTGCACTCAAAAATGGTACTCTGCACCCAAGATTGCTGGAATACCGTCTTCTTTGCCTATTCTTATGTTGAGTGGCTTACGTGACAGATACATCCCCCCGAGTGAGATGGTGGAACTATGGGAAGCTGCCAAGAGGAGACCGAAGAAGAATACTGGATGGTTCGGGTTTGCATTTGGGCGGAACGATGACGATGAAAGCTTAATACAGCCAGAAAATGATGTCTTTAAAACCTTCGACTATGGGGACCATTGTGTGTATCACTTATCTGCGCTTCCTTTCTCATGACTGAATTTCAGGGCTTCCTCCAGACTACATGTGTTATCTGCCTGGGTACTGGACTGCCGTTACCAGTTTTCTGGATGATGTTGTCCCATCCCGTCGTCCTAGAACCACCTTCTTTTCTGATTACCCCTTTGCATTATAGACTCTCGCTGGACATGGATCATTTCATGAAGGATTTATTACCCCAATCTTATTAGTTTAGCCTCTTTTAATCCATCACAGTTCATTATTTGAATATCCTCTGTTAGGGGGAATAGCCATAGGTAACGGCCCTACAGGTTTGCTGAGTCATCAACTGTTGTTCACAAACACGACACGTTTACATAAAAGACTGTCTCAAATGCTTGCTGTATTAGCAACGCTACTTCTAGCTGCCACTGTACAGGCTGCTGTGTTGACTATTCAGTCTCCCCGTCTAACAGTTTCAGACGCAACAGGTTCACAAGTGCGGAGTGAATTGTGAGCATTCAGTGTTCTTGAAATCGTCCTTGACTTATGATTCCTGCGTATTAGGTTATCTCTGACACACAAACCGTCTACTCCAGTACAACTAGGAGAGGCCGATACCCTCAAAGTCGTATTCCAGATCGTAGACAAAGACACCGGTTCTGGCGTTCAACCCCACCAGACTTTTCTCCGTTTCTATGACGAGAAATCCAAGGAAGAGGGTATACAACCTGTTCGCGTCACTCCGGGTGGCAAAGCAAAATTCGATCTCGTACGTGCACTGTCACCATTGTTTCACCCGTATTCCTGAAATTCACATTTTTTACAGAACCTCAGAAAACCTCCAACCTCACTACCCCCTACACCCAACAGCGATCCACTCAAAGTCTCCCTCATAATCGGGACACCAAAATACGACCCCATTACAGTCGATCTATTTGATCTCGTCCTTCCAAAATCACAGCCAGCTCCTGAGCACCCATTGGAGTCCACCTTCCACGTCTTGCCGGAGATAAAACACACATTTCGTCCAGATCACAAAGTCCCTCCAACCTTCATCTCAGCCGCATTTACCTTAATTGTCCTTGCCCCTTGGGCAGTGCTTATAGGACTCGTAAGCTCCTTCTTTTTTTTCTCAATTACTTGGCTCACGACTTGCTGATAGTGGTTCCAGGTAGCACCGAAGCCCTCTCGCCTTTTCTCTCCTTCCATTCTTCCCTTTATTGCTACCCTTGGGGCTTTTGAGGGTTTGCTCTACTGGTATTGGGTCGAGTTGAAACTTGGCCAAGTTCTTCTCTATGGCGGGATTCTTTCCGTTCCAACTGTCTTTGCTGGCAAAACCGCTCTTGCAAGTATCGGAAGTCATCGTATGGGCAAAAAGTAGACCAGTATATGAAATATCAGATCGTTTCATGCAGATGATTGCAGCGTGTTCACAAATTGGAGCCTACTTCCACGACTTGTACATAACGCGTCACGGCTGCTCAATTGACTCATCGACATTCATGTCACTGAGATTCTTCCAAGACAGGTCTAAGAGGCTGCAGACGCCTGAGGGTTCAAACCAGGCAAATGCCAATTCAATATTAGATCATTGCGTGCATAACGGAGACTCACCTAACGCAATGCTATACATCCCACGGGAAATGAGCAATGTGCTCTTCCCTATGAATAACTGACATATCCGTCACGATAAGATTTAGCGGGGTCTTCTTGAAGCTGTTTCGTCCTTGCATGAAACGATGCCCATCTTTTCCCACCATTTGAACTTATCCCCACCTTGATCAATGTTGAGTATAACAGCTCCCGATTCCGAGAATATCAGGACAGATCGGAATGAATGATCGTCCTTTGGTGTCTTGCCTTTGGTATGTGAAATGCTCATTGAACGGAAAGAGCACATTTACATTTGTCCTGCGAATGACGGGTTCAGAATTACAACAAAATCCATTAACCACGGCAACTCTGTACCAATCACGCCTCTTGTGGAAATAAGATACTCCAAGCGTCGTTAACATCGTTCTTGAAGCCATCCTTGGCTTGTTGAATCGTGGCCTAGCATAAATTTCGTTCAGGTTTTTATGTAAAATAGAAAGATAAAATAATCGGACCTCAAGCAACCTTTGTCCGTTTTGACTTTTCACAATGCCCTCTGATTGGATATCCTGAAGAGCTTTAAGAACATCGACCTTGCCGGCATCGGTGCCCGTGGGCCCATACAAATATGAGCCAGCTACAAGGAGCTGGAGACATGCCCCAAGTAGAAGGATCTCTCTTGACGCCGGAGCATCATCCCTGTAGCGTCTATCCTTGAAGTGGAGTCCATGCACAACTGCACCAGCTTGTGCTGGCGAGTCACAAAGCCTATATTTCATGGATGTGGCTGAAAGGAGCGAGGCGACAAGATAATCGTTGGAAGTGGTTATGGACGTGTCTTCTGCGGCTACGAGGTCGCCGCTGTGGAATCCGGCCAACTCCCTGTTGAGGAGAGGAGCAATATTTTGCTGTGCCGGATTGCCAAAGGCGTCATAAGCGGCAATGGTGACCTCACTTGTAGTTTGAAGGTCGACCAGTGCTCTTGCGAATTTGTCGATATGAATAGGGCACTCGGCAGCAAGTTCCATGTAGACTGAAACGAGGTGGGTGATAGTTGGAAGTTGAGGGTGCGCCCTGATCAGCTCCAGCAGCTTTGGTGTGGGATTGGGCTGATTGAATGCATCGCGAAAGGCGCTCTCAGCGTTCAGGAAAGATTCTGCCATTAGGGAAGGAGGCAAGCATAAATGGTCACATGATAATTGTCACAAAAATCAATTATAATTTACAGAAAGACTAAGAAAATAATTGCAGCCTTCAAACGCCACGGAAACCCAAACCAGATCCTGGGCAGCTTCACCATAGACACTGCGTCCCCTTTCACCATTCAAGTCACGTTCAAGACCTCCATCGTATTTGCCAATGTCGTTCAGCGAGCTTGGGATGTGGTGAGAGGGTTGTTGAAAGGGTCCGGAGAGGCGAATTTTGTGAGACGGATTGTGGATTATGGGGGTTCTGAGGGAGGAAAATTGGCGGGTGAGCGCGCCATGGTTGGCTGCAAGTTCGGTGTTGCAAGTCGTCCTGGACGGATTGGCTTGACAGTGTATACTTACATAAACAAAAAATCTTTTGAATTAGAGATTGTATAGTTTTAACTCTTTTGTTGAAAATAATCTAGTCGCACTCCTCTGGAAGCATCTGAAGGTTACGCTACGTTCCGCAGCCAACTTGCTTGAGTGCCGACGTTTTGGTGAGACCCCTATCCATTGTCGGCAATATTAAGCCCTGCAAGTTAATCATGTGTCATGATTTGGGAGACGTTCTTGAATGGTGGGCTGGTGGATCTTCTGGTGTCTTCGTTGATGTTGATGGAGTGGGTGAAGGAAGGGCCATAGCCCGGGTTGTCGAAAGGGATGAGAGTTGACGTGTACTCAGCACCTCTTTACCAACCAGCGCACGGTTGTACATTATCTCTGCATCTTTGACACGGCCTTGATCAGTGTAAAGGTTCCCCAGGCTGTTGACGGTCTTGAGCGTGGACGTGTGCTCGGGTCCCAATGACATCTCAAAACCGGCCAGCGCACGGACGTACATTATCTCTGCATCTTTGACACGGCCTTGATCAACGTAGAAGGCACCCAGGTTGTTGACAGTGTGGAGCGTGGACGTGTGCTCGGGTCCCAATGCCTTCTCTTTACCGGCCAGCGCACGGACGTACATTATCTCTGCATCTTTGACACGGCCTTGACTAGCGTAGAGGGCACCCAGGTTGTTGACGATGGAGAGCGTGGACGTGTGCTCGGGTCCCAATGCCATCTCAAAACCGGCCAGAGCACGGACGTACATTATCTCTGCATCTTTGAGACGGCCTTGATCAGCGTAGAGGTTCGCCAGGTTGTTGACGGTGTTGAGCGTGGACGTGTGCTCAGGTCCCAATGCCTTCTCATAAACGGCTAGCGCACGGACGTACATTATCTCTGCATCTTTGACATGGCCTTGACCAGCGTAGAGGGCACCCAGGTTGTTGACGGTGTCGAGCGTGGACGTGTGCTCGGGTCCCAATGCCTTCTCACAACCGGCCAGCGCACGGACGTACATTATCTCTGCATCTTTGAGACGGCCTTGGTCAGCGTAGAGGACCCCCAGGTTGTTGACGGTGTCGAGCGTGGACGTGTGGTCGGGTCCCAATGCCTCCTCTTTACCAGCCAGCGCGCGGTTGTACATTATCTCTGCATCTTTGAGACGGCCTTGGTCAGCGTAGAGGTTCGCCAGGTTGTTGACGGTGTTGAGCGTGGACGTGTGCTCAGTTCCCAATGCCTTCTCATAACCGGCCAGCGCACGATCGTACATTATCTCTGCATCTTTGACACGGCCTTGACTAGCGTAAAGGGCACCCAGTCTGTTGACGGTGGAGAGCGTGGACGTGTGCTTGGGTCCCAATGCCTTCTCATAACCGGCCAGCGCACGATCGTACATCATCTCTGCATCTTTGAGACGGCCTCGATCAGAGTAGAGACCACCCAGGTTGTTGACGGTGTTGAGCGTAGATATGTGCTCAGGCCCCAATGCCTTCTCATAACCAGCCAGCGCACCGACGTACATTATCTCTGCATCTTTGAGACGGCCTTGACCCCGCTGAAAGTCACCAAACGTCATGCGAGCTTCGAAAAAGCGATCAACCGACTTCGAACTCTCCACCTCTCGCCAGATCGCATCTAAGTGTGCTTGTCCCTCTTGCCGCGTTTTGTAGTCACTATCCCCAATAGAATCCAGGTGGCATTTCAAATGCGATATCGCAGCCATAAGAAAGGTGGGTTGCGAGCTTTTCTCAACCCGCATGCGAAGCCATTCGGACACCATCGAATGAAGTGATACTGTAATTTCACTTTCATTAGAGTGCGAAAATTGAAGCAACGACAGCTCCTGCATCTTCACGATCGCGTCTTCGAATTTCAGATGGCTCCACCGACCATCGTCCTTGAAAATCGACAATGGAGAGGTCAGATTGTTATCATCCACGTCTTTACTGAAGAGTTGTTCCCCAATATTCACAGGGTTGAAAAAGGCAAACAGTGTTATAACCTTCTCTAACTCTGCCCCTTGCTCACCAACCCCAAGCAGCGGTAGCGACATCTCCCATGTGGTCAACAGGCTAAGAGATGTCTCCTTCTCCTTGCCTGGTAACATACGCTGGTACGGCCAATGTTTTGGAGTTTCCTGCATGACACTCTGCTTCCGCTTCTCGTACTCCCTCACAAACGCTCTCAGCCCAAGTTGTCGCTTCGAAATGTAGGCTCGCGCCTGATCGATGGCCAAAGGAAGATTTCCCAGTAGACTCAGAATCTCCTTCGCAGCATCGGGCTCAGCGGTATCTCCTCCTGAAGAGCGAAGCAGAAGTTGGAGGCCCTCATCCTTCTCCATGTCATCAAGTTCGATTGACTGTCCCAACTCCTTGCATCCAGCATAACGGCTCGTAATGAGTATACAGCCATGGCGATTGGCTGGGAAGAAGTTAGCGATGCCATGTAAGTCTTCAGGATTGTCCAGATTATCGAAAACCAGTAGCCATCGCTCGCTCCAGCTTGAGAGAACCTCTTTGACTAAAGTGACTGCTGCATCAGGGTCGTCCAACACTCGACCAGGAAGCATCTGCTTGGCGGCTGCCTCCATCGAACCATAAAGGGTACTAGGAGAAGAAGCATCAAGCCAGAATATTGCTCGAAATCTTCTTTCGTCTTTCATGCGTAGGCAATAATCAAGGGAAAGTTGGGTCTTGCCCGTCCCGCCCATCCCAATCAGTACGACAATTAACGAGGTTAAACTGGTAGTGGCAGGGTCAAACAGCTTTCGGAGGCGAGCATATAAGGTTTCACGTCCGATGAAATGGGTGACACGAAGTGGGGGGATGATGTAGAATGTTTTGGCCTAGATAGGACCGCTGAGAATTTGTGCCAGTAAGGGAGCAAGTATGGACTTACCTCTTCGCGTCCAATAGTGTCGGATTTCACTATTCGCAACAGTGGAGAATGATTAGAATATTGTTATGCAACACGAATCCCCACATACTTTGTTTGGATGGGACCTTGCCCAGTTGTTCAAGCAACATCTCGATTGAATATAAAACCTTCTGATACCCTGGATCATCCCTCGTTGAGAACTTCACCATGCTTATGTGGTCGCCATGAATCGTTCCACGATTCTCGAGGGGATCACCAATGACAGCCGAATCCACAGGTACGACCTGGTCAATACGAGTTACACGTCATTACTTCGTATATAGGCGACATACACACCATCCCTATCCCTGTCATAGCTAATTCCTCTGAAAAAGACCAAATAGTTAGCGTCCGCTTGTGCAAAATTCGGCCGAAACTATCCCCGATTCGATCGAGGGTTTGCGAGTCTCTTTCAAGATCCCGAATCAGATTCATATGTGGGTTCTGCAAGATAATCCGTGCAACAGAAGCCACCACTTTCGCTATCGATGTCACCCCGCTTCCTCTGTGGGGTGTGCCCAGGAATATTACACCTCGCGTAGCGTTGAAGATCCGAGCAAAATGCGGGTGGGTATCCTGAACCTGATTCGAGTAATGCAGTGCCTGCACGGTAACCTGTAAGGTTGGGAAAATAACAGAGGAAGGGGTTTTAATGACGTACATCTTTAACTATCAGTCCGCCTAGAGAGTGACTGATAAAGATGATTGGGTGATCGCTCTACACAAATTTGAGAAATGGGTGAATTGAATTTCCTGGCGACTCACCGCATCTTTACTCCTCAGTCCCGACAATTCTTGCACCAAATTGATTGAGTGCTGATACAGGGTATTCAAGGATGCCTGCCCGCTCAATTTGACGATATTTGCATCGTATCCCGAGGTGATAACACGGATGTGCGACAAAGCCTTTTCCTTCGAAAGAAGGTCTTTGGGCCAACATACGTTGTCCTTGGTCCAAGTGTCCGTACGGTGACCGCGCAAGCCGTGAACAAAAACGATACTGTTCAGAAGTCAATGAGGTGTATCGATAATAGGAAGCAACTCACTCGGCTGTTATGGGATCGACACCCTGAGCTAAAATTTCAGGACCAATGGGATGGGAGGATGTAGGAGTGCTACTAGCTGTAGGCACATTGCTGGCTGTGGGCACACCACCAGCTGAGGAAGTGTCAGGAGTGCCACCAGCCGCAGGCACATCGCTTGCAGGCACACCAACGGCTGTGGATACATCGCTGGCTGTAGGTATTGGCCCATGCCCCAGACGACGAGTTTTCTTCTTGAAAATGCGAAACAACTTCATAAGCGTAAACAATAGTCGCAGCGCTGGAGAAACCTACATTGAACACGAGGTCATTTTGTGCGATAGCCGATTCGCCTGTCGTTATTTGTATCTATTTACTCAACTGAATTCGAAGATAAGCAAAGCATTAATTTTGTTCTCACCATCGCCGCCATGTTTACCTTCGTCGTCCGTTTCAGTAAACGAGACTGAAGTGAAAACACTCTCGATCTTAAAAATGTTCACATGTATGTATCTAGAGGTTTGACATTCGACATGTTGGTACTAGTGTGCTTTACGTCGTCTCAGATAATGATCGGGCGGAAAGTATCAGAAGACAAAATTTACTGACCTTATAATTAAGAACACCTGCAAAGATAGACTAGATTGTAAAGTCTGAAACGTCGCATCCTCTGTTGACAGCGGTGCATGTCCGCCTGAGGAGGGAAGAGTGCTGAGGGTTAGGTGGTGCTCGGCCAGTTTCTATATCTTGGAAGCTCATCGTGAGTTATCTTTAAGCGCTAGGCGCAAAGTGATGGACTACAAGGACTCAAGGATGAACTTGGCGATGTGGTTTCAGACAGTGGTTGTGGTGCTGCGCATCACACTGAGAAATATTCACACGGGATGAACTTGAACAGGATGGGTTCTCAAAACGCTACGATGATATAGGTATACGATTATAATCCATGTTTTCTGATCACAAAACTATAGGATATCAGATAGGGAGAAGAGATGATGATCCAGTAAGAATTGCTCCCAAAGCACTCCTTTGCAACGGATCTCCCCATTCTTCGTAAGATGAGTCCCTAGATGTCTATGGAAGTCCAGTATGCGCCCATTGAGCTGCTTGTGAATGCAACCTCTGACCGGACAGACGAGTTCATTTGGTCCTTCGCTGGAGGTGTTCCGATTGAGCAAGAGCATAATCTCATCGAC